>WNFC01013607.1_pt1 | contig 17343 bp, 18 predicted proteins | sample 5400541 | NCBI WGS metagenome assembly WNFC01 (sample SAMN13153342, study PRJNA577476) | soil metagenome | isolation source: 120 cm saprolite under Douglas fir tree site 2 hole 2 replicate 1 | place: USA:California | collected 2015-04-18
GGGGCCGGAGCTGCTGGCCAGGGTGCAGATAGCGGATGGCATCGAGCAGCTGACGGTCATCTACGAAGGGTGGGAGCGCTGGTCGGCCGACGTGGCCGAGTCCCATTCGAGTTACCCGTCGCTGCTGCGTTTCCGGTCACCCGAACCGCATAGCTCATGGGTCGTCTCGCAGCTGGCCGTGCTGGATGCCGCCGCTCTTCACCTGGCGGCGTGCCCGGCGGGCGCGCCTTTCACTGCCCGGCTCTGCGTGCAGATGGGCTTCACCTGCCTGCGGAAGCTGACCCGCACGTTGCGATCCTCGTCGACGACGATCCGCGGCCTGATGACCCCGTCCGGTTGAGCTGGGAGGAGTTCATGGAGGGCTGGGCCCAGCTCCGTGAGGTCGCTCATGAGATCCGGCTACTCAGGGAACGGCTAGCCGGAGCGCGCGACAACAACCGCTTCCTCGACAAGCGGGTCGCGGATCTGGAAGCCAGGCTGGCCGAGTCCCTCGGCCTGCTCCCTGCCGGTGGCTGACGGGACACGCTGGATGCTCGTCGCCTGAGTAGCCCGCATGGGCAACCGGCCAGCTACCGAGTCGCGCCCAGCCAGGTCAATCGGCAGGCAGGCTGCGCCGCCCGCCCCATCGAGTCCGGAAAGCACGGTCGCGCATCACCGGGTCGTCCAGCCCGCCGCGCGTCCTGGTCGGACTTCACTTACCCCTGGGTCCGGAGCAGACGAAGCACCGATAATGCAATAGCTTCCTTCGGCCAGTCTTGATGATCTTGGATCGAGGGTCACCGCCGAAGGTAGCCGCCGATCCAAGATCATCGATGGAGCCTGAGTTAGTCCTCGGACTTGGCAACTACTCGGGCTGCTGCTGCCATATCACCAGATCGAACTCGTTGCCCTCCGGGTCGGCGAACGTGGTCTGGCGGACCGTGAAGCTGGCGCCCGCGTGCTCGACGGGCGCCGGGAGCTTGATCTCGTTGAGCGGCCTGGCGCCCAGGCCGGTCAGCCGCTCGATCTCCTCGTCGTAGTGGTCGGTGACCAGGACAAGATGGATCCCCTTGGGCTCGGGGACATTGTGGAGAATCATCCGGGGGCCGCTCTCGGGGCCGGTGGCGTCGACCGCCGTGTCCCCCGCGACCGCGCCCGGGCTGACCGGGCGGCCGAGGGCCTTCCCCCAGAAGTCCGCCAGGCCGGCGGGATCGGCGGAGTCGATGGTCAGGGCTGCGAAACTCAGACTGACGGTGGTGGTCATGATTGCTTCCTTCCGATGGGTTGATTCATGGACGACCGCGCTCGATGCACGGCACCGCCCGGTGCTCTACTGACTTAAAGCGTTAACTGACAGTACCTTAATATCACTTCACGATGCAAGTCATCAGAGTGCTAGATCACTTCAACATTTAAGTTATCCTGTCCTCATGGACGCCCCGCAGGAACCCCGCTGGCTCGACTCCGAGGAAAGCCAGGCCTGGCGCGCCCTGGCCAGCACGCTGGCCAGGCTGCCGGCCGCGCTCGATGCGCAGCTGCGCCGCGACGCCGGGATCAGCCACTTCGAGTACCAGGTGCTGGCCCTGCTGTCGGAGGCGCCCGGCCGCACCCTGCGGATGAGCGCGCTCGCGACGCTCGCTGGGGGCTCGCTGCCGCGCCTGTCCCAGGTCGTCGCCCGGCTGGAGCAGCGCGGCTGGGTGCGCCGTACCCCCGATCCGGCCGACGGCCGCTACACCCTGGCGACCCTGACCGGCCAGGGCCGGGCGAAGGTGACCCAGGCCGCGCCCGGCCATGTCCAGGAGGTCCGCCGCCTGGTCTTCGACCCGCTGACCAAGACCCAGTCCCGGCAGCTGCGCGAGATCGGCCGGCGCATCATCCGCGCCATCGACCCCAACGACCACCGCCCCGACGACCAGCCGCTGCCCGTCGCGCTCCGCAGCGGTGAATAATACGGCTGAAAGCATGTGGATTCCAACCATCGTCGGAGCCGTCATTGAATATTGGCCCGCACACCAGCGGCTGCGATCGCGATAATGAACTGCCGCCATTCGTTCCGGACGACAACACGCTGCCGTACTTTGCGTACGGCCTGTTCAAACCGGGCGAGCCGCTATACAGATTTATCCGGGATCTGGTCGACGGCACGCCCAGCCCAGCGACGACCAGCGGGTCTCTGCCGGTCCGCGACGGCCTGCCGTTGCTAAAGACGGACTCGCATGGGGCTGTCAGCGGCAAGGTGATCTGTTTCGCGCCCGGCCTGGGTGATTCGGGTTACGCAGAGATAGGGAGGCGGGAGCCTCGAAAGCACTACAGGTGGGAAGTTGCCAGCCTGGCCGATCCGCCCAACCTGCGGGTGAACCTTCTGGTCGGACGAAGGCCGGACAAGGGCTCTGTGGACTGTGAGACCGGCGAGTGGCGCAGCGGCCACGACGCCCTGCTGCGGGATGGACTAGCGCTGGTAAGCAACATGACCGAGAAACACTCGTCAGCGCCGTTCAGAAGCGCGCCGCCGACAGTCCCGCCTCCGACCGATGCCGCCGCACCTGTACGCTCAGCTCGCGCAACCCGTCCATAGCGCACGGTTCTACACCACGAGCCAGAGTCTCGCATTGCCGAATTGAGCCGTACTAGATCAAGGCGGCGCTTCCGGCGCCGCGCTCAGCCTTGGTGGCCCGCTCGCGCGGGCGCGCCGCCCGGCTGACGACGGGCCGTCTGCTCTATGCCGATCTAGCAATGCCCGGCGGTGGGGGCTCGTCTTTCTCGGCCCGATATTGTCCAGCTCGCGGCACCGCGTCCATGCCGCCTGCGGCGCCGCTTCGCGGTCGGCTGTCGCCGAGCATTGACCCAGCGGCCGCTCCCGCTCCCCCCAGGGATTTTGGCGCCTGCGAGAACGACGGACAGGACCAGCAATTGCTCGCTTGACACCATACGGCTCCGGACTACCCCCGACCTCTACTGGTGGAGCGTTCTAGATCGCGTGCAATGTTCTGCGGTGTTCAGTCGTACAAGTAATGTGGGCGCACCCTGAGGAGGCTGTGCAGGTCGTGGACACACGCGAGGCGTTCGAGGAGTTCGCGCGTGATCGTTCTGCGCATCTATTCAGGCTGGCGCTGATGCTCAGTGGCTGGAATGAGGCAGCGGCGCAGGACCTGCTGCAGATCGCGCTTGAGCGGGCCTACGGCCGCCGGTGGCTGCTGTTCCGCGACGGAGCCTCTGCAGAGCCTTATGTCCGGCGGGTGCTGGTCAACGCGGCGATCGATTGGCGGCGGGGGGTGTGGCGGAGGCAGGAGCAGCCGCTCGATGCGGCGGACGGTCTGGGCCTCCAGGACGCGACTGCCGTGGTCGATGACCGCGACCTGCTGCTCCGGGCGCTTTCAGCCCTGCCGCCGAGGCAGCGGGCGGTCCTGGTCCTGCGTTACTGGGAGGGGCTGTCTGACGCGGAGATCGCGGCGGCCATGAACTGCGCAGTCGGGACGGTTAGGAGCCAGGCCTCGCGGGCGCTGGTCCGGTTGCGGCAGCAGGCGGGGCGGCACGCAGCCGATGGGGTCAAGCATTCGAAGATGGGTGAGCCGCGTGAGTGATCTTGAAAGCCAGCTCCAGGAGGTCCTCGACGCCTCGGTGGCTCACGTCCTGCCGCCATTTGACGTGATAGAGGCAGTGCAGCGCCGCCATCGCAGGCGACTGGTGCGTGCGGCAGTAGCGAGCGTGACGGTAGCCGCGGCAATCGGCGTCGCGGCAGCGCTGACAGGACTGCCGGGCTGGTCCGGGCCGGCGGCCAGCCGGGGGAACTCGAACGCCACTCACCGGGCGCCGGTCTTTCCCGGTGGAGGGCGGCTGCTATTCGCGGACTCCCGCGGCCTGAAGTGGCTCTACCCCGATGGCAAGGCCGTCCGGATAGCCAGTGGTTTCTCGTCGGCGGAGGTAAATGGCCCGGAACTGGTGGCATGGAACACCACGGGCGTCTACACCATGGCCCTGGACGGTTCACGGCGGCACCTGGCCATCGCTTTCAAACCCGGCCCCGCCGCTGGCGTTCCGCAGTCAGAGGCGCTGTCGCCGGGCGGATCGAGGATCGCCTACTACGTCGGGAAGATGCTGTGGGCGGCGGATCTGGCGACAGGGCGCCGGGTCCAGCTGGGCCGGGTGTCCTTCGACGGATGGCGGAACAACGCGGCGATCCTGGCATCGGCAAACGACGGCAGCGCCCTCCTGGTAGTCAAGGCGGCGACCGGAAGCAGGTCAGCGTACCTGTCGGTCACCGATCCGGCTCTGGTACGCGCATACCAGAACGCCTGGCCACGCGCAGGCCGCCCGGCCGGGCTGACGAGCGAGGGTTTCAGCACCGTCGGCACATCCGCGGCCCTCGCGATCACACTCGCCGCTCGGGGGCCGTTCGGGGGAGCCAGGCCCGCCGAGGTGATCAGGACCGGGGCAGGCCGCCTAGTCACCTACGCGCCAGCAACGCCGCAGCAATTCGAGTTCAGCTGGGGGCCCCACGGCTTGTTCCGGATCGAGACCGGCGCCGGGGACAATCCAGGCAGCTGGAATGCATACATAGGATCAGTGCAAAGCGACCGGCTCTCCGCGGCGATAACCTACGGCGCCGACGGCGCGGCCTTCAACCCGGCAGGCACTGTGATCGCGCTACAGGACAGCAACCAGGTGACCTTTCTTCCCACTCCCGTGCCCGCTTGCCAAAGCACTGCCTGCCTGCACTTCCAGCTCAAATACCTCGTGAACAAGGGAAAGCTCATCACCTGGGCACCGTAACGCGCGTTGCGACGAGAAGCGGGCAGGCCACCTATCCGCAACCAACGGCGAAACAGCAGCATCGATCAGCCAGGCCCCAATCGGGCAGGCGCAGGTCAATGGCGATAAGGACAGTGCGGCGCCGACTCCCTGTAAAACCGTCGGCTGGTCTGGAATGCCCGACGGAGCTGGGCGCGCAGTCCTCGGCGCATAACCACTCGATTAAGTGCGCTTCGCCCATTACGCTTCGGGCATGTCCAACTGGGAAATCCCGCCAGCGGACCCAAGCGAGGTTTACCTGAAGCGTGTCAGTGAGCTGGAGCCCGAGGCTGACAGGCGGATCAAGAACCAGCATGTCGTCTCGAAGGTCATCCTGAAGGGTTTCGCGGCCCCAGGCCCCGGAAGCGCCAGTTGGCAGCTCACCCCGTTTGATCTGCGTCTCGGCCGGGAGCTGAAGCCACGCGGGCTCGGTGGCTGTGGCAAGGTGCCTGACTTCCTGACATTCGCTTCGGAATCGGCCGAGCAGCTCTGGAAGAGCGTGGAAGACCAACTCCACACAGCCATTGGGGCCGCCCGGGCCGGGCACCTGCATGATCAGGATGCACATGTTGAAGCCATCAAGGACGGCATCGCCCTGCACCTGGTGCGGAGCCTGCGCTACCTAGAGATGCATCGTGCCATCGTGGCGCAGAGCATCGAGGACGTGCGCCGGGAAGCGGTGCACTCCAGGAGGGCAATGTTGCAGGCCGAGTTCCATCGCCGCTACGGGCTGCTGGCAGTAGGGCCACGGACCCTGGGCGCCGTGTTGGACGAGCCTATCTCGAAATGGCGTGCCTTGGACACGCGCGGTGCCACTGCACGGGTGAGCATGGAGGCGATGTTTCGCCGTGTACGAGCGGCTCTCCACCCCCAAGCCGTCGAGGTCTGGCATGTCCCAATTGGCTATGAGCTGCTGATCTCGGACTCGCCCGCCTTCACCCTTCGATATCTCGAGGAAGGCACTGGCGTAAAGCTAAACGTCGCTATCGGTGACTCCCATGTCATCGCCCTTCCCCTGGCTAGGGATTGCCTGGTGGCAATCGGTCCGAGGGACAAGGATGACGAACTGTTGCCAGACCAGGTCTCTTTCTTCAATCAACTGCAGATCTCAATAGGCCATTGGCATGTCTACTACCGCCCCGGAAGTGGGCTGAAGGGGTTCGTACATGCGGTGCGGTGACCACCCGGACGGGGAAGAACCAGGATGCCGCAGGTCAGGTGCCGGTTCCGCTAACGGATTTGCTAACGAGACCATGCGGGACGGGGGAGACGCAGTGGCTACGAGTACACGTACGAACCGGTGGGAAGATCAGGCAAGTAGCGGCGGCATCTATGGTCATGGCTGGCTCGCTTGCGCAGTGGCGGGAATGGACCGGACTGCCATTCGACCGTACCGGCGACGTGATCGTGCCAGAGGCGCTGGTCCCCGTGCACTGCGATGCTGAACACGACCATGCTGTCTACGTAGAGCCCAACATCTGGGTTGAACATGCGCTAAGCGACGCCGGACCAGGACTAAATCGAGCGTGACCGAACCTGCTGGTCAACGAGCACCAGAACCAGGACGACGAGCACGGCCAGGTCCGCACGTGATCGCCGTGCCATTAGAGCTTGCAGAAAAATAATCCGTAGCTTCCGGAAATGCGGCATGCTGATGTGGTATGGGCGACGTGGAGGACGCGGGGCGGATGCTGGCAGCCAAATTCGCGGCGATCTTCCCGCATCTGGATGAGCGGCAGCGGCGGCTGCTGATGGGGGCGGAGGCGCGGGCCGTGGGGCATGGCGGGATCCGGCTGGTCGCGCGGGCGGCCGGGGTCCGCGAGGCTACGGTGTCGGCGAGCCGTTGGGCCGGGCCCGCAGGCCGGGCGGAGGGCGCAAGCGGGCTGCGAACCTGGACCGGGGGCTGCGCCCGGCGCTGCTGGCCCTGGTCGAGCCGGAGGAGCGGGGCGACCCGATGTCGCCGCTGCGGTGGACGACCAAGTCGACCCGCAAGCTGGCCGCGGAGCTGACCCGCCAGGGCCACCGGGTGGGCGCCGACACCGTCGGTGACCTGCTGCGGGAGGAGGGGTTCAGCCTGCAGGGCAACGCCAAGACCATCGAGGGCAGCCAGCACTCGGACCGGGACGCGCAGTTCCGCTACATCAGCGAGCAGGCCGAGGATCACCAGGGCACCGCCGATCCGGTGGTCAGCGTGGATACCAAGAAGAAAGAACTGGTCGGGGAGTATGAGAACGGCGGCCGGGAATGGCGGCCGAAGGGCGAGCCGGCCACGGTCAGCACCCACGATTTCCCCGACGAGCAGCTCGGCAAGGCCATTCCGTACGGGGTCTACGACGTGACGGCCGATGCCGGCTGGGTCAGCGTCGGCACCGACCATGACACCGCCGCGTTCGCCGTGGAGTCGATCCGCCGCTGGTGGAACGCGGCCGGGCGGGCGGCCTACCCGGCCGCGCAGCGGCTGCTGATCACCGCTGACGCGGGCGGGTCCAACAGCTACCGCACCCGCGCCTGGAAGGCCGAGCTCGCCGCATTCGCGCTGGAGGCCAGGCTGGCGGTCACGGTTTGCCACTTCCCGCCCGGTACCTCCAAGTGGAACAAGATCGAGCACCGGCTGTTCTCGCACATCACCATGAACTGGCGCGGCCGGCCGCTGACCAGCCATGAGGTCATCGTCAACACGATCGCCGCCACCACGACACGGACCGGGCTGACCGTCCGCGCCGAGCTGGACCCCGGCAGCTACCCGGCCGGGGCCAAGGTCAGCGACGAGCAGATGGCCTGCCTTCCGCTGGAACGGCACGACTGGCACGGCGACTGGAACTACACCCTGCGACCCGAGCCGCCCGCGACCCCGGCACCGCCGCCGCCCCTGGCTCGCGAACCCGAGCGTGCCGGCTGGGCGCACCCGGCCTGACCGGCGTGCCAGCCGCCGACTGGGACCAGCTGGTCAGCACGCTGACCATCGCACGCCAGGCCCAGCGCCACACCGACCTGTACATCCGCCGGGGCGGCCCGCCGACCCGCAAGCCAGCCGGCGGGCACCCGCCCGCCCTCAGCCTCACCGAGCAGACCCTCGTGACCGTCCTGCGCCTGCGCTTCCAGACCACCCAGCCGGCGCTCGCCCAGCTCTTCGGAGTCGTCACCGGCACCATCGGCACGGCAGAACGCCAGACGCGATCCCTGCTAGATCAGCACGGCTACCTCATCAAGCCCGCAGGAACACGCCTCAGAACACTGGCCGAACTGACCTCATATGCCCGGCTTCACGGCATTGCCCTGATCCCGAAAGCCAAACCAGCGCGTTAATTCTCTGCACGCTCTTAGCGTGCACAAGTCAGGAGTCAGATTGTGCACGGATTTGTGCACGAGACGCGGCGGGCAGGCTGAGACGGAGGAGATGCGGCAACGCCGCTGCGAACGGTGGCTACACGCTCGCCGAGGTCAGCGCGACGGTCTGAGACCAGCTACTACGTCGGAGACGCGCGTCGTACGGTTCATAACCCAGAGGTCGCGGGTTCAAATCCCGCCCCCGCTACCAGGAAGTACCAGGTCAGAGGCCTGATCGCCGGAGACGACGGTCGGGCCTCCAGGCTGTTTGTTGGCGATTCGTTGGCGGCCCGTGGCGTCAAGCGTCTGCAGGTGCGGGCTGCGCTCGCGAATGGCGAGATGGCTCGGCCAGCGCGACTCTCTCAAGGGCGGTAGCGCCGGTTCAAATCCGGTCGGGGCTACTGGAGTAGCAGCAGGTCATGGGCCTGGTCTCCGGTGACGGAGGCTGCGGCCTTGGTCATTTGTCATCGGCTTGTCATTGGGTTCTGGCGTCATCGAACCACCGCGAATGTCAGTAGAAGGTTGCCTCCGACACCATGGCGCCGGGCTCGCTGTCGACCTTTGAACTCGCGATGTGGTACCTCCGCTCGCCCTGCACTCGTCCGGGTGCGGGATGTCCGGCACGCACGGCCAATGCACCTCCGCGTCCCGCACGTGACCGGACCTGGCCTGGCCGACAGCAACTGCGACGCGGATTCATCCGCTGATCATGCACCAGAGCTCATCGTTAGATGCCAGTCAACATGCGGATACCGAGCTAGCGCGCGGCCCGCGAAGATGGCGAAGCGACTGCTGTCACCTATGGGAGGGACCGCCGATATGGATGCTCAGCCCAACATCGTCCTGGTGCACGGAGCGTGGGCCGACGGATCGTGCTGGAGCGGGGTCATCGAGCGCCTGCAAGGCGACGGGTACCACGTCACCGCTCCGCAGTTCCCCATGACCTCGTTGGCCGATGACGTCGCCAGACTGCGCCTGGTGCTGGATTTGCAAGATGGCCCCACGATCGTGGCCGGGCATTCGTACGGCGGCCAGATCGTCACGGCACTCGGCACCGACGCGCCGAACGCGGCCGGCCTGGTATACATCGCAGCCTTCGGGCTCGACGAGGGCGAATCTCTCGGTGCGCTCCTGTCGCAGGGTCCCACTTCCCCGGCGCTCGAGCACTTGTTCACGGACAAGCTGGGCTTCGGCTGGCTACCGGAAGACGACTTCGTCAATCACTTCGCGGCCGACGTCGACCCGGTCCGGGCCAAGGTGATGCACGCCGTGCAGCAAGCGCTCGCCGGCTCCACGTTCGCGGATGTGATGGGCATCCCGGCCTGGAAATCACTGCCGTCCTGGTACCTGGTCGCCACCGAAGACCAGGCGATCCCGCCGGACGCCGAGCGCCATTTCGCGAGCCGCATGGGCGCTACCACTGTCGAGGTCCCATCCAGCCATGTGGCGATGGTCTCGCACCCAGACGAAGTCGCCCAGCTCATCAAGACGGCAGCCGAAACCTGCGCCCTGTCCACCGTCTGACCACGCCGGATCACCGCGAACCACAGCCCTGACATTCCGCAGGCGCATCGCAATGCCCATGATTGACGTCTACGCGACCGCTGGGACATTCCCTGACAAGCATCAGCTCGCCGCCGATCTTGCCAGCGCGGTCATGACCATCGAGCAAGTCCCAGACATCCCTATGTTCCGGCAGAACACCGCAGCGTTCATCCACGACCTGCCGGTCGGCAGTCTGTCCAACGTCGACGGTGATGACAACTACGTGCGGATCCAGGTGCTCACGAACTCAGGCGCGCTCGATCGCGACAAGCAGCTAGCCGTGGTGGAGCAGCTGACGAACATCGCCGCCAACGCCGCCGGCGACCCGGTGGTGGCCAGCCGACATGGGTGCTACTCACCGAAGCGCCCGACGGAGGATGGGGCCTGGGCGGTCACGCCAGCACCAACGAAGAACTTGTGGCCGCCGCCCGCGCAGATAGCCGAACTTAGCCGCAAACCCGAAGAATGAGCCAACCGCCGGTCGTAAGGTCACGCCAGCCACCCGGACTTGGCGCTGCTCATCGCCGAGCAGGGTGATCAGCTGGGCGAGCAGGGCGTCGAGTTCCCTGCCTACCTCGGAGATGTGCGGGTTGTCGTAGCTGGCGAACAGCAGGCTCGGCTGGTCGATGGCCAGCTTGGTGTCGCCGTTGGGGTCGGCGTAGAGCAGGGTCCGCAGAGGTGCGTGCAGCATGACCGAGGGGTCGTGCCGGAACATGCGTTCGGCGATGGTGTGGTTGCCCATCAGGTACTGGGTGGCCCTCCAGAGTGACGGTGATCCGGCCATGACGGCGGTGATGTCGCTGCGGTAGTAGCGCATGAACCCGTGGGGGGCGTTGATCTCGGCCAGCTCGAGCGTGGCCTGCCAAGTGGCCATCTGGAAGAACCGGGCGGAATCGACCTCCGGGACGAGGGTTTCGTAGTGCTCGCGGGCTTGGTCCTAGGGGCTGGGAAGCGCCAGAACGAGCCGCCGGGCGGGGTGGTCGATAGCAGTCATGGCTGTGTCTCTTCGTCGGCGGACCGGATCAGCTCGACGTCGTGGATGTCGAGGGTAATGGACAGCAGGTTCAGGTTGACGGTGTTGTCGGGGTTGCGGCGGAAGACCCGGCGGCGGGTCGCTACGAGCAGGCCATCGAAAGACTTGTAACGGCTGGTGTAGTGGGCGACGAGGGTGCTGCCGCTGACTTCGGCGATGTAGTCCAGCCGACGTTGCAGTCCGAGGGTGTCGAAATAGAACACCTGGTCGGGATTGTGCGTGGCGATCTGGGGCGGGAAGCGCACCTGCAGGCGCCGCCAGTGCTGGCCGGCTTCGCGCCAAGGCTCGTCTTCGCGGACATGCACGCCCGGGTAGGCGAACAGGAACGGGGTGGTGAAGTAGTTCCAGCAGGCATAGCCCAGGAAGTAGCCCAGGTGCAGCGCGTCCCAGGCGCTGTTGCGCAGCATTCCCTTGAACGCCGCCCGTGCGGGGGCGAGGGTTTCGACCAGTTCGCCGCCGAGCGTCTGCATGGCGACGCTGTCGGCCGCGGCGTCGAACACCATCTGCTGGTCGGGGCGGGTGAACGGGCTGAACACGATGTGCTCTCTGGCCCTGTCCAGGGTCACGACCTGATCAAACGTCTTGTCCGGCGGCCAGCCCTTCAGGGCCCAGATCGGGCCGCCGATGGATACCTCGATCCTCAAGCCACGGAGGGTGCTCCAGAGTTCATGTCCGCCGGTCGTGGCGACGGCGAGGTCTAGAAGTTCCTCGCTCACGGATTGCCCCCGAAGCGCTCGAGGTCGCTGGAGGCATGATCGACCGCTGCGTGGTCGGCATAGACGGCTTGTTCAAGCCGCTCAATGACGGCTGGAAGGCTTTCGCCGGGCAGCGCGCAGGTCATCTCGTCATCCGGTAGGCGGGTGCGGAGACGGCTGATGGCACATCCGGGACTGACCGCGATCTGGCCGCTGTAGGCCAGCGGAATGATCTGGCACTGTGGCCTGGTGGCGAGCCGCAGATCCGGGCATGCGCCCTGGAGTGTCATGAGCGAGGATGGGGACAGCCGGACGAGCACGACGTCTGGGCTGGCCGCGGCGGTGAGCGGTTCGTAGCGGATCGACGCCGGCTGGACTGGCAGGTGCGCGACTGCGGCCAGGTCCATCAGGCCGTGTGTGTAACTTCCTGTGCTGCAGTTGGCGTGGTCCGCAGCGTGTCCAAGGAATGCCGCTGGGCGGGTTCCCAGAAGCAGCAGCCTGCGGGCTGGGCGGGGAAATTTTCCCCGCCCGAGCTGGCGGGCTCCGCATTGAAGGTGATCGCGACAGGCGGGTACGCCAGGCCGAGGAGTTCGGTGAGCGGGGCGGCCAGAGCGGCCGCAGACGTCATGGTGCGGCACCTTTAATTTGCGTGGACTGCTTTCCCGGGAGCTGCCGCCCGGGAAAGCGACCCGGATCTGGTGGTCGCCGATGTCCAGGTCGAGCCGGATGGAATTGCCGACAGTGACGTGCCAGCCGGCCGAGTCCTGACCGTCGACGGTGACCGATACGTCAGCAGGGCTGAGCAGCTGGTCGATCGTGAAGCTGGTGGGATCTCCTCGCCGCGAGGGTGTCGCGGCCGTGGTCTCGATGGTGAGCACGCGCTTGGTCATGTCGTTCTGGGCTCGGCGGATGCCGATGCTGGGGTAGTCGACGCTGCGGAGACACGGTTCCGGAGCCAGTGCAAGTTGGGGCTCGTTGAAGACCCGCCACCACGCTCCCGGGCTGGCGCACTCGGTGAGCATCATGGTGGCGTTGAGCTGTCCGCGGGGCCAGGTGGAGTCGTAGCCGAACCAGAATGCGAACCGGTCGTTCTCGTCGCCGAAGAACCGGGGCTGGTATTCAGTCTCGGCGAAGTCGCGGATGCGGTCTTCGGTGGCGGTGTCCTTTACCTCATGTGCCATCCACACGGCCGTGCTGAGGTGGTTGGGGTCGGGGTGGAGCTTGCTCAGCGGTAGATCCGGGTTGTTCCAGCCGAGCCTGCGCATCGCCAGGTCATAGATCCACAAAGCGAACTCGCGGTCCTGCGGGTACAGGTACAGCAGGCAGGGGAACACCCCGTGGGCAACCAGTGGCCCGGGCAGGGTCATGAGGCGTTGTTCTATCGGGTCGTAGTAGAGCGCGAAGGTGGCCAGCTCCCCGGTGCGGGTCAGGCTCATGTAGTGCTGGCGGGTGTATTCGACCCAGCGCGGGAACGGCTCGTGCAGGGTAGCTCCGAGCAGCGCGTCGTAGAGCTTCAGCCCGAGCCCGGCTGCGCTGACGCAGAATGGCCAGATCTTGGTGTTCTCGCAGTGCGGGCCCTGCGGGCGGGCCCGGAACTGGGCGGAGATGAACTCCGCGATCCGCGCGTGGGTCCAGGTGAAGTGGCGGTTCTGGTACCCGGTGATGTCGATTGGCTGGTGCTCGCTGGCCTCGGTGGAGACGTAGCGGCGGATCCCGAGCAGCAGGTTCAGCCAGCCCCGGTAGAACACGTTGCCGTCGGCGCCGCACGGGTCCGGTTGCAGCCCCCATGGCTCGACCCCGTTTCCGGTCCATCCCGGTGGCGCGTAGCGGCCGCGAAGCGGCTCGGGGATAAAGACGAGCCACTCAGGCGGGTACCGGTGGACACCGGGATCGGGCCCGATAAGAGTGCACCAGTCGACCGCGCCCCAGAACGAGGTATAGCGGCGGATGAGCTCGTCCGCGATCCGGGTGTAGGCCTCCCGCCACGCCGGGGTCGCTTCGAGCATGACCGGAAGGACGTACGACATGTAATGGAGGTCGAACCGGGGGAAGGAGCACATCGGCGGCGCGGTGTAGCGATCCCACCACGGGCGGGGTTCGCCCACGTCGCTCCAGTCGTCAGGGGTGGTCGCCTTGTCCCACATGAACCGCAGCCAGCCCAGCGCGCGGTCGCTCAACCCAACCGCAGGTATCGCCGTCTGGCTCATCACGGCTCCCGCAGCGGCTCGCCGCAGGCTCCGCGCACGATCCACAGTTTGGCCCGCGCGTTCCAGGCGGCGGTCCAGCGCGGATCCAGCTGCCGCACAGCCGGCTCGATCGTGATCTTCTCGGCGCCGTTCGCGGCCGGGTCGTGCGCCAGGCACGCGCCCGGCAGCGCCCGCCGGGACGAACCGGCCCGGCCGATGGCCGTCAGCTGCCGCGTCAGGCCGTGGAACCACAGCAGGATCAGCGGATTGCCCTCGAGCCGGACGGCGCCATGACTCAGGCCGCCCATGACGCGGTCGACCGCGTGCGGGGATGTCAGGGCGCGGAGCGCCTGGCCGCTGCTGGTGAACCGGACCGCGAAGTCAGGTGCCCCGGCCCGCCCAGCCGAGCTGGACACGCGGCGCCGCTGGGCGTCAAAATCCCAGTGCCGCGCCACGCCGTCGTCGGCGGAGATCTCCACCGTGAGACTGCGCGTGATCTGCGATCGGACCGGCGCGCTGAACCGGGACGCCAGCACCAGCCCATAGCCCAGCCCGCACAGCAGCGCCCGCAGCCCGGTCGCAGCGCCGGACCTGACCCCCGCCGCCCGTGGCCAAGCCGGCGGGTGATGTCGATCACGCCGCGCGGTCCTCGCCCACGCCGGCCAGGAAGCTGTGCATCAGCGCGGCGAACTGCTCGGGCCACTGGAACAAGAACCCATGGCCCGAGTCGGGGTAGATCCGGACCCGGGCGTCGGGCAGGTGCCGGGCCATCAGCCAGGCGTTCTCGGTCGGGATCATGATGTCGTTGTCGCCCGCGGCGATCAGAACCGGCTGGGTGATCCCCGCCAGGCGGCCCAGCCGGGACGCGTCAGCGATGCCCCACTCGGTGATGGCATCGAACTGGGCGTCGCGGACCTCCACCCCAGGTCGCTGGTCGCGATCATCCTCGCGCGCGGCGCACCGCTGCAGGAACTCCCGTCCCTTCTCCTGGCTGGTCGGCGTGATCTCGAAAAACAAGGTCAGCTGGTCCTCCGCATGCGTCTCCGCGGCATTCGCGAGATACTCCACGTCGCTGATCCAGCCGTGCATCAGCAGGCCGCCTTGCGGACCGGTGCCGGTCAGCACCAGCCGGCGGACCCGCTGCGGGCGCAGCAAGGTCACTTCCTGCGCGATCATCCCGCCGATCGAGAACCCCAGCAGGTCGACCCGGGGCAAGCGGAGCGCGTCGGTGAACGCGATGACGTCGCGGGCCATCTCGGTGATGGTGCGCGGAACGGTCCCCGACGACAAGCCCACCCCGGCGTTATCCACAACGATGACCTCGCGGTCCGATGCGAGAGCGCCGAGCAGCAGCGGATCCCAGTCATCCAGGTTGCCGCGAAAGTGCTGCAGCATCACCAGCGGCAGCACCCCCGCCGAGGCAGCGCCGAACCGCCGGTACGCGTACGTCACCCCATTACCCGCGTCAACTGACTGGTTCGGGGCTTTCAATGCGATATCGCTAGCCGACATGATCATCTCGTCCCTGCTGGCCGCTAGGAGATATTGCGGAGAACTCGGCGACGGATCGCTGCCCTATGCTGCTCACACGTACCCGCAGGTAGCTGGGCTCACTCATGCGGCTTCCTGGCACCCGCTGCGACCAGCCGGCAAGGTCGCGACGACGATCGCCGCATGGCTGTCGCTCATTAGCGATTCGCGCTGAATGTTCATAGGAAGAAGCTGATAGTTGATGAGAACCCCGTGAAGATCAGGTGCAAGTATCAAGAACTGCTGGCGGCTGACCCAGCCTGGGTAGGGGCTGATCGTGGCGTCGAACAACTCATGATCGGGCACGCTGCATGCAGTAGCGAGGCTGCAGCCACGGGTTCACGAATCCGTCGGGCGAGCCGCCCCGGATCGGCGGCGGCCCTGTATGCGCAATCCGGCAGTGCGACTGCGAATCCAGGAGCCATCGGGTACTTTGAGCCACACCTCTGACCCGCACCAGCGGAAGGCACTCGCCCCGCCCCTGGCGTCTTATCCCCGGATCCACCTGCCAGGGATCACCTATCGCGCTGATTCCCGGTGTGCTGGTCGCCGACGGTGCGGGGTGGTGGCTGAGGATTCCTCGCCGGGCGCTTCTGCTGGCCGCTGCGGCCCGGTGATGTCCCAGTCCGGCGCGGTGGAGATGAACTCGAGGTCGCCCTCGCGGACGCGCTCGCCGCAGGTTGCGCAGGCGACGTACGGGCGGATCGGGTGGCCGTGGTGTTCGGCCCGCAGGGGTGGTTCGCCGACGGCCCACGTGTCGCCCCAGGCGCGCAGCGCGTGCATCACGGGTACGAGTTCCCGGCCTGCGGCGGTGAGGTGGTAGTCGTGCCGCGGCGGGCTGGACTGGTACTGGCGGCGGGCGAGGATTCCCGCGTCGACGAGGGCCTTCAGCCGCGCAGCGAGGCGGTCCCGGGGGGCTGCGGTGTTGCGGGCGATCTCGCTGAAGCGGTGGTTGCCGAACATCACCTCGCGGACCGCCAGCAGCGCCCAGCGGTCTCCGACCAGCCCCAGCGCCGCGGCGAGCGAGCAGGGGCGGCCGTGCTGAGTGTCCATGCCTGCAGTGTACGCGCAACGGTTTGCATATCAAACCGACATGGTCTAGCGTGGCACAGTGTAGATGGTTTGGAAGTCAGACCTTATGGACGGCGCTTCACCGCCCGCGGCACCGGGCGGATGCGTCGACGAGAACGAGAAGGAGGGGACTGCCATGATCCCCGCCACCAGGGCCAGCCAGGAGCGGGTCACCGTCACCGCGCACAGCGTCGAGCGCCTTACCGTCCGGCTCGGGCTGCCGTACGCCGAGGCGCTGACCCGCTTCGAGCAGCTCGTCCCGGCCGCACCGCTGGAGAAGTTCCTGGCCGCGGACAGCTGGGACGCCGTCAAGGCGCTGCTCGACGCAACGCCCCTCGGCTTCGCGTGCTACGCCAAGCTCGACTCCTTCGCCTTGTCCGCCCCGTCCGGCATCACCCGGCAAAGCGTCGAGTACTTGGCGGGCAACCACGCGATCGCCGAGACCATGTTCCGCCGCGAGCCGGGGGTCGTCCTGTATGCCCCGTTGCGCCTGCTCTTCCACGCCGACGACGACGGGAAGGCAGTGTTGTCGATCGACCGGCCCAGCGACCTGTTCGGCAGCTTCGGCGACCCGCACGTGACTGAGGTCGGTCGCCTGCTCGACTGCAAGGTCGCTGCGATCCTCGAGGGCCTGGGCGTACGCCCGCCGACCACGCTCACGCACATGGACGCGGCCTGACGCCGTATCCGAAACGCGGACGCCGCCTGGCCATGGTCACTCAAGGCGAGACTCCACGGCACCTTCGATCCCGACTCCAAGTCCAGCGCGATCGCCAAGATCGACGCTGTCTTCGACCGCCCGGCAAACCGCGCATTGGTGACGCCAGTCCCTTGATCGGAACCGGACTCTGACCTGCGTGGGCGGTACTGGGATCGAACCAGTGACCTCCTCCCTGTGAACGCAGCTTGTACCCCTGTGAACGGTCTGGTTGGGGGTATAACCCCAGCTCAGGGCTGGATACTTCAGGCCGCATCGGCGCTGGCAGCGGCCATCGCGGTCACGGCGATGCACCCACAGCGAGCGGAAGCGGGCATGAGCATTCTGATCGTCGGCGCCGGAGCAACCGGCGGATATTTCGGCGGCCGCCTCACCCAGGCGGGAAACGACGCGACGTTCCTGGTCACCCGGCGGCGCGCGGAGGTTCTCAGCCAGCGCGGTCTGCGGATCGTCGGCCCCGGCGGGACGGAG
>WNFC01003348.1_pt2 | contig 17342 bp, 16 predicted proteins | sample 5400541 | NCBI WGS metagenome assembly WNFC01 (sample SAMN13153342, study PRJNA577476) | soil metagenome | isolation source: 120 cm saprolite under Douglas fir tree site 2 hole 2 replicate 1 | place: USA:California | collected 2015-04-18
CGGGGCCGGATCAGTATAAACAGCCAATCGTTCGCGCCGCCGCTCCGACCCTGATTCCGACCACAGCCAGGAGGACGCTCAGATGGACGAGCATGGACTGAGAGAGCTGATCACGCAGGTCAAGGCCGGCCGCCTGAGCAGGCGGGACTTCGTCCAGATGATGGTCGGGCTCGGGCTCACGGCGCCTCTGGCCGCCCAGATGCTGGCTTCGGCCGGGGTGGCCCAGGCGCAGACCAAGCTGATGTACAAGCCCACCAAGCGCGGCGGCGGCGGTCCGCTCAAGACGCTGTGGTGGCAGGGCGCGACGCTGCTCAATCCGCACTTCGCGGTCGGCACCAAGGACCAGGACGGCGCGCGGATCTTCTACGAGCCGCTGGCCTCCTGGGATCCCGACGGCAACCTCGTCGCCAACCTCGCCGCGGAAATTCCCAGCGTGCAGAACGGCGGCGTGGCCAAGGACGGCAGGTCCGTGACCTGGAAGGTCAAGAAGGGCGTGCAGTGGCACGACGGCAAGCCTTTCACCGCCGATGACGTCGTCTTCAACTGGGAGTACGCGTCCGACCCCGCCACCGCGGCCGTGACCATCGGATCCTACAAGGACATGAAGGTCCAGAAGATCGACAGCCACACCGTCAAGATCAATTTCGAGAAGCCCACGCCGTTCTGGGCCGATGCCTTCGTCGGCGTGCGCGGGATGATCATTCCCAAGCATCTGTTCGACGGCTTCAGGGGCGCCAAGTCGCGAGAGGCGCCCGCGAACCTCAAGCCGGTCGGCACCGGGCCCTATCGCTTCGTGGACTTCAAGCCCGGCGACATGGTCAAGGGCGAGCTCAACCCGGCCTATCACTTGCCGAACCGTCCCTTCTTCGACACCATCGAGATGAAGGGCGGCGGCGACGCGGTCTCGGCCGCGCGCGCCGTCATCCAGACGGGCGAGTTCGACTACGCGTGGAACCTCCAGGTCGAGGACGAGATTCTCAAGCGCATGGAGCAGGGCGGCAAGGGCAAGGCCGACATCGTGGCCGGCGGCAACATCGAGCACATCCAGCTCAACAACACGGATCCCTGGACGGAGGTCGACGGCGAGCGCTCCAGCATCAAGACCAAGCATCCGTTCCTGACCGACCCGGCCGTGCGCCAGGCGCTGAATCTCCTCGTCGACCGCGGGGCCGTCCAGGAACAGATCTACGGCCGCACCGGCATCGCCACCGCGAACTTCCTCAACCAGCCGTCGCGCTTCGCCTCCAAGAGCACCAAGTGGGAGCTCAACATCGACAAGGCGAACCAGATCCTCGAGGGAGCGGGCTGGAAGAAGGGCTCCGACGGGATCCGGGCCAAGGACGGCAAGAAGCTGAAGATGGTCTACTCGACGTCCATCAACGCCCTGCGCCAGAAGAACCAGCAGATCGTCAAGCAGGCCGCGGCCAAGGCCGGCATCGACATGGAGCTGAAGTCGGTGACGGCGTCGGTCTACTTCTCCTCGGACGTGGCCAACCCGGACACGTACACCCACTTCTACACCGACATCCAGATGTACACGACCACCATGACGCAGCCCGATCCCGAGCTGTTCATGAACCAGTTCACCACGGGGGAGATCGCGTCGAAGGAGAACAAGTGGCAGGGGCGCAACATCACCCGCTGGAGGAGCGAGGAATACGACAAGCTCTTCCGCTCGGCGGAGAGCGAGCTCGACCCGGTCAAGCGGGCGGCGCTCTTCATCAAGATGAACGAACTGGTGATCCAGAACGTCGTGGTCATTCCCGTGGTGTTCCGCCCGCGCGTGGCCGCCATCACGAACACGATGCGCGTGGAGCAGAGCGGCTGGGACTCGGACTTCTGGAACCTTCACAACTGGTACCGCGAGGGCTAGAAGCACAGGGAGACCGTGCCCGCGGCCCGGTCTCCCGCTCTCGCCGCGCCGATGTCCAAGTACCTCTTCCGACGTATCCTGATCCTCATCCCCGCCCTGCTCGGCATCAGCCTCGTGCTCTTCACCATCCTGGCGCTCGCGCCGGGCGATCCGTTCGAAGAGCTCGCCACGAATCCGAACGTTCCCCCAGAAGTTCGCATGAATCTCCGCGCCCAGTTCGGCCTCGACGACCCGATCGCCGTGCGATACGTCCGCTGGGTCACCGCCATGGTGAAAGGCGACTGGGGCTTTTCCTTCACGAGCCGCATCAACGTGTCGACCCTCATCATGCAGCGGCTCCCGACGACGCTCTTCGTGCTCGGCACGGCGCAGCTCCTCGCGCTCCTCGTGGCGCTCCCGATCGGCGTCTACTCGGCGGTGCGGCCCTATTCCATCTTCGACCAGCTTGTCACCACGTTCGCCTTCATCGGCTTTTCGCTTCCGACGTTCTTCACCGGGCTTCTCTTCATCCTTTTCTTCAGCATCTACCTCGACTGGCTGCCCTTCATCTACCGGGCCGATATCAGCGCGACCGGCTGGCGGTGGGCCTGGGAGATGGCGAGGCAAGCCATCATGCCCATCGCGGTGCTGGGGCTCTTCCAGGGCGCGTCAATGACGCGCTTCGTGCGCTCGGCCGTGCTCGAGGTCATCCGGCTCGACTACGTCAACACCGCCCGCTCCAAGGGACTGTCCGAGCGCATGACGATCCTCAAGCACGTGGTGCGGAACGCGCTCATCCCGGTCGTCACGCTCGTGGCGCTCCAGATCCCCGGTATCTTCACCGGCGCCGTCATCACCGAGCAGATCTTCCGGGTGCCCGGCATCGGCTCGCTCCTGATCAGCGCGATCCTCTCCAACGACACGCCGGTGGTCATGTCGATCACGTTCGTGTTCGCGGCGCTGGTCCTCCTGTTCAACCTCATCGCGGACGTGGTGTACTGCTGGCTCGATCCGCGGATCTCCTACCGGTAGGGGCCGTGGCGAACGGAACGGCGTCCAGGCTCGAGCTCGACCGCGCGATGATTCACGCGGGCCTCCCGCCCGAGTCGCTCACGGCCGACGCGTGGCGACGCTTCAAGCGGCACCGGCTGGCGACCTTCGGCGCGGCGATGCTCGCCATCATGGTCTTCGCCGTCCTCGTCGGCCCGTTCATCTACCGCGTCCCGATCAACGAGATCGATTTCAAGGCCAAGCTCAAGACGCCCTCGTGGGCACACCCGATGGGCACGGACGACCTGGGACAGGACCTCCTCGCGCGCATGCTCTACGGCGGCAGGATCTCGCTGGCCGTCGGCGTGGCCGCGATGCTCATCGCGATCATCGTGGGCACGGCCATCGGCGCCGTGTCGGGACAGGCGGGCGGCGCGGTCGACCACGCCCTGATGCGTGTCACGGATCTCTTCCTGGCGCTGCCGTCCCTGCCGCTCCTGCTCCTGATCGTCTACCTCTTCCGCGACTCGCTGAAGAAAGCGCTGGGGCCGGAGGCGGGCATTTTCATCATGATCGTGGTCGTCATCGGGGGGCTGCGCTGGATGCCCGTGGCACGGCTGGTCCGGGCGCAGTTCCTCTCGCTCCGCGAGAAGGAGTTCGTCGAGGCGGCGCGGAGCCTGGGCGCCCGACCGCTCCGCCAGGTCATCCGCCACATCCTGCCTAACGCCCTCGGGCCCGTGATCGTCGCCGGGTCCCTCGACGTAGCGGCAGCCATTCTGGCGGAATCGACGCTGTCCTTCCTCGGCCTGGGTTTCCCGCCCGATATCCCGACCTGGGGACGCATTCTCTTCGACGCGAAGGACAACCTCGACTTCGCGCCGCACTGGGCCATCTTCCCCGGCACGGCCATCTTCCTCACCGTGCTCAGCATCAACTACCTGGGAGACGGCCTCCGCGACGCGCTGGATCCACGCAAAGTTCTCTAGTCGCCCCGCCAGCGTCGCCCGCGTTCGTCAGAGCCTGGTGAGAAGCTCCTGAAGCACGGCCGGATTCACCGGCTTGGCCACGTGCAGGTCGAAGCCTGCGGCCAAGGCCCGCTGCCTGTCCTCCTCCTGTCCATAGCCCGTGATGGCGACGAGCCGGATATCGCGTGTCTCGGGCCGAGAACGGGCCACGCGAGCCAGCTCGTAGCCATCCATACCCGGAAGGCCCACGTCGATCAGCGCGACGTCCGGATGGAATTGGCCGAGCTTGGCGAGACCCTCCGGACCGTCGCCCGCAGTCTCGACGACATGGCCCGCCTGCTCGAGCAAGAGCTGCACGCCCAGCCGCGCATCGGCACTGTCCTCGACGACCAGAACCCGCCGCCCCGCGCGCTTGGCGCCGGCGCGCTTGCCTGCGGGAGCGCCGCCGGAAGCAGCGGGCGAACGGTCTGCCGGCTCGGCCATGGCCGGGAGCGTGACCGTGAACTCGCTGCCCTGTCCGGGTCCAGCGCTCGAAGCCGACACCGAGCCCTCGTGCAGCTCGACAAGTCGCTTGACGAGCGCCAGCCCGAGGCCGAGGCCCCCGTGCGACCGCTCGAGACTCTGCGGGGCCTGCGTGAAGAGGTCGAAAATGTGCGGCACCAGCTCGGCGGGCATGCCGGTGCCCGAGTCACGCACGCGCAGCACCGCCTGGTCCCCGCGAAGCTCCGTGATGATCTCCACCCTGCCACCGGGCGACGTGTACTTGAGCGCATTGTCGACGAGATTGTCGAGCACCTGCGCGAGGCGCGTGGGATCACCGTGGACGTAGACGGCTCCGCCGCTGAGCGCCACCGACTGCTCGGCTTCGCCTCCGGCGCGCGCGCGCGCCTCGAGACACTGCGCCCCCAGCGCGCGCAGATCCACGCGCTGGGGGCGCAGCTCGATCTTGCCTGAGGTCAGCCGCGCCACGTCGAGCAGGTCGTCCACGAGCCGCGCGAGGTGGCCCGTCTGGCGGCCGATGATCGCGATCAGGTTGCGGGAGATCTCGCTGCCCCCCGCCTTGTCCAGCACGGCCACCGCGTTCGTGATGGTGCCGAGGGGATTGCGAAGCTCGTGGCCGAGCATGGCGAGAAAGGCGTCTTTCGCCCTGTCGGCCTCGCGCAGCGACTCGGCGAGCGCCTCGGCCTCCTCCCTTCTCTCTCGCAGCTCCTCTTCCGTGCGCTTCCGGTCGGTGATGTCAATCAGGGCGGCCAGGACGCAGCGCTCCCCCTCGATCATCACGACGTCGGCCGCGAGAACGGTCACCCGCTCCTCGCCGTTTTTCATCCGAAACCGGGCCTCGACGTTGTGGATGCGTTTGCCAGCGCGCAACGATCGCATGCTCTCGTCTCGCTGGTCCGGATCCAGCCAGAGCCCGAGCTCCATCACCGTGCGGCCGAGTATTTCCTCGCGCGAGTAGCCGGTGGTCTGGAGGAAGGTGCCGTTGACTTCGCGGATGCGCCCATCGGCCAGGCCCGTGATGCAGAGGATGGTTGGGCTCAGCCCGAGGATGGCGCGAAGCTTGGCCTCGGACTCGAGGTCCTTGACGTGGGCCGCCGAATCGAGGCGTCGGGCCGCCATGGCTAAACAAGTATGAGACGGCGCGGCCCCCGGGTCAATCTTTCCCGGCCGGGCCGGCTAGTGGTTGTGGTTGTTGGTTCGCTCGAATTCCCACGCGGCGAAGCACCGCAGGTGCAGGTGGAACTTGTCCAGGCCCGGGTTGTCGCCGTCATGCGCGAACTGGACCTCGAACTCCAGCTCGTCGCGGCTTACGGGCTGCTCGCAGATGACGCAGCGGGCGCCGACGCCCGGGCCTCCCCACGTGCGATCAGGTCGCTGGGCGGGCATCTTGCCGGATTCGATCGCTGCACGAGCCTGCTGGCGGAGAACACTTTCGTCTGGCATCTGGGGCCCCTGACACGGCGCGCCAGGACAGACGAAGGCGCCGACCGTATTCAAGCTGGGGAGCATCAGACCAGATGCCAGCGGACCGGACGCCCGTTTGCGTCAGACACAAAATCCGTTGGTAGGTGCGCCAAGCGTATCACGATGTCCCCTACCACGCGGGCCAATCCCATGCTACCCTTCGGCGCTCTCAGACCCGAGTCAACGCGAGGGAGGCTTTCCGTGTCAGACCGCGATCTCTGCTTCACGCCGGCCCTCGAGCTCCACCGCCTCTACCGGCAGCGCAAGGCCTCGCCGCTCGAGGTGATGCGGGCCGTGCTGGAGCGCGTGGACGCCGTCAATCCGAAGCTCAACGCGATCGTGACGCTCGAGCGGGAGTCGGCCCTGAAAGCAGCTAGGACGGCGACCGCGGCGCTCAAGAAGGGGAAAAAGCTCGGGCCGCTGCACGGCGTGCCGGTGACGATCAAGGACCTGACCCACACCAAGGGCATCCGGACGACTTGGGGCTCCAAGGTCTTCGAGCACCACGTGCCCGACGAGGACTCGCTCATCGTCGAGCGGCTCAAGGGGGCGGGCGCCATCATCCTCGGCAAGACCAACACGCCCGAGTTCGGCGCGGGCGGCAACACTTTCAACGCGGTCTTCGGCGCCACGCGCAACCCGTGGAATCCGGCGCTCACCTGCGGCGGCTCGAGCGGCGGCGCGGCCGTCGCGCTGGCCACCGGCATGGGCCCGATCGCCCAGGGCTCGGACACGGGCGGCTCGCTGCGCACGCCGGCGGCATTCTGCGGTGTCGTCGGCTTCAGGACGAGCCCGGGGCTGGTGCCGTACTACCCGAAGGCGCTCGGCTGGGACTCGATCGGCGTCACCGGCCCGATGGCGCGCACCGTCGCGGACACCGCGCTCATGCTCTCGGTCATCGCGGGGCCCGACGATCGCTCGCCCATCTCCTACGACGCCGACACCGCCGCCTTCCCACGCGCGGTCAAGTCGCCCTCGATCAAGGGCTGGCGCGTCGCGTGGACGCCCGACCTGAGCGGCCTCATCCCCGTGGACGGCGAGGTCGTGCAGGTGGCCGAGAGGGCGACGCGCGTCTTCCGCTCGCTCGGCGCCAAGGTCGAGTCCGCCTGCTGCGACTTCAGCGAAATCAACGACATCGTGCTCGGCACTCGCGGCCTCGCCATGGTCGCCAACCACGCCGACAAGCTCGCCAAGTGGAAAGACCAGATGCAGAAGGGGCTCGTCTGGAACATCGAGCAGGGTCTCAGGCTCACGCCCGAGGATATCGCCCGCGCCGAGCTCCTCCGCACCACTCTCTGGCACCGCGTGCGCACGTTCATGGAGACGCGCGAGCTGCTGATCCTGCCGACAGTGGCCGTGCCGCCCTTCCCGGTCGAGCAGCCCTACCCGACCGAGATCAACGGCAAGTCGCTCGACAACTACACGCAGTGGTTCTTCCTGACCTACGGCATCACGCTCACGGCGCTGCCCGTGATTTCCGTGCCGTGCGGCTTCACGAAGAGCGGCCTGCCCGTGGGGCTCCAGATCGTGGGGAGGCGGCGGCAGGAGGTCATGGTGCTACGCGCGGCGGCGGCCTTCGAGGCGGCGGCGCCCTGGGCGGACAAGATCCCTCCCACAGTGACGAAGGTCTAGGCGGTCGACGCCGAAGCGGCGCCCGGCCCCGGCTGACGCAGCACACTCACCGCGACGCGCAGGGTCTCGGAGCCGCCGCCTCGCCTGAGTCCCTTGACCGGCGGGACGTCGTCGTAGTCCCTCCCGTGTCCGACCTTGATATACGCCTGGCCGACGACGACACCATTGGTGGGATCGAAGCCCACCCACCCGCTTCCCGGCAGATAGGCCTCGACCCACGCATGCGAGGCATCCGAGCCGAGCGTGCGACCCGGGCTGGTCTCGAGGTAGCCGCTGACGTAGCGGGCGGGGATGCCGAGCATCCGGGTCAGCGCGAGCATGGCGTGCGTATAGTCCTGGCACACGCCCGCGCGCGCGGCCACGAAGTCGGCGATGGGCGTGTCGATCTCGGTGACCGACTTCCGGTAGGTGAAAAAGCCGTGCAGGTGGCTGGTGAGGCTCGAGAGGTATTCGACGAGATCGCCGCCGCGAAGCAGAGCCGGCACCTGCATGGCGGCCCTCCAGTCCCGGTCGAGCGGCACGCGGCGGGTCGGTGCGAGGAACTCGAAGAAGCGCGGCCGCAGCTCGACCAGGCTGTCCATCGCGACGGAGATCGGGGCCGGGCGGGGGTACGTCACCACGCTCGAGCGGGCCTCGATGGCCAGCCGGCGGTGCGTTTCCGGGATGTGGAACTGGTGCACGCGAGTGCCGTAGTAGTCGAGGTGGCTCCGCACTGTCGCGTCGGGAGTGAGTTCGAGCGTGAAGGACAGCAGGCTCTGGCAGTGGTCGTCCGTGGGGGAGAGCCGCACCTCGTTGAAGGAATCCCAGGCGGGCTCCGGGTAGCGGTATTCGGTCAGGTGGACGACCGCCAGGTGCACGGGCGCGCCGGAGGGAAGGCTCACGACGCAGTCTCTCCCCGCGCTTCGCGAGGCTGGTCCGCTCCCGTCAGCCCGAAGTACGTCGAGCTGATCGCGTCGGAGACCTCGGCCACCTCTTCGAGGAGGACCTCGACGCTCGGGTCCTTGTCGTCGAGGATGCGCTCTACCCCCGGCAGGTACTCGAGCCGGGCCGCCAGCCATCCCACGTGGCGCGTGGCCGCGTCGGAGGCTCCCGGGTTCAGGCGCTCGATGTCCACCAGCGTCCGCTGGAGGGCGGTCAGGTTGTGCCGCACGCTGCGTGGGAAGTCCGGGTCGAGGAGCAGGAAGGCCGCGATGCGCCGAGCTTCGAGCGCCGTGTGGTAGCGCTTGCGGAATGCCTCGTATGCCGAGACCGACTTCAAGAGCGCCATGCCGCGATGGTTCTCGAGCCCGTGGGCCACCGGCTCCTGCCCCGCGGCGTGCCGCTGGCGCACCTGAAGCAGCCGCAGCACGTTGTCCGTCCGTTCGAGGTGCTGCCCGGCGAGCAGGAAGTGCCAGCCGAGGTCGCGCGGAAGGGTCGCGTGCGCGATGCCGAAGAAGAGCTGGCTCGCCTCGCGCGCCGCCGCGCAGTACTCGTGGAGCCCGTCTTCCGCCAGCACGCGCTCGGTCGAAAAGCACAGCTGCAGGTACGCGCGGTTCAGGGTCTCCCACATCTCGAGGCTGATCCGATCTCGCAGGCCCCGCGCGTCCTCGCGGGCGCGCGCGAGGCTGGCCCGGATGCTCGAGCCGTTCTGCGGGTGGAAAGCGAGCCACTCGGGCACGGTCTGGCCGTCGGCGCGATCGAACTGCTCGCGGAATGCGGCCTCGTCTCCGGTCAGCGCGAGCAGCGGCGCCCACAGCTCGGTGACGATGCCCTTGGCGCCCGCCACCACCGGCGCTTCCACGATCGCGTGGTAGTTGACGTCGAGGAGACGGGCCGTGTTCTCGACCCGCTCGATGTAGCGGCCTATCCAGTACAGGTTCTCGGCGATCCGGCTGAGCATCTAGTGCGACTCCAACGAGTATTCCCTACACCTCGCGCGTCCTCGCAGAGTGCCGGGCACTACGCTTGTCCCGCGTCGCCCAGGACCCAGGTATCCTTGGAGCCCCCGCCCTGGGAGGAGTTGACCACGAGCGAGCCGCGCTTGAGCGCCACGCGGGTGAGCCCGCCCGGCACCACCGTGATGTCCTCGCCCACGAGCACGTAGGGGCGCAGGTCGATGTGGCAGGGCTCGAAGCAGCCCGTGTCGGCATAGAAGGACGGGTGCCGCGCCAACGCGACCACGGGCTGGGCGATGTAGTTGGCCGGGTCCCGCCGAACGGTCGCGAGGAACGCCTCCCTCTGCGCAGCGGTGGACTCCGGGCCGATGAGCATGCCGTAGCCTCCCGACTGCCCCACGGCCTTGATCACGAGCTTCTCGGCGTTGTCGAGCATGTAGGCGAGCCCGTCCGCGTCCGCGCCCAGGTGCGTGGGGACGTTGGGCAAGAGCGGCTCCTCGTGGAGGTAGTAGCGGATCATCGCCGGCACGTAGCTGTACGTGGCCTTGTCGTCGGCCACCCCCGTGCCCACGGCATTGGCCAGCGCGACCCGTCCCTGACGGTACACTTGGAGGAGGCCGGGCACGCCCAGCGTCGAATCGGCCCGGAACACCGCGGGGTCGAGGAAGTCGTCGTCGATGCGCCGGTAGATGACATCGACCTGCTGGCGGCCCTGCGTCGTTCGCATCCACACGCGCCTGTCCTCGACGTAGAGGTCCCGTCCCTCGACGAGCTCGACGCCCATCTGCTGCGCGAGGAAGGCGTGCTCGAAGTAGGCGCTGTTGTACAGCCCCGGCGTCAACACGACGATGGTGGGCTCCTTGAGATCGCGCGGGGAGAGGCTCCGCAGCATCTCGAGGAGCGCGGTGGTGTAGTGCTGGACCGGGCGCACCCCACGCCCCTCGAAGAGCCCGGGAAAGGTGCGCGTCATGACCATGCGGTTGGCCAGCATGTAGCTGACCCCGCTCGGCGTGCGCAGGTTGTCCTCGAGCACCATGTAGCGGCCGTCGTCCCCGCGGATGATGTCGATGCCGCTGATGTGCGTGTACACGTCGTGGGGCAGCTTGATGCCGTGGACTTCGCGGCGGAAGGCGGTATTGGACAGCACGAGCGGCCTCGGGATCACGCCGTCGTCGAGGATCTTCGCCTCGTGGTAGACGTCGCACAGGAAAAGGTTGAGCGCGCGGACGCGCTGAATCAGCCCCGCCTCGATGAGTGCCCACTCGTCCGCGGGAATCACGCGCGGGAAGAGGTCGAAGGGGAAGGTGCGCTCGGTGCCGGACTCGTCGCCGTAGACCGTGAACGTGATGCCCTGGTTCCGGAAGGTCAGGTCCGCGAGCGCCCGGCGCCGCCCGAACTCGACGGGGGACATCGACCGGATCCTTTTCGCGATGTCGGCGTAGTGCGGGCGGGGTGTGCCGTCGGGCTCGAACACCTCGTCGAAGAAGCGCTTCGCGTCGTAGTCGCCAAACACGGCCCGCCCTCCGCTGCCGGGCTGGCCCGATCCCGCCACGGGGCTCAGCGGGTCCGCGCCAGCCGCTTGAGCGGCGCGCCCTTGAGCCGCGTGAGAACCCACTCCGAATGGAGCCGCGCGCCGATCCGCTTGTAGAACCGGATGGCCGGGGCGTTCCAGTCCAGCACCCGCCACTCCATCCTGCCACAGCCGCGGGCCATGGCGACCGCCGCCAGCGCCCGCAGCAGCGCCTTGCCCGCCCCCAGTCCGCGGTCCCCCGGCAGGACGAACAGGTCCTCCAGGTAGAGGCTCGGCCGCCCGAGGAAGGTCGAATACGTGAAAAAGTACAGCGCGAAGCCGACCGGGCGCCGCCCGTCCCGGCAGATCAGTGTCTCGAAGTAGGGTCGGCGGCCGAAGCCGTGGCGTCGGACGTGGCCGCGCGTGATCTTCACCTCGCGCAGCAGACGCTCGTATTCCGCGAGCCCCTTGATCATGGCCACGATCGTCCCGACGTCACGCCGCGTGCCTCGCCGGACGCGGAGCGCGGCCCGCGCCATTAGGCCGCGGCCATCTGCAGCAGCAGCTCGGTGTAGCAGCGCGCCCCTTCCTTCAGGTTCTCCACCGAGATGCGCTCGTCATTGCCGTGGATCCGCCGCCATTCGCCGTCGTCGAGCACGAAGGGCCCGAACCCGTAGGCGTGGAGCCCCAGCCCCCGGAAGATCCAGTTGTCCGTGAAGCCGACCATGATCTCCGGAGCCACAACCGCGCCGGGCGCCCGCCTCTTGAGGGCGTCGGACAGGCCCTTGTACAGCTCCGTGTCGGGCGGCGAGAGATTGGGCACCTTCGGAGGCGAGGTCACGCTCACCTCCACCTGCGGATCCGCGATGACGCGTCGGACCCACGACATGATCTCCTCCGGATCCTCTCCCGCCAGCACGCGGCAATCGATATCGGCGACGGCTTCGGGCGGAATGACGTTGCGCTTCTCGCTGCCCTTGAGCATGTTCACCGCGAAGGTAGTTCTCACGAGCGCGGCGTGGTGGCGGTTCGCGAAGAAGCGCGCGCGGAAGGCGGGGTCGCGCAGCGACTGCTCTAGGCTCTCGTAGCCTTCCGCGTGTCCCGGCGGCATGACCGACGCCATCCTCGCGAAGTATTCCTGGATCTCCGGCAGGACCCGCGGCGGGCGCTCGGCCTCCAGGAGGCGTGCGAGCGCCCGGATCAGCCGGTGCGGGGCCGTGTCGCGCCACGGCATCGATCCGTGCCCCGGCTCGCTCCGCGCGGTGAGGCGGAGGGCGAGGCCCGTCTTCTCGGAGATGACGATGGAGCCGAAGGGCGCGCTCCTGCCGTGCGCGGCCTCGATCACGCCGAGCTCGGAGAGCGCGTACTCCGCGCCGTCGAGCCACCCCCGGCGCTGGTCGGCCACCCACTGGGCGCCGAACCGGCTCCCCACCTCCTCGTCCGCCGTCCCGAGGAAGATCAGATCCCGCTTGAGCGGGACGCGGGCCCGCTTGATGGCGAGCACGGCCGCGAGCTGGAGGATACCGGTGGACTTCATGTCGAGGGCGCCGCGGCCGTAGACATAGCCGTCGCGGAGGGCGCCGCCGAAGGGGTCGACCGTCCAGTAGCGCTCATCCGCATAGACCACGTCGATGTGGTGGTGGAGCACGATGCCGCCGAGCGAGCCGTCGCTCGTGAGGCGCGCGACGAGGTTGCCCCGCCCCGGCGCCGACTCGGCGATATCGCTTGCGATGCCTTCGCCGTCGAGCACCTGGGCGAGAAAGCGGGCCCCCGCCGTCTCGTTCCCCGGCGGATTGGTGGTGTTCACGCGGAGATAGCCTCGCAGCAGCTCGACCGTCTCGTCGCCGATCTTCATCCAGTCCATCACCGCGGTCATCCGGCCAAATGGCGTCCGAGGAACGCGACGGCGCGGGCCTCCGCCCACGATCGCTTTCCCGAGGCGCCCTCGAGGAAGCCCGCGTGCCCGCCCTCGGCCACGAAGGCGGCCTCGAGCCAGCGCGACTTGACGATGGCGGCGCGCGGCAGGGTCACGGCAGGGATGATTGGATCATTGAGCGCATTGATCAACAGGGTCGGTCGGCGGATCTGCGTGAGGAGGGGGCCGCTGCTCGAGCGCGCCCAGTAGTCGCGCTCGTTGGCGAAGCCGCCGAGCGGCGCCGTCACCAGCCTGTCGTACTCGGCGAAGGTCTTCGCCTTGCGCGCCGCGGGCAGGTCGAGCACGCCCTCGTAGATCTTGGCCTTCTTGTCGAGCTTGATCTTCATCGTCGAGAGAAAATTGACGGTGTAGAGCGTCCGGTTGAGTCCGCGGTCCAGCGCGGCGGCGCAGGCGGCCAGGTTGAACGGCGTGGAGATGGCCACCGCGCCCGCCACCTGCGCGGGAGCGTCCTCCCCGCGCTCGGCGAGCCACTTGAGTGCGACGTTGCCGCCGAGCGAGACGCCCACCAGCCCCAGGCGCAGATTGGGCTCCCGCGCGGTCAGGCGGCTGATGATGAACTCGAGGTCTTCCGTGTCCCCCGAGTGGTACATGCGGCGGGAACGGTTGACCTCGCCGCCGCATGAGCGGAAGTTGACGACGAGGCCGCGCCAGCGCACCTCCGCGAGCTCACGCAGCAGCCCGGAGACGTAGTGGGAGCGGAAAGACCCTTCGAGGCCGTGGAGAATGACGACGAGCGGCGCGCCGCGGTCGCGCCCGGCCAGCCAATCGAGATCGACGAAATCACCGTCGGGCGTCTCCACCCGCTCGCGGCGCAGGGCCGGCGAGCGTCCACGCCTCAACAGCGGGCCCCAGAGCGTCTGAAGATGGCGGCCCCGATACCACCACGGGGGGCGGTAGTCGGGGCCGCTGGTCACGCGCGTCGCTGTCGCGAAACTATTACTCCTGGCCCTGGAGGAGCAGCTTGACGATCTCTGGCGCAATCTCGCGCGCCCGCTGATCCAGCTGGGCTTCGGTCAGGTTGGCGATCGGGTGCGGCAGCGAGAGGAACTTGTAGTCCGGCAGGCCCCAGGACTGCGCCATCGCATGGCCCGTGCCCTCGAAGACGTCGGTCACGATGGACGCGGCGGGAATGCCGACCTTCTCGAACAGGATTCCGTCGAGCACACTGCCCGACGAGCAGGACCCTCAGTCGCCGACGCCGGCGACGACACAGTCCACGCCGCGCTTGGCCTCGTCGATGATCTCGTCGTGGGCGGGGACGCTCGAGTTGTGCTTGCGCCACATCTTGTACTCGGCGGCGCCGTACTCCTGCTTGAGGATCTCGCCGACCTTGACCAGCAGCTTGTCCGAGTTGAACTTCGTGTTCTCCACGAGGCCGATCCGCTTGCCCTTGAGCGAGCCGGGCCTCGGCACGAACGTCAGCGGCTGCTTGCGCGGCTCGACCGTGGGATCCAGGATTTCGAAGCCTGCCATCATGCCCTCCTATCTTCGATGAGTTTCGTGATGCTCTGGCTCGATTTCTTGCCGCCGGCCCACGCGGGAATATAGCAGGAGAACGCTCCCGCCCGGCCCCCTGCCACCACTACGAGCACGTCTTCCGGGCTCGGGACGAGAGGCCGCATCGTGGTCTCGTCCTCCGGGGTGATCGCACCCGCCAGGCGCTCCACGCGCTTGATGTGGGCCACCGGGTTCTGGGTGTTCTCGTACACGAATTTCTGGATGTCGGCCTTCGACCAGCCGTCCTTCGCGATGGTGCGCATGTGCTCGCCCGCCAGCACGATGACGTACTGAGGCTGGCCATTGGTGCTGCCGTGATGCTTCATGTCGTCGCAGAGAGAGGTCAGCACGCCCTTGGCCGTGCTCGAGAGCTGGTTGTAGAACTGGTGCGGGCCCTCCGCCGCCATGACGGTCACCGCGCTCTGCTCGGCCTTGAAGCCGCGCTCGACGTGGAGCGGCGGCCAGGGGCTGTCGGCCTCGTTCTCGGCGATGACATAGCTGTACTTGCCCGGATGCCCCACCGTCCCGCGATCGAGGGCGCCCGGCAGGGTGCCGATGACGTTTCGCATGATGAGTCGTATCGCACGGCCCGTGGTGGCGTTGGCCCGCCAGCCGGGGCCGAAGAGGTTGTCGCCGGAATTGAAGCCGAGCCGCGCCGCGATGGGCCCGTTGACGATCATGAGGACGGCCGCGCCGCCCGTCGACGTGGCGGGGCCGTGATAGCCCCACTTGGGGTCGGCGAGCGCCTCGACCGCCGCCACCACGACGGGCATGTACTCGGGCAGGCACCCCGCCATGACGGCGTTGACCGCGATCTTCTCGGCGCTGACGGCGACCTGACGGTTGGTGATGAATGCAATCTGCTTCCCGGGCTCGAGGCCCGCTGCGTCCAGCATGCCCCGCACCGCCGCCTCGGTGGGCGGCACCACGGGCAGGCCGTCGGTCCAGCCCTGCCGATAGCAGAATTCGATCGCGTGATTGAGGTCCTCGACGGCGTGGCGCTTGGAGGCCAGGTGGGTCGTCATGGGCGGGATTATACCCCAGCCCACGTCCCCGTGGCGGGCGCGAGGGCTCGCGCCAAACCGCGCTTTGCCGTATGCTTTCGCTGTGACGCCGCTCGTCGCCTACTTCTCGATGGAGTACGGGCTCCACGAGGAGTTCCACTCCTACGCCGGCGGACTCGGTATCCTCGCCGGCGATTTCATGAAATCGGCCGGCGACCTCGGCCTGCCCGTGGTGGGCATCGGCCTCCGCTGGGCGCAGGGCTACACCGTCCAGCGGATCGGACCCGACGGATATCCGTACGACCAGTGGCGCGACTACCCGCCCGAGGCGCTCACCGACACGGGCATCCGGGTACGGGTGCGCGTGGCCGCGCGCGAGGTCGAATGCTGCGTGTGGCGCGTGGGCCGCTACGCCATCGCGCCGCTTTTCCTGCTCGAGCCGGTGGACGAGCGCGATCGCTGGATCACCCGCCGCCTCTACGACCCGGCGCCCGATTGCCGCGTCGCCCAGGAAATGCTGCTAGGCATCGGCGGCGTGCGGGCCCTCCGCGCGCTCCACCTGCCCGTGGACCTCTACCATTTCAACGAGGGACACGCGGTCTTCGCCGGCGTCGAGCTGATCGCCGACCGCATGGAGGCCGGAGCGGACTTCCGGTCGGCGTGGCAGGAGGCGCGCGAGAAGATCGTCTTCACCACCCACACCCCCGTGCCGGCCGGAAACGAGGTCCATGCCATCGAGGACCTGAGGCGGCTCGGAGCGGGCTGCGAGCTCGTGGGCGCCGAGCTCCGGGAGATCGGCGGCGACCCGTTCAACATGACCGTGGCCGGATTGAGACTCGCGCGACGCGCCAACGCCGTGTCGAAGCTCCATTGCGAGACGGCGCGCGCCATGTGGGCCCACGTCGAGGGCGCGGCTCCCATCATCGCCATAACCAACGGCGTGCACCGCGGCACATGGCAGGACGCGCGCATCTCAGCGGCGGCCGGCGCAGGCGATGACGCCCTCGGGCTCGCGCGCCGGCAGGTGAAAGACGAGCTCCTGGCGGAAGTGGCTTCGCGCACCGGGGTACGGCTGGACATCGAGGCGCTCACCATCGGCTTCGCCCGTCGCGCGGCGACCTACAAGCGTCCCGACCTCCTCCTGCGCGACCCCGACAGGCTGGCGCCGCTCCTCAAGGACCGACGCGTCCAGCTCGTCTTCTCGGGCAAGGCTCACCCCGCCGACCAGGCCGGCAAGTCCGTCGTCGCGCTCCTTATCGAAACGATCCGACAGTGGCCGAAATCCATCGTCTTCCTCGAGGACTACGACATGGCGCTGGCCCGGCTCATGACCCGCGGCTGCGACGTGTGGCTGAACACGCCGCGGCGACCCATGGAGGCGAGCGGCACGTCCGGGATGAAGGCCGCCATGAACGGCACCCTTCACCTCTCCATCCTCGACGGCTGGTGGCCGGAGGGATGCGAGCACCGGGTCACCGGATGGGCGATCGGCGACGAGACCGTCGGCCAGGGCCAGGACGCGCGCGACCTCGAGGCCCTCTACGCCACCCTCGAGCAGGACGTGCTTCCCGCCTGGGCCGAGCGCGAAACCTGGATGCGCATGATGCGCGCGTCCATACGGATGGGCACGGAACTTTTCTCAGCGGACCGCATGGTGAGGGAGTATTTCGACCGTCTCTACACCGCGCCGTAGCCCCGTGCGGCGTCATCCCCGAAGGAGGGTCGGATGAATATCAACATGGATATGAAACAGCTCACGATGGATCTGCTGATTCGCTATGGTTTCCAGGTGCTGGGCGCCATCGCCATTCTGGTGGTCGGCTTCCTGGTGGCGCGGTGGCTCGGCGGTCTGGCGGACAAGCGCTTCCAGAAACAGCAGATGGAGCCGCCGATGCGGCTCCTGATGGTCCGCGTGATCAAGATCCTCGTCCTGATCATGGCCTTCGTGGTGGCGCTCGACAAGTTCGGCTTCTCCATTGCCCCGCTGGTGGCCGGGATCGGCGTGGCGGGCCTCGGCGTGGGCTTCGCGCTGCAGGGCGTCCTCGGCAACCTCATGGCTGGCCTGACCATCATCTTCACCAAGCCCTTCCGGGTCGGCGAGTACATCGAGATCAACA
>WNFC01003349.1_pt1 | contig 17341 bp, 26 predicted proteins | sample 5400541 | NCBI WGS metagenome assembly WNFC01 (sample SAMN13153342, study PRJNA577476) | soil metagenome | isolation source: 120 cm saprolite under Douglas fir tree site 2 hole 2 replicate 1 | place: USA:California | collected 2015-04-18
GCCGTTCTTTCTTCCTCCCTAGCTCAACACTCTTTATCTCATCTCTGCTGGGCTCGGATCTTCACATTCGTGCTCGGTGATCTACCCCCTTCGAATTCTGTGAGGCATGAAGCTTGCTTTGTGCTTTCACAAGCGAGCTCAAAACTTCAACACAACAAACATTGCACATTTCTACAAGCTTCTGAAGGACATCTACGACGCATACCTCAATATCCCTCCTGAACACATCTGGAACATAGATGAGAAGGGTGTCCAGTTCAGAGGAGGTCGCAAACAGTCAAAGAAATATTACCACCTCCAGAGCTTGAGAAAATTAAAGTTCTATCACATTCACTCGGATAATTTGGAGCTTATGACCATCATCGAGTGCATATCACCTTCTGGATTGTCAGTTCCTCCCTCTTTTGTCCTCTCAAGTAGACCCATCCCCTCTTTCCCCAACCCATCCTTCAAGATTGCAGTGATCGCGACATCCCCCAACAGTTGGACCGACAACGAGATCGGCACAGCGTGGTTCATGAAAATGTTTATACCGTTTGCCAATAACCACAAAGTGACTGATGCACCTGTTGTGCTCCTTTTTGATGGACACAATTCATACGAGTCAGACGCATTCTGTGAGGCCGTGTTCCAAAACGACATCATTGTTATTGCATTTCCATCCAAGTGTACCCACAAGCTCCAGCCACTAGACGTCGTCATCTTTGCTCAAACCCAGCACCACTGGTCAAGCTACTATGATAACCGTATTGCCCACCACATCAAGATGGACCGTTATAATATCATTCTGGAGTACATGGAGGTACACCTATGGTCAATGACACCGAAGCTCCTTCATTCGGTGTTCTCCACCACAGGAATCTTCTTATACAACAACACCCTTTTTACTGACATTGACTTTGCTCCTGCAAAGTCATTCTTCCACACGATGCATGTCCCCCAATCATTCCCCCCTGAAGTCCTAACCTCTTCCCCCATTGCCTCCGATGTCTCCGATGTTGAGATGTCAAGCAACGAGTCCGACAGTGCAGAGAGCGTGGCTGCAGACGCCTCTGCAGCACAAACCCTTTTCAACTGGGAAACCGATTCGGACGACTTTGACTTCGAGGATCCTCAGCCTTCCCACTTCACTGCCCCCGCTGCAGCCGTCATGCCTACAGCGGCCTCATGCCCCTCGCGTATCATTTCTTCCATGCCTCCCATTTCTGCTCCACCCACCGTGTCCAATTACGTGGGTGCATCCAAGTTGCCGAGACCGCGGGATGCCTCCTCTGGTACTCAGGCAACACGTTACTTCACTCGTTCCCAAGCTTCTCAAATGCCAAGCCTCAGTCTTAGTTCATCGCCTGCCCTCTCAATTTCCGTCGCCCTCAATCCTACCCAGGCGCCTCAACCGCAATCCATCCAGGAGCTGCTGGGAGAAAACTGTCGCTTAAAGATGACGGTCAACTTGATGGCGATGAAGGTTGCAAAAGTGAAGGCGAACAACGCCACCAGCAACGCCCATTGCACCATCATGACATGAGCGGCGACAATAGCCAAGGCCGACTTGGACTGCCAAAAGCGCACAACCCATCGAGCAGTCAAGACTAGCACCTGCTATGTTGCCCACCCTACAATTGAAGACGAGTGGAACACCTCGCAACTTGAAAAGGCGCAGCGTGCAAAGGAGGCCACTGAGATGGAGGCCAAAAAGGCCACAGAGGAGGCGTTGCATGTGGCACGGATCCAGTTGGAGATTTAGATGAGGACTTTCTTCAGTGCGTTCTAATTTTTTTCCTTTCATCTCAAGCAACTCATTCTTTGTAGACCCCCTCTCATCATATAAGCGGAAGGACGACCTTGTTGCCCTCTCTAGTGCGCTTGGCCTCAAGACAGCGGCCACCATTCACAAGCTCATCATACAAATCAAGTCACATCTTAATGCGCACCCTGAGGTCCAGCAAAATGCCCGCTTTTCTAGGCTGTTTCTTCCAACTTGGCGGTGTCGGGCGGACAATGGCCTCATTAACTCAGTAGAAATGGAATAGGTAGTTTTAGTCAAATTTGCATTAGCACCCCATGTTTTCATGTTTTCACACATACTCGAGCTTTGCCCCCCCTCTCAAAACATGCATGATTCCCGATAGATCGCACACCACATCAGTCGGAACTTGAATCTAAAGTCTCATTGCCCCTGTGACAGTCCATGACTAGTGTGACTGGCCAATTGTTACATAGCTTACTCAGCTGGCTGATTGTCCCATGAGTGATAGTAGTGACATTCTATATCATCTCTCACAAAAATGCCTTTCACTCCATTAACCTATGAAAACATATCTGTTGATTTGAATGCAGAGTCTGCATCTGATAGGTAAATACATAGCAATACTCTCCTTTATTATTTTATAGCTTATGGTTATCTTAGTAGTATAGACACAGTTATTGAAACCCATAATAGTCAATACAGCACTATACTCAGTAATGTTTCAAGAATTTCTAACATACTGATTCTAGACCCTAGAGGCCATATGGTTCAATCAGAACTCTTAAAGCATATAATTAGAACTACACTCACTTATCCATCAAATATTGACAACTTTAACAATAAAAGGGTCTATTCTATCAAGTTGTTAACATTACAGAAGCACTATGATAGGAAGGATTCTTATATTATAAACTCCCTTTTAGAGCATTAGGTGATTCATATGGATAGCAAGTTTTGTCTTAAGCTTTAGACTGGATATATATTAATAAACATAGGAGCAATGATGCTAGACTTTTAGCTTACTATAGCAAAACAGATGGGCTTTTCACCACTTCTTTCTAATGGTGCCAATGCTTACACATTCTCCTTTAAAATGGATCTTAAAAGGCTGACCCATAAATTCTATAGAAAGCATTCTATGATTGGGTTTGATACAAAAGGTAGCATACTCTACATTGGTCAGGCTATGAATGTAGATATGTATCTTGCTATGGCTCCTAATAGCTTTCTTACTGGGTTTACATCTGCATGTCCCTCTGGATACTCTACTGGATCGTTGATTATATCTATGAGGCACTGTTGACAAATTGTAATAATGCTTACACATTTCTTAGGTAAGGTTTCTGATTAGGCTTATTATACCTTAGACAACCTAAATAATATTAACTTAGATGCCACCTCTCTAAACTAGAGACTATTCGCCAATGTATTATGAGTTATGTAAGCATGGTAGGTACCGTACTAGTGAGTTTGAGAAGAAATGAGAACCAAATCTAGATATGAAGATCTAAGCCTAGGCAGAGAGGGCAGTAGGGTGTGTGAGGTGTGCGTGAGATGTAAGGTTCGAAGACCAAGGGTTGAGGCTGAGGCATAAGGTTGAAAGACCTGAGAGCAGAGACGGAGGCAAGCTGAATGCGGCAAGCCCTGGGATGTGAGCAAAGAGAGAAGGCAACGAAGGTGCCCGTTGAAGAAGAGGTTATGAAGATGTTGACTAAAAGACAGGCCACACATATGGCACAATGGCTTAGATTGGTGAAGGTGATCTTAGAGTTGGTGAGAGAAAAGAGAGGCCTGCATTTGGGCTTGAAGCACACAAAAGAGAAGAAGGAGGAAAGAGGGCATCTGCAAAGGTTTGCTAGCTTCTTAACGAGGCTGGTGTGCATATATTTATGCAGTTTAGAGGATAAGTATACTAAGATGAATTGAGGAAAGTAGGGAGGTGAAATAGGGTGGTGAATATGAGAGGAAAATAGCGAATGTAAACTAGTAACATGCTGCATGGCAGTAGTTATGAATATTATACTAAGAAGGGGTGTGAGGGGTTGAACTAAATGGCAAAAGCAGCATGTAAGACTAGGCATGATGGTGTGAAGGTATCTAGAATAGGAGAACGTCAGGCTAGAAGATGTAAGCAAAGATAAGAATGCAAAGATGTAAGGAGTAATATATTAGGAACTGAAGATCTCTATAAAACAGGTTAAGGCAGACAATTTTCAAGGGGCTTTAGAGGAGTTTTTAGTGTGCATCGTGAAGCAACAACAGCGAGGTAGGTATTGGTGGCACTGACAGCACGGCAAGGCAGAGGCATGGCAAGACAAAGGCGAAAAAGGAAGGAAGGAAAGGCTTGAGACATGAGCATGAGGGCATAATGATGGGTAGTGTAGGATGGTAGTGGGTGGTGTTGCATTGCAGGTGCTCGGAATAAAGAAAAGAGAAAGAGAAGATGAGAATGAAAAGAGTAAAGGGCACATGGTGGTGTGGGAAGAATGGAAGAAAGGTGCTTGAGGCACAGCATCTTGGCTCAGAGTTTGAAGAGGCACGTGGTTAGTATGCTAGCCCATTTCTAAGCCTAGTGCACAATCCCACCTTACACCTTTTGAAGGGTTCAAATATGACTGTCTCTGGTCATTATCACAGCCTGCTGTTCCTCTTGTATGGGAAGGTTGTTGGCTATCATAGATGTGAGGTTATCATGATCTACAATATGTGTGACTGGGATAAAATAGGGTGAGCAAGCATGATAAGAAAGTAGTCTGAATGCTGTATAGTATAGTTTGGACACCATGCCATTCAGTTCCACAAGGTGGTATGCCCTATTATGGGTCCATCGCACAACCAGCATGGGGCTATAGTACTAGAGCTTGGTTTTGTTCATCTCAGCACCTGGGTTGTGAACAAGGATAAGCATGCCAGGTTTGAAATTAAAGTTGCATATAGTGTGTATGTGTTGTTGTTTGAACTGCTATGCTAACACAAAATGACTCTTAAAGATACAGTTGTGGATGGCAGCAAGGTCATCCTGGTGCTTCTCGAGCTGCCAGGCACATATGGTGATGAGGTTGTTAGTGGTGAGTGGCTTGATAAGGTTGGGGACAAGGAATGTGGCTAAGGTAATGTTGAAAGGCAGAATGGGCTCAACACTATGAGATATGTAAAAGGGGGAGTAGCCAGTTGCCTTATGTGTGATGGCATGGTCTGCCCAAAAGATGAAGGGAGCAACTGTGGGCCACTGAGATGCGTTGCTATCACATGGTTTGACTAGTAAGTCATGAATGATTCTGTGTTGCTGCTCAACAATGCTATTGGCTTGCAAGTTATACTGTAAACTGAAATGTGAATGTGGCAGATTTCATACCTGCTAGACAGCCAGTCCAGCACTGCGATATAGGCAGTCCTATTATCTGTCACTATCTGCTCAACTGCACCCCATCTATACAAAATCTCCTTAAAGATTAAAGTGCCAAGCATGCAGCTAGTCTCCGTGCAAAGGGTGCACCATTTGGGCCATATGGTGAGTGAGCATTGTGCTTGTATGATGTAGCAGAAGCCTAAGGCAAAGGGTATGAACATAGTGTCAATGTAGACCTTGTAGAAGAGTGGTGCTGGAGAGGTGATGGTGGGCAGAATGCAGATTTGCACAGTCTGGTGAAGTTGGCATTGGTGACAAGTGTTGACATACCATTTTATGTTGCTGTTGAGTGACAGCCACCAAAAGTGGTTGAGAGGGGTATGGCATATGGAGTAAAAGCCTCTGTGGCCAAGGCCATCATAGGTGTTGTGGACTAGGGGGAAGTGGAGGGGTGGCATGATGCATAGCTAGTGTCGTCTGTCAGGTTGCTGCCTCTAAAGGCAGCCGTTGGCTAAGGAAAACTAAGAAGTCCTGTAGACAAAATGGGTGAGCATGTCACCATATAAATTAGGGGGCAGATGGGGGTCTGAGAGGTAATAGTGGATAAGCACAAGCTTGTCATCTACCTTGATGGTCTTCTTATTTTGAGAGAAAGGGGAGGTGCTGAAGCTGCTGTGGGTGTTGGCATTAAGGTTGGTGCCACTGGTTTTGTTGGTAGTGTTAATAGCTTTGGGGCTGATGTTAGGGTCATTGTTAAAGGAAGAAAGGTTGTTGGCTAGAAGCTCTGGTGAGCTGCTGTTGTGGTTGTTAGAGTCACTATTAGCATTGTCATTTGAAAAGGGAAGGATGTTGGCTGAGTGCTCTAGAGAATCAGAATGTTGACTGCTATTGTGGCCATTGCTGTCTTTATAGGTGTTGTTGTCAACATTGGCCTTGGCGCAGAGATGGGAGCTTTGTCGAGGAGGGGGCTCTTCCTAAGAGTTGAGTGTCCAGATGGCAACACTTTTATTAGTTAGCGCTAAGTCAACCCAACTTACCATCTAAAGGCTGAGTGCAAGCATTCGGTCAATCTAATCTTCTAGATCATCTTCATTATTATCTTCGCTGTCCACTAGTTCATGCTGAGATAGGCTGTTAGGCCCATAGTGCTTTTCCATGGGAATATGGACAAGTTTGAAGTTAAAAAGGAGGATAGCAGCGATCCACTGGTTGATGGTTGCATTGGGCTATAAGTCAGGGTTATTTAGCATCCCCTGAATGTAAAGGGCATCCATTTCAACTATGAGGTTGTGAACACTAACAAGATGAAAGTGGAGGGCACAGAGCTTGTGAAAGAAACCATACAGTTCAATCTTAGCTTAAGAGTATTAGGCCTCGTGCTTATTCTAAGAGATGGAGCCAAAGTGTGAGGGGTAGCATTGTCCATCAGCACAGTTCTGGGAGAGGATCCACCTGGTGCCTTGGATGGATGAGTCAATGGCTAAATAGACAGTGCAATTAGAGGTGTAATCAATAGAAATAAGAGTAGGGGAATTAATGATAGCCTCTTTGAGGGCTTGTATAGTGGTGGCATGTCCCTTAGTCTAGACAAATGGCTGGTACTTTTGGGTGAGGTCATGGAGTGGGTGAGCGATGGTGGAGTAATTCTTGATCCAGATGTATATATATTCTGTTACACTAAGAAAGGCACAGACATCATGGAGGTTCTTGCAGGGTGGCCAGTCACAGATTTTGGCAGTCTTAGAGTCGTCTGGGACCCAGCCTTTATACATACACTTGTGCCCTAAAATGATGACTTCAGGCATAGTGACAAAGAGTTTCTTGGCCAAGACAGTAGCATCTGTGCATTAAAGGTAGTGCAGAATGTGATGAATGTCATTGAGGTATTCCCACACAAATCTGCAGATGCCTGGGTTAGTGGGAATGGACTCATACTCTCTATTATCTGTTTCGTAACGTGTAGCTAGGCCTTTAATGCTACAGTCATCTATAAATGGCCAGGTGATGTTAGGGATCTCCTCTTGTAGGATAAAGGTTACATCTTTGTGAAAGATTGCACTAGTGTTGGTCCAGCCCTAGGGCAAGCAAGTTAGTCTCACAGCACTGATAGAGGACTGAACGGTAGTGAGGTTATGTAAGGTGATGTTGAGAGTGCAGTGGTTATAGCCAACAAACAAATTGAGCATGCTATAACATGCCTGTCTGGCCATAGCCTCAATGACTTGTTTAGCAATAGGGGTGATGCCCAAATTATGGATGGTGACTGCATTGAGGGGTTGTAAGTTATGTACTAAGTAAAGGGTGCCACTTTTCTTTGGCATGGTGAACCAGCACAATTGGTACGAAGCATTAAAATGCTTGTAAATTCCTATGGCAGACTTGTTCTTGAAAATTTTGATAATGTTATATAAGATTCTAGGAGGGATGGGCAAGTTCTTGTGTGCCTAAGGGGTGTGTTTAATGACCAGAATCTTAACAGGAGAGAAGTACTCATTGTGAAACCTGCCCTTCTCTGCTTCTGTCTATGCTAACCCTATTTTATTCATTTTGAGGACATATATGAGAAGCTTCTCCTCCTCTAGCTGGAGGAAGCCATTAGCATTGAGGCCCAATGCATTGAGGTGCTCTTAAGTAAGGCATTTGCTAGGCATAAAGTTGGAAGGATGTGTTGGTAGTAGCAGAAGTGTGAGGAGGGGGTCTTTAGGGATGTGGTGGATGTTGCAGAAGTCTTTGGGCAGGGTGGTAGCAACTGGTCGGACTTTGTTGACCACTTTCTTGTATGTGAAGGAGTAGGTAGTAGTGTTGGGTGGTAGAAGTGGTGGAGGAGGTTGAGGCATCAGCTAGGCATTTTGTGTATGGTGGCTGGTAAGGGTTGATTGGCAGAAGCTAGGAAGGTGGCTACTGATAGAGCCATTAATGTTAGAATAGGAGCCAATCACTGAGAGGATCTTAATACTAGCAGTGCGTTCTTTGTGAGAGTATATAGAGAGATAGATTCTGTGAGTGGGATCAGCAGGGTCTCACACCAATACCTCAGTTTCTCCACTAGGGAGGTCTTCTATGGCACTAGAGACAGTGTGTCTGAAGGGCTGTCTAAGGAGTAACTGGAATGGTGCATCCTCAATAATGTACACATGTATTTTGAAGGGCATATTGCTGACCTGCATGGTAAGGTATTTAGCATAGCCTAAGGTCTAGTTAGTTGCCCCATTGGCTCCTTCCATTTTGACTAGGTGATTAGGGTTAATGTGGGTGTTGACTTCCTCTGCAAGGTTGTGCTGAATGACCACAATCTGTGATCTAGGGTCAAGCATACCTAGCACTGTGACCTAATTGCCAACTAAGATATAGAGCTCAAGATGTCACCGCCATCCCCGGTTCCGCCTTGGGTGCAGTGGTCTAACAAGTTGGCTAGGGAGATGTACATAAAGCGTGCGTTGAGCTGGCTCCAGCTTCAGTATCCTGATGACTCCTGAGTGGTGTGCACCGGGCCTTGACGGCCGACGGTTATTGTCTTTACGACTCGGACTGCCTCTCATTGTTGTACTGATGACTCCGACCCTTCTATTGTAAGGATTACAGTTATTGTCTCAGTAGCTACTATTGTCTCGCCTCTGACTCATACTGACTCCCGATCTCTATTGTTACGACTCTGACTCATAGGTGGCCCAAGCACCTCTATTGTTACTGTACAGTACTGCCCTTACCTACCCTGTAGTATAAATAGGGCCTGGGGACGACTTGTAAGTTCCCAGCTTGATCCTCTTGTCCGTAGTCTCATACAAGGCTGTAGCGCCTTGTCCTCTAATCGAGTTTGATACTCGTTTATCATCTTTGGTCTTTGTGACCTCCTCTGTCTTCATGACACCTTCTGAGTCTAGCACGACATAGGACCGCCTAGTCCTATCACAATCGCCTTAGTGGCCACAATCTATTGCCTCATACTCTTCATCGGTATCACGTTATTCAGGCTGTTTGCCTTAGCAATATTGCTACACCCATTCCGAGTCTTACAGATCTAGACTCCACGTTCGTCCTAGTAGGGTTGCCGTCTAGCAGCGGTGACACAAGAAGTGAAAGTGAGTAGACTGGCTTATGCCCTATCATAAGTTGGGTGGCTACAGGTGAGAGTATAGGAGTGTGTTTACTTCCAATGTCATCTGCCTCTTCATAGGTGTTAGTCTCTATGCATTGTATCTTGAGCTTTTCTACCAGCTCCTTCCATATCATTGGGCTGGCAGCAAGGATGTGAGCAGGTGTGGTGAGGGAGAGCTTGCCTTTCATTAGCAAGCTATGGAGCTCTGAGATGAGTTGTTGGTCCTTGGCACTAAACTAATAGCAGTACTGTCTGGCCCCTCCCAGCCATCCCTGCACCTCCCCTAACTGAAGGGCTGGCATTATAAGCCGTAAGTCCCCATTACTCTTTTACTTCCTAGTCTACTCTGTCTCCGTACACCATGTGCCCGAGGTCTTAGCCTTCCTTTGGTTCTTTACCTTATGCCACAGTGTAACCTCCTCTTCTCTCTCTTTTATTTACCTTACGCCACAGTGTAACCTCCCCTTCCCTCTCTTTTATTTATGTTGCTGCTGCATGGTAGTTACATGTCTAGTAGCCACATGGTTAAGAACAATAAACACAAATTCAAAAAAAAAAAAAAAGATAGTAGTACTGAGGTGCTGGTCAGGTGGCATATGTGGTGGCAGTGTTGGCTTGTTCTGCTGGTGGCAGGTTGGCAAGTTTAGGAGCTTTTGCTGCCTTATTCTCATGTTTCTTCTTTTTAGCCACAAATACTTGAAAGATGTTAAGGTCTTTGTCCTCACATTGCTCTTAGGCTTGAGTTTGTACTTGTGTGACTTGGGTGATTTGTAAGATGTTGGTTTTAGTGATTTCTTCAATGTGTGCAGAAGGGGGTGCACATTGCTTAGGTGGTGGCAGAGGTGATAGTGAAGGTGTATAGATGACATATACTTGAGTAGGTGCAGGTGGGTTCTGTGAGGTTAGCCATTGGTCGATACCTGCCTTGATGCCCTATCTGGATCTATTGTTGGGGACACATTGCCTATTTGGTAGGCAGATCTTATCTTCCACTATCATTGCACGGCCAGAGTATATATAGTTCATAGCAATTGGGCACAGGTGGATGTAGTGGTCAGGCTGCATGTTACTGCCTAGGCAAGTGGCTAAACTGCCCTCATTGAGGGACCGCTGCGAGTGTGGCCTGAAGTGGCATTGTGAATCTCACAACACCTGTTTTATTCATGATTCTTGCTTCTGTAAAGGCTCTAGTAGCTTTCCCCCTATAAAGCCCCTACATTCATCTTGGTCACAGTTCTTATATAATTGGTATGTTGAGTTAGTGTCTAGTCTCGAAAAGCACCCCTATTCTCCACTCTCTTGTATTGTCTTAGAGGTGGAGCATCGCCCTTTTGTTATACCTTACTACCATTCCTAGCCCCCTGCTTAAAGACTGCTATTATGAGTACTTACCTAGCCTATTGTTAGGCAATAGTTATTGTTTATACCTGCTTATTGTCTCATTGCCTCTTATTGTCCTGTGCTCCCTGCAGTATGGACTTATTGTCTCTATTGTCTTGCTACTTTACTGCCTAGCATGTATAGTAGTATAAGTAGCACTTGTATTTTTATAAGACTCTCTAAGTAGAGTCTCCTGTTAATCCTACGGGTTATACTCTTGCTTTTAAAGGCCTTGTAGTGTGACCACTCTAAGGCATACACTTCTAGAAGTTTCCCTCACTCTCCTACTCATCTCTCATGTGATCTGCATGTCTACAGTCACAACTTAGCAGGTTGCTGTCTTGGCAGCAACATTAGACTCTACTTTGTTTCACCACAGCTAGCTCTAGCACGAGTGAACGGGTGTACCGACACCTTAAAGACCTATGGACATGACTGCCTTGTCTTTATTAAAGAAGGACTGAAGAACTTCCCTATTGTACACTACCAAGGACAGTGGTACAAACTCTATCACAACTAGAAGACCAACAAACCCTTCCTAGGACCCTTTTGTGGTGAAGTACATGCCACAGATGTTAAAGCTCCCTCAACAGAAGAATCAGCTAACAGCAAGAATGAATCAGAACTAGAAGAAGAGGGCAAACCAGAGCCACATGATGACCTTTAAAGCACATCAGTTGTTATTGACCCAGAAGGCCTGGGAAGCCCACACAGAAAAGATCAAGAACCCTAGGCACCTCTCATCACCCCAACAAGACAATACAGTACCTTTGCTACTGTTCTTACACTATAAAAAATAAATATGGGTTCCACAATAGCCACCATTGCAACCATCTCCACTTACACCACCCCCACTGTTGCAGCTCCAGCCCCTGCCCCCACAGCTCCTGTGCCCACTGCCACTTCTACAGGCCCTGCTGCAGCTCCCGGAGGAGAAGCTTAGCCTAGAGTTGAAGACCACCTTAGAAATGCTTTGGCAGCCACCCTATGAAGAACAAGGCCTGGGGCTCTACCTGGTAGCAGAGGAGAAGGAGATGGTGGAGGACAACCAGCTCCTATCCCTCTACAGCAACTCATCCCCATCCTACCAGCTACCAATATACAAGTCATAGGAACGCTTCCCCATATCTTTAAAGGAGAAAGAGACAAGGCAGACACCTTTATGAATAAACTACTGAGATACCTGCTGCTAAACACCAATATACCTGGGTTTAAATCACCTATCCGACAAGTGGCCCTCACCCTTACACTGATCAAGGGGCCCTGCGTAGACCACTAGGTCTAAGATATAACCACTTGGCTTCAAAACCTAGACCCTATCAACAATAATGTTCTGTGAGTATGAGACCACTTCACTGCCATATTCAAAGAATAGTTCATGGACTCTATGAAAACCCAATGCTTAAGGTAACAGCTAGAAAAGCTGTGATTTAAGTTCCCTAACATCAATCAGTATATTGCTGACTTCAAAGACCTTGCAAACCTATCTGGATACATAGTTGGCAATGATAAAACTATCAATCTCTTCCTTAAAGGATTTGAACATGCTTAAGACATTCTAGAAGGAATACTGACTCCACCCATCCCTGTCACCTACTATACCATAAAAGACAGAGCCATCAGCGTTACTAAGTCACAACAGCTGATAAACATAATATAAAGGAACACACCAGAGGAGTTTAATATCTTTAGGCCCCTACAGAACTGACCATTCTTCCAGAGAGGAAATCCACTACTAAGAAACACAAATCAATATGGCCAGCAGCAGTACAACTCAACTAATACACCTCTGTGGCTGAATAACATGCTAGTACCAATGGATACCTCCACATAAACTAGGGCCTCTCCAAATAAATGGGGGAACCAGTAAGAAAGAGAGAGTGGTTAGAGGACACAAGGGAATGTGATATAAGCTAACAATCCTCCACCCTAACAAAAAGAACCCTGCTTTAAATGCAGGAAAGAAGGCCACTTCACCAGAGAGTGCTGAAGCACTAGGGTCAACTATATCAACTATATGAATCAGAAAGAAGATATGTCAGAAGTACAGGATGCACTCACCCTAGAAAATATCCTTAATAACACTATCAGAATGTTCGACACCCTACTGCTCAACCAGAAGGATGCCTTTATCCAGAAGTATGAAGAAGGACAGGAGGATTTTGTAGAAGCCTAATTAGATCGGCCCTACTTAGGCAGTACCATGACCAAGATGTATTTATATTAAACAGAAAATCTATGATGCTACATATCTTTACACATTTGAGGTTAAAAAGAGCTGAAACAATTATACTATTAGACTTAGATGCAACAGAAAACTTCATGAGCCTACCTTACACCAAATATCTTCACCTGCCAATCAAAACACTTCAAGAACCTAAAAGGTTGTTCAATATGGATAGAACTCAAAACCAAGCAGGAGACCTAAAATATTACATTGATCTAAGCACTAGGACTGGAACAAAGAAAGTAAACCTACAATACTTCCTTACAGACCTAGGGGACTATAAAGTGATCTTGGGATACCCATGGTTCCCTACCACATAACCAAAAATTGACTGGGCTTAGGGATAGATTGACCATTCCCAACTGTTCATAGTGCTACGAGCCCCCAATGTAGCTATGGCATGATTTACTGCCAGAACAATGAAGCTACCTTCAATTAGAATATAATAAGAAGAAATAGAAAAGCTGATAAAGAAAAGAATCCCCTATCAATACCAACGGTATTGGAAAGTGTTTAGTGACAAAGAATCTAAACAACTCCCACCAGAACGCCTCTAGAACCACACAATCAACCTAAAAGAAGAAGCACCATCAATGCTCATTAGCAGGAACATTCATCTATCCTAGCTAGAGCAAAAGGAACTTCAAAGATTCATTGTAGAACACTCAGCTAGAGGGACTATATGACCATTAAAAAGCCCCTATGCTGCCACCTTCTTTTTTATAAAGAAGAAAAATGGGAAATTAAGGCTAGTACAAGACTATAGGCCGGTGAATGCATGGACCATCCAAAACAAATACCCCTTACCCCTAATACCACAGCAGATTGACCGCTTAAGAGGGTGCACCATCTTCACTAAGTTCGACATCAGATGGGAGTACAATACCATATGGATGAAGAAAGGACATAAGTGGAAGGCAGCCTTCACCACTAACAAAGGGTTATTCAAGCCAATAGCAATGTTCTTTGGACTCACCAACTCACCTACCACCTTCCAATCCATGATAAATACTCTATTCTGCTTCTAGATAGCCAGTGGAGAACTGATGGTGTACATGAATGACATGGCAATGCATATAAGCCAAAAAGAAGGAGAAATGGAAGAAGAATATCTAGAATGATACTGAAAGATAGTCAATAAAGTGCTCACCATTCTTAAAGAAAACAACCTCTATCTCAACATTGATAAATGTGAATTTGAACAGCTGCACATCAATTTCCTGGGGGTGCACATCGAAAACAATCAGTTAAAAATGGAAGACACCAAAATCAAGAAAGTTAGGGATTGGGTGCCATCAAGGAACCTCAAAAAAGTCCAAAGGTTTCTAGGATTCATGGAATACTACTGGTACTTTATCAAAGGATACTCAGCAATCGCCAGACCACTGCTAGACCTTACCAAACAAACAACTCCCTAGCATTGGGGCAAGTTGCAATAATAAGTGTTTGAAACTAAAAGCACAAAGAAGCCTTTGTGTTCCAAAGAGTTTGAGGGGATAGCAGTACTAGACCTAGATATGAAGATCAGGGCCTAGGCAGAGAATACAGAGAGGCTTAAGGCACCAAGTTGATGGCCTAAGAGAGTGGCATTGAAGGTTGAAGCAGTGGCATTCCAAGCGAGAAGAGTGGTTGCAAAAGCATCGACGACCAAGGTTGAAGCATTTAATGAGAAGATGGTGTTGGCAAAGCATATTGGTGACCTAAGGGTAAGGTATTGGTGTCCCAGATAAGAAGAGTGGTCACAAAGATGTTGATGACCAAGTTAAGGCATAGGTAAGAGGGGCATGGCATTGTCTAGAAGAGGGGAGTGGCTATGAAGATGTCAATGGCTGAGTTGAGGTTTTGATAAGGCGACAAGGTCCAAAGCAAGAAGGAGAAGATGAGCTGAGTGGGGCAGGTCCAGAGGTATATATAAGTGAGAAGTGTGACAGCAGTATCTGTCAGAAGAGAGTCATAAAGGCGATAGCATCAAGATCCAACTCCATATATAAGTGAGAAGTGTGACAGCAGTATCTGTCAGAAGAGAGTCATAAAGGCGATAGCATCAAGATCCAACTCCATATAGCAGTGCAGTAGCTCAGACTGTTGAAGGCAGTCTTGAAGGTGTTAAAGAAGGGAGAAAGAGAGCCCGCATTTGGGCTTTAAATCATACAGAGAGAAGAGGAGGAGGGCACTGGTGATGGTTCACTAGCCCTCAAAGAGGCCGGTGTGCATGTATTTATATGGTTCAGAAGAAGACAAGCTATACTAGGGCGAATCCAGAAAGGTCTAGAAGTGTAAAACAGGGTACAATCAAAGAGGAAAATATAAAGGTAAGGCCAGTGACATGCCATATGGCAGTACGTACAAATGTTAAACTAAATTCAAGAGTGAGGGGACGAAGTGAATGGCAAAGGCAGCGGGTAGCATAAGGTGTGAGGGTGTGAGAGTGTCTATAACTAGTAAAGGTTGGGGCAGACGAGGTAAAGCAACGATGAGAATAGAGAGATTAAAAGTAAAATGTAGTGGGGACTGTGAATATCTACAAAAGGAGTTAGGAGTGACAATGTTCTAGAGGTTCTTTGGTGTTTCTGATTGTATAGAGGGCAGCGATGATAGTGAGGTAGGCTTTGGTGGTGTTGATAGTGTGCTAGGCAAGGTGTGGCACAGTGAAGGTGAAGGCAGGGCAAGGGTGAAGGTGAAGGTGAAAAGAGCAAAAAAGGGCATGCATAAAGGTATGTGTGTTGAAAAGGTGGTGGTGGTAACAGTGGTTTTATGGGGACATTGGTGGTATGCTCACTAAGAGTGATGGCAAAGGTGGTGGAGGTGTGGCATGGCTGGCGAAAGGCAAGGTGAAAACTTTAAACATTTAACATGGATAGTGGTGGGTGGTGGTGAGGGCAAGCACTTGAAGACAAAAGAGGTAAAGAAAATATAGGGAGAGAAGAAAGAGAAAGTGGTAGTTTAAAAGAGAAACATAAAAAGGGTGCACAAGGAATGGTGGGTTTGGGCCCAGGCTCAGGGTTAGGTAATTAAGGCACATAGTTGGTGTGAAGGCCCAATTTCAGGCTCAACGTATAATTCTACCTTACAAAATGCTTAAAGCCCAAATGTGTGTGAAACCAGTACTACAACAACCAGACTTTAGTAAAATATTCTACCTCCAAACAGATGCATTAGTGTACAGTGTGGGAGCCATACTCTCACAAGAGGGAGGAATGTCGACCTTACCAAACTTGAAACCCAAATAACACCCTATTGTATACTTCTTAAACACCTTTACCCCTACTAAGCAAAACTATAACATCTATAAGAGGGAGTTCTTAGGAGTTGTGAAAGCACTAGAACACTAGTAACCATACCTCATCTAGATGGAGAAACCCTTTATTATTGAAATGAACCATGAGAACCTAACATACTAGAAGTCTCTGAAAAAGCTGACAGGAAGGATAATGCACTGGCACAAAAAGCTACAGGATTACAACTTTAAAATCCTGCACATCTCAGGTAAAACGAACACACCAGCAGATGTGTTGTTGCAACTCAATAGACAAGAGGACCAAGAGCCAGTCAAGGAAGTGTCCTTGATACCCTCAGAAGTGTTCTTATGAATCTTCAAGGTTGACTCAGATGGTTCACTAGAATTTAGGATAGTAGAGAGTCAAAGGTGACACTAGAAGACCATACAAGGGTGGACCAAGAACTTACCCATCAAAGAGCTAGATAGGGTGATGTAGAAGAACGACCCAGGAGACAGATTAGTAGTTCTATCAGACAATGAGATCAAGTGCAAAATCCTATAGGTGTGGCACAACCACAAAGTGGGGAGGCACAGAGGGAGGGATGAGATGGTCAGATAGATCAACTGCCACTATTTTTGGCCCAGAGCAAGACCCTGGGTTAAACAATATGTAAAAGTGTTACCGCCTCAGCATGCAGAGAAACTGCTTTATGATGGGGACCACTGCACGTGCGACCTCGAGTGGCATTGTGTCCCCCACAACGCCTGCTTCATCCATGACTCATGTTTCTACAAAGGCTCTGGTAGCTTTCCCCTTGTAAAAACCCCATGTCTATCCTGGTCTGACTTCTCCTATGATTGGTACTGTGAGTTAGCATCTCATCTCGAGTTACACCCCCATTCCCCACTCCCTTGCCTTAGGTCAGAGGTAGAGTATTCGCTCTTAGTCATGCCATATTACCGTGTTCCGCCCCCTTCTGTTTGATCCTTATCACTCTCAGTACTTACCCAGCCTATTGTTGGGCAACGGTTATTGTTTGTACCCACTATTGTCTCGCCCCCTTCTATTGTCTGTCTTATCGCCACTATTGTCTTGTGGCTTCTTCTTGTATCACTGTTATTGTCTTGCATTCTCTAAAATATAGACTATTGTTCTTGTTATCTCGGCAACTAATGGTACCTAGCTTGTATGGTACTATAAGTAGCCTCTGTACTTCTATGGGACTTGCTAAGTAGAGTCTCCTATTAAATCACATGGGTTTACTCTCGCTCCTAAAGGCTCGTAGTGTAAACTGTTTCGAGCGTACACTTTTAGGAGTTTT
>WNFC01003351.1_pt1 | contig 17339 bp, 17 predicted proteins | sample 5400541 | NCBI WGS metagenome assembly WNFC01 (sample SAMN13153342, study PRJNA577476) | soil metagenome | isolation source: 120 cm saprolite under Douglas fir tree site 2 hole 2 replicate 1 | place: USA:California | collected 2015-04-18
TTCCCCGTTCCAGACCATGGTGCCGTCGAAATCGACTTCGATGGTCACCACCTGTGGCTGAACCTCGGTCGGCGGCGGCGTGCCGACCGGCATGTTGAGCTTCACGGCGTGGGTCTGGATGGGGATGGTGATGATGAGCATGATGAGCAGCACGAGCATTACGTCGATGAGCGGAGTGGTGTTGATGTCCACCATCACGTCCTGCTCGCCCATGGCGTTCGGTCCGAGGTTCATCGCCATCAGCTCTTCCCCCTCTCGGCACGCGCCGGCGGCTCGGTGATGAAGCCGATCTTGAGGATGCCGGCGCGCTGGCAGGCGTACACCACCCTGCCGACGAATTCGTAGCGTCCGTCCTTGTCGCCGCGGATGTGGATCTCGGGCTGGGGAAGCTTCACCGCGATTTCCTTGAGCCGGTCGAGCAGCTTGCGGTCGTCGACGAGCTGGTTGTTCCAGAACACGCCGCCGTCCTTGTCGACGGCGATGACGATGTTCTCCGGCTTGGTCTGCGTCGGCAGATTTCTTTCCTTCGGCAGCTGCACGGGAATCGACCGGATGACCACCGGAATGGTGATGAGGAAGATGATCAGCAGCACCAGCATCACGTCGACGAGCGGCGTGGTGTTGATGTCGGAGACGAATTCCTCGTCGCCTTCGACGTTACCGAGGTTCATCGACATGCTCAGCCTCCCTTGCGCGCGCCCGGACCGAGCAGCGTCATGTGGACGCCGCCGCCGAAGTGCCGCACCAGCTCCATCGCCACCTTGTTGCGCCGGACCAGCCAGTTGTAGCCGAGCACCGCGGGGACCGCCACCGCCAGGCCGAGCGCGGTCATGATCAGCGCTTCGCCCACCGGGCCCGCCACCTTGTCGATCGACGCCTGCCCGGCAATGCCGATCGCCGTGAGCGCATGGTAGATGCCCCACACCGTGCCGAACAATCCTACGAACGGCGCGGTCGAGCCCACCGTGGCGAGAAACGCGAGGCCCCTCTGCAGGCGGTTGGCTACCACGTCCATCGCCCGTTGCGCGGTCATGGAGACCCAGCTGTTAATGTCGAGCCGCTGGCCTGGCACGTTGCCGTGATGCTCGGCCGCGAACGCGGCCTTCTCGGCGACGAAGCGAAACGCGCTGTCCTCGCGCAGGGCGACGATGGCGTCCTTCACCGTCTTGGCCTTCCAGAACTTTTCGTCGGCTTCCCTCGCATCCTTCATGACGCGCGCCTGCTCGATCAGCTTGACCACGCCGATATACCAGGAGCCGATCGACATGATGACGAGGATGATCAACGTCCCCCTGGCGACGAAATCACCCTGCTTCCACAGCGCTTCGAGCCCGTACGGATTCTCGATGACTTCAGTCGCCGGTGCCGCAACAGGCGGCGGCGCCGGTTTTACCACCTCGACTATCGAAGGCGCCGGCTTGACCTCGGCTGCAGGGGGCGCGCCCTGCGGCGCCTGCGCCATCGCCTCGCTCTGCGCCGCAAACAGCGTCACTATCAAGAAACCCAGCAGCACGAACCATTTTGCTTTCATGTTTTCCCTAGTCGGTAAGCCTGAAGTTGAATTCGACCACGGTCCAGGACCGCTCCGGTTTTCCGTCGACAATGGCCGGCTTGGGCTTGCAATCGCGCAGCCCTTCCTTCGCGACGTCGTCGAGCCGCCGATGTCCGGACGAGCGTTCCATTTTACTTTCGAGAATCCGTCCGTCCGAGTTGATGAGGACACTGAAGCGTACCGTCCCGGTCTCGCTCGCCCGCCGCGAAGCCATCGGATAGGCGGGCTTTTCGCAGTTGGCCCGCGCCGGCGTGCCGATGATCGTGGCAGCCGGTGCCGCGGGAGGCGGAATCGGCGCGGGCGGCGGAGTCGACACCACCGCTGTGATCGTCGGCGGCGGCTGCACCGGCACCTGTACCTGCACCTCAGGCGGCGGAATGAACGGCGGCGGCGGTGTGGTGAGCTTGGGCGGTGGAGGGGGTGGCGGCGGCTGTTCCTGCGGCGGGCGCTTGACCTCCTCGATGATCTTGGTTTCGAGTGGCGGCCGGACCACCTCCACGATCTTGCGCGCGAGGCCGTGCACCAGCGCGTAAGCCAGCAAGGCGTGAAACACGACGGCGACCGTGAAGCCGGTCAGCCGCCTTCCAGGATTCCTCGGTTCCGCGTAGCTCAATCAGCTCGTAGCGGCTATTGCGCCCACAAAGTAAGAGGGCGGTGGTCGCCCACCGCCCTTCTTACTAAGCCGGTCAGTTTAATTGAACTGATACCGCAGACCGAGATTGTAGAACCGCCCAACCGCGCCGCTGATGTCGAGCGGGTTGTAGCTGATTGCCCCATAGGTCAGCGGATCCAGCGGCGCCACCTTGTCGAACAGGTTCTGGATCGACCCGAAGATCTCCATGCTCTTATGCGCCCTCCAGCGGAAAGACAGGTCAACCGTGTAGAAGGAATTCAGCTTGCAACCCGGAGGGGCGTCCGTTCCGTCAGCAAAGCTGTTGGCGCAGGCGGCGTCGCCGCCGTAAAACGCCACGTTCTTGATATAGCCGCGGTAGTTGAAGAGCGCCGCCCAGCGCCAGTCGCTCACATCCCAGGTAAGACTCGCATTGACCCGATCCTTCGGCGTGCCCATACAGTTGGTCACGTCGCAGTTGCCGTGCGTGCCGGCAAACTCGAAGGTCGTGCCATCCGGCTCAACGCGCTTCTGGGAGTGGATATGGGTCCACCTTAGGTCGAAGGTGAGCTTGCCGTACTCGGCAAGATTCAAGCCCTGCCGGAAGTCCACATCCACACCATCGGTAGTGGTGGAGGCCGAGTTCAGGTACGGCGCGCTCACCGCCAGCAGGGTCCCCGAGTTCGGAATCCCGGGAAGGTTGTTATCGGCGCGGGTCACGGTCCCGCCCCCTGCGACGGCCTGACCGACCGTCATCTGGTTGATCTCATTGGTCCGTTTGATTTTCCAGAAGTCGAGCGCGAGGCTGGTCGTCGGGAATGGATCCCAAACTATGCCAAACGTGGTTCCCCTCGACTTCTCAGGCTTCAGGTTGGGATTCCCCGTTGTGATGATGGCGAGGGCGATGTTACAGTCCGCTGCGCTGGCGCCTGGGGCGGGCACCCCGCCGGGACAGCGGACTGGATCGCGCGTATTCGTGAAGGCCGCCAAGCCTCCCGCGCTTGATTCCGGGATGTTTGGCGCACGGAAGCCTTCGGAATAGGTGCCACGCAACGCGAACTGCTTCACAGGCGTCCACTTCGCGCCGACCTTGGGCGTCGTCGAAGCGCTGATATTCGGGTACTTGTCCTGGCGCAACGCGGCCGAGAGCTCAATCGTCTTGTGCACCGGCGCGAGCACTTCGGCATAGGCCGCCTTGATGTCTTTCCTGCCCTCGTAGGCGGAAAATCCCAGTCCGATGATGTCGCCCTTATCCGTAAACGTTTGCGGCGTGAGCATCGCTTGCTCGTGCCGGAGTTCGCCGCCTACCGCAACACTCAGTGGCCCGCCGGGCAACGGCATCAGTTCGCGCGAAGCCTTCAAGTCGAGAATCTGCATCTTGGTATGCGCCGTGGACTGGATCGTGGGCGAGATCACCGAATACAGCGATGGCGAGTTCAGGCCGGCCTGGGCACCGACGCGCCAGAAGGCAAGCGTCGGGTTAAGCCCGCTGACGTTGGTTCCGGCCAGGAAATCCCTCACCGCGCTGTAGCGCAGGAAGTTGTGCCGGACCTGTGTGAAGTCGGTCTCCGAGTGCACAAGAGCGGTATCGTAATCCCAGCCGAATCCCTTGCCCTTCAGCCCGACCACGAGGCGCGTAAAGTTATTGTCCGAGTTGGAAGTGCGGGGGCCGACGTCCCAAGCCGAATAGCGCAGGCGTGCAGGCGCCCCGAAGGGGTTCTGAGGATGGGTCGCGCCGAGAACTACGGCGCCCGGTCCGCTGCTGGCATTCACGGGACCGCCCGGGAAACCCCAAGCACCGGAAACCCCGCTAGGACTGGTCTGGCTCTCGGTCTTCTTGTTCACGTAGCTGGCCTCAGCGTAGCCCTGCAGGCTCGGAAGAATTTGCCAGGTGCCGCGCCCGAACAGGTTGTACGTTTCGTCCGAGGGCAGCATTGAACGGAAGCGGCCAACATCCCAGAGACAGCCTCCGCCTGGATCTGGAGGAGTGATGCTGGAAAATTGGGCACAGCCGGGAAGGGACTGGTAATTGGTCGTCGCCGGATCGCGAACGTTCCCCGCGGGCGAAGACTGGGCACTGTTTGGTCCCAGGATCTGCCCCGACAGAAACTGGCTGTCCGGGCCGGTGTAACCCCACGGGCGCAGATCGCCCTTGCCGATCCAATCGCGATTGCGATTCCTGTCAAAGATCTGATCGGCCTTGAATGCCTCGATGTTGAAAAAGTAATTGAAGCGGTCGCTCGCAAGGTTTCCGAATCCCATCGTGACGGAAGCCCTTTTCTGGTCCCCGTCGTTATAGCGCGACCTGCCATAGGAAGCTTTCGCCACGGTGCCGGTGAAATCCTGGCGCAGGATGATGTTGACGACGCCCGCAATGGCGTCGGAGCCGTAGATCGCCGAAGCCCCGTCCCTGAGGACCTCGATGCGCTCCACCGCCTCTATGGGAATGACGCTGAGATCGGTGAACACTTTCTGTCCGTCATCCGCCTGGCCGTAGGGCGCAATGCGGCGCCCATTCATCAGCACCAGGGTAGAGCTGGCGCCCAGACCACGCAGCGACAAGCCGGACCCGCCGGCCGCGAAGCCGTTGACGAAACTCATCGGTACCGAGCCTGAGTTATCGACGGCGAGTGTTTGCAGGTATTCGGCGACTGTCGCCCTGCCGGATTTCTCGATCTCCTCGCGGCTGATCACCGTCACGGGTGATGCCGTTTCCGACGTCACGCGAGGAATATTCGATCCCGTGACTTCGACCCGTTCCACTGCCTGCCCGAAGCTGTTCGCCGATACCGAAATCAACGAAGCTGCGGCAAATGCCTGGCTCACCAGCAATGCCATGCGCTTCTTCTTGATCACCATGACGTGCTCTCCCCCTGCAGTTTGGCGCGGCGCGTGCCGGGATCGCCGGCTTGGCCGTAGTTGACGGTTCCCTCGACGGTTGTCGAAAAGGTGAGGCAAATTTAACACTTCCTTAAAATTTGTTACATCTCGGAAATACTTTTCGGTTTGGGGTGTTTCACAAAAACCACACCCTGCCGGCGGCTCAGCCCGGGCGAACGGACTTAGGTGCGGCGCAACATTTGCCCGCTGTTGACCTGCCGCACCAGCGTGGATCATGATTTTGCTGCGACGCCCAATTTTGGGCAGGAAGGAGACCGCCACGAGCATCCGCTTCATTCTGTCCACACTCGTCCTGTTCTCCACAGGTTGCGCTACCACTTACAGTGATCAGGTGAGTTATCTGTACGGCAATCGTATTTTTCGGGCGAACATACACACGTTCCCCGTGGTCATCACGGCTGTTGACGGTCGATCCACAATGCTTGGAGAAAGCCCGGTGCGTGTCGAGCCCGGCGAGCATGTGATCTCGCTGGTGACCGCTCCGGCTGCCGGCTTTCGCGTTGCGGAGCACCGCGAGATCAAGCTCGTGGTCGAGCCCTGCAAGCGCTATTACATCGTCGCGGAACGCGAGAATGCGCTGCTCCAGGCCTGGAAGCCGGTGCTGGATTATGTAGAGGACACCGGCGGCAAAGGATGCGAGTCTTCTCGGTCCCGGCCGGCATAGCCGCGCGGGATCGCCGAGAGCAGTTTCTTCGTATACGGATGCGCAGGCGCGGCATAGAGGGCCTCGGCGTCCCCCGCCTCGACCACTTCGTCCTGGTGCATGACGATGATCTCGTCCGCCATGTACTTGACCACGGCGAGATCGTGCGAGATGAACAGGTAGGTCAGCTCGAACTCGTCCTGCAGATCGAGCAGCAGGTTGAGCACGGTCGCCTGGACCGAGACGTCGAGCGCCGAAACGGCTTCGTCGCAGATGATGATTTCCGGCCGCATCGCGAGGCAGCGCGCGATCGCGATGCGCTGGCGCTGACCGCCGGAGAACTCGTGCGGATACTTGAGGATCGAGTCGGGCGGCATCCCGACCCGGCCGAGCAGCGCGATTGCGCGCTCGAAGCGGTCGCGCTCGTCGCTGCCGATGCCGTGGATCTTCATCGGCTCGATCAGGATGCGCCCCACCGTGAAGCGCGGATTCAGGCTCGCGTAGGGGTTCTGGAAAATGAGCTGGATGCGCCGCCGGAAGGCCATCATCTCGCGCTCCGAGAGGGCGAGCAGCTCCGTGCCGTCGAACAGCACCTTGCCGCCGCTCGCCTCGACGAGGTGCATCAGCAGCATGCCGAGCGTGGTTTTGCCGGAGCCCGATTCGCCGACCACGCCGAGCGTGCGGCCGCGCGCCAGCCGAAACGAGACGTCGCGGACGGCGTCGATCGTCTTACGGGCGAATAACCCGGTCCGCAGGCGGTACGCCTTGCACAGGCCGGTTGCCTCGATCAGCGGCGGTACGACGGCGGGCTGCGCCCTGCGCGCCGGTCGGTCAACGACCGGGGCTGAATCGTTCAGGAAATCGTCGATTACGGGCAGGCGACGGGGCTTTGCGTCGAGCCTCGGACGGCAGGTGAGCAGCGCTTTCGTATAGGCGTCCCGCGGCGCGCTGAAAATGCGCTGCACGGAGCCGCTTTCGCGCACTTCGCCTGCGCGCATCACCACCACTTCGTCGGCGATTTCGCCCACCAGCGCGAGGTCGTGGCTGATGAACAGCAGGCTCATGGCGTGCGCTTGCCGGAGCCGCGCGAGCAGGTCCAGGATCTGGCGCTGCACAGTGACATCGAGGGCCGTGGTCGGCTCGTCCGCGATCAGCAGCTTGGGCTGGCAGGCAATCGCCATCGCAATCATCACCCGTTGCTGCTGCCCGCCCGAAAGTTCATGCGGGTAGGCGCCCCGTCGCGCGGCCGGCTGCGGAATGCCGACTTCGTCGAGCAGCTCGGCGGTGCGCGCGAACGCGTGCCGGCGCGACAGCGCGAGGTGTCGCCGCAGCACCTCGGCAATCTGCTCGCCGACAGTGAACACGGGGTTGAGCGAGCTCATCGGCTCCTGGAACACCATCGAAAACTCCCTGCCGCGCAGCGCCCGCAGATGCTCCACCGGCTCGCGCAACAGATTGCGGCCTTGGTATTCGATGCTGCTCTGCGGCGCGACGATGGCGTTCTCCGGCAGCAGCCGCACGATCGACAGGGCGCAAACGCTCTTTCCGGAACCTGATTCGCCGACCAGGGCGACCGCGCGGTTCGGCGCCACGTCAAAGCTCACGCCGCGAACCGCGTCTGCGCTGCGCCCCTTTCCCAGCCGAAACGAAACTGTCAGGTCACGCACGCGGACGAGCAAGATCTACCTCAGCTTCGGGTCGAGCGCGTCGCGCAGCGCGTCGGTGAGCAGCGAAAACGCGGTCACGAACACCGCCATGAACGCGGTGGCGGTGGCGAGCTGCCACCACTTTCCCAGGACCAGCTCGGTCTGCGCTTCGGCGAGCATGGTTCCCCACGACACCGCGTCCACCGGCACGCCCAGGCCGAGGAAGGACAGGATCACTTCGGCCTTGATGAAGCTCACCACATGCAGCGACAGCTGCACCAGCGCCACATGGCTGACGTTCGGAAGGATGTGGAAGAACATGCGCGACAGATGCGAGGCGCCGATGGCATGCGCCGCGCGTACGTACTCGCGCGACCGGTGCTTGATGTACTCCGCGCGCACCAGCCGATAGATGCCGGTCCAGCCGACCACCGACAGGATGACGGTGACCGCCCAGATCCCGCTGCCGACGGTGCTCGCGAGCGGGCCGTTCTTGAGCACCGCGGCGAGCGCGAACACCAGCAGGATGTACGGAATCGCGGTGAATACGTTGTAGATCCACTCCAGAAAATCGTCCATCCTGCCGCCGAAATAGCCGCCGACTGCGCCAAGCACAGTGCCGATGAACGTAGCCACCAGCGCGGCGACCAGGCCGACGAGAATCGATGTCTCGGCCCCCTTGATCGCCTTCGCGAGCACGTCGCGGCCGAGCCGGTCGGCGCCCAGCGGCAGCGTGTCGGCCTTGGGCGGCTCGCTGGTCTTGAGCCGGGCCGCGCGTTCCTCCCATTCCCGGTACCGCGGAGCCAGCGGGTCCACCGCGCTGAGGTCGGTATTGGGTCCCGCAGGTCCTTCGGCCGCGCGCGCCAGCGCGGCATCGGCCTGCTTGCCCAGCAGATGAGGCGGCGCGTAGGGAACGCCGCTTTCGACTTGCCATCCGCTCGACACCAGATCGGCTGCGGCGAGCGCGACGAGGATAAGGAACGCGCCGACGATCCAAAGGGAGACCACGCCGACTCGATCCTCCTTCAGGCGCAACCACGCCTGCGCCCAAACGCCGGGGGATCTTGAGAAGTCCTGCCGCGGCGCGGATGTCTCGTCGGCTCCAGCCGCGGCGCTCATCGAAACTCCACGCGCGGATCGACCAGCTTGTAGAGCAGGTCGGTCATGAGGTTGATCACCATCGTCAGCGCGGCAAGATAGACGGTGACCGCCTGGATCACGGGGTAATCGCTGCGGTTGACCGCGGTGAAGACTTCCCGTCCCAGCCCGGGAATCGAAAAGAATACCTCGATGAGAAATGAGCCGATGAACACGCCCGGCAGCTGCGTAGACACGTTCGTGAGGATGGGAATCAGCGCATTGCGCAGTACGTGCTTGAGCAGAACGACGTTCTCGTCCAGACCCTTGGCGCGGGCGGTGCGCACGTAGTCGTGCCCGATTTCGTCCAGAATGAAGCTGCGGTACAGGCGCGTCTGCGGCGCGAGGCCGACGAGCACGGCAAGAAAGACCGGCAGAGGCGCATAGACGAGCAGATTGGTGAAGGTGCTGTCGCTCCAGCCTTGCACGGGAAACCAGCCCAGCTTGAAGCTGAACAGCCATTGGCCGACGATGATGTACACGAGGAAGCTGATCGACAACGCCACCGTGATGATCACCATGATGACGCGGTCGGTAAGCGAGCCGCGCACGTAGGCGACCGCGACGGCGGCCAGGACCGCGAGGACCAGCTCCAGGACGAGAATCGGAATCATGATGGTCAGCGTCGCCGGCAGCCGTGTCGCGAAGAGGTTCGAGACCGCTTCGTTGGTGGCCCAGCTCCTGCCCCAGTCGAACGTCACGACCTGCCGGAGAAACAGCCAGAACTGCTCCCAGACGGGGCGGTCGAGCCCGAGCTGCGAGCGGATGGCGGCGACCTGCTGCGGCGTGGCAAACAGGCCGGCGAGGATCTCCGCCGGGTCGCCACCGAACCACTTGAAGAGGAAAAACACCAGCAGCATGACGCCGAACAGCGTCGGCACCATCTGCAGGATCCTACGGACCGCGTAGGCGAGCATGTGTCGCGCTAGGGAAAATGCATTCCTTGCAAAGGCGGATTATGCTTGTTGCCCAGCGCCATGAAAACTGTATCAGGCAGAATCATCGCTGTCGTCGTGCTTTGCCTCGTTCACGGGGCGCCGGTCGAAGCGGACGCGCCGGCACCGCAGAAAGTGCTTCGCTACGCGTTTCGCGTCGCGGAGACCGGGTTCGACCCTGCGCAGTACAGCGACCTGTACTCGAACACCATCATGGCGAACATTTTCGAGGCGCCACTCGCCTTCGAATATCTCGCCCGGCCCGTGAGATTGAAGCCGAACACGGCGGCCGAAATGCCCGCGGTCAGCGAGGACTTCAGGACCTTCAAGGTCCGCATACGACCGGAAATCTACTTCGCCGACGACCCGGCGTTCGGCGGAAAAAAGCGCGAGCTGACCGCGCAGGACTACGTGTATACGCTCAAGCGATTCTACGATCCGCGCTGGAAGAGCCCGAAGCTCTACGGCCTTGAAAACGAGGAGATCCTCGACCTGCCGGCGCTGCGGCAGGAGGCGCTCAAGCCGGGCGGCAGGTTTGACTACGACCGGGACGTGCGCGGCGTGCGTGCGCTGGACCGTTATACCTTCGAGATCAGGCTCGCCAAGCCGAGCCCGCGGTTCGTGTACAACCTCGCGGACCCGGCGAGCATGGGGGCCGTCGCGCGGGAGGTGGTCGAAGCCTACGGCGACAAGGTCGGCGAGCATCCGGTGGGGACCGGCCCGTACCGGCTGAGCGAGTGGAAGCGCTCCTCTCGCATGGTGCTGGTGCGAAACCCGTCCTACCGTGGCGAGCTGTACGCCGAGGCGCCGCCCGCCGAATTTCCCGCGCTGCGCGCAGCCGCGGAAAGGCTCAAGGGGAGAAAGATGCCGATGATCGAGCGCGTGGAAGTGTCGATCATCGAGGAAAACCAGCCGCGATGGCTCGCCTTCCTGGGTGGCGAGCACGACCTGCTGGAGGAGATGCCGGCAGATTTCGCCAACATCGCGATCCCGAACAACCAGCTCGCGCCCAACCTGGAAAAAATGAGCCTGACGATGGACCGCTACAAGCGCGCCGACCTGGTGCTCAGCTATTTCAACATGAACGATCCAGTGGTCGGTGGCAACGCGCCCGAAAAGGTCGCGCTGCGGCGCGCGGTCTCGCTCGCCTACAACCAGGGCGAGGAGATCCGCCTGGTGCGCCGCGGTCAGGCCATCATCGCGCAGGGGCCGGTGCCGCCGGAAACCTTTGGCTACGATCCGGCCTTCAAGAGCGAGGTCGGCGATTTTGATCCGGCGAGGGCGAAGGCGCTGCTCGACATGTACGGATATGCCGACCGGGACGGAGACGGCTGGCGAGAGCTGCCGGACGGATCTCCGTTGGTCCTCGAATATGCGACGCAGCCCGATCAGCAGAGCCGGCAGCTGAACGAGCAATGGAAGAAGGACATGGCCCGCATCGGGGTTCGTATCCGTTTCGCGATCGCAAAATGGCCCGAGCAGCTCAAGCAGGCGCGGGCAGGAAAGCTGATGATGTGGGGGTACGGTTGGAGCGCCGGGTCGCCCGACTCGGACGGTTTCGTGGGGCTCGCCTACGGGCCGAACGGCGGGCAATCAAACCTCGCGCGCACCCGCCTGCCGGACTTCGACCGACTTTATGAGCAGCAAAAAGTCATGCCGGATGGCCCCGAGCGGCGCGAGATCCTGCAGCAACTGGCGAGAATCATGGTCGCCTACATGCCCTACAAGCTGCACGCGCACCGCACGTTCACCGACATGACCCATCCCTGGGTGGTCGGCGCGAAGCGCAACATCTTTGTGCGCGACTTCTGGAAGTACGTGGACATCGACACCGACAAGCTGCCGAAGAAGTGATCGACTAAACCCGAGGGGGACCTACTGTGAGCTCTGTGAGCGGAGGTGCTCGAGCTTCGCGGCGTACAGATCGCGGTCGCCGCGCGTGGAGCTATTCTCCACCGCGAGACTCAGGTGCTTGCGCGCCTCGCCGATGTTTCCCAGCCTTAGGTTGGCGACGCTCAGCCAGAACTGGAACTCATGGTAGTAGGGGTCGCGATCGACCTCCTTGGCGAATAGGTCCCTGGCGGTCTTGAAGTCGCCCAGCCGCATGGCCGCGAGCCCGCGCTCGAAGAAATGGAAAGCCGGATACGGCTCGATCTGTGCCAGCCTGCGGTACAAGACTCCCGATTCCGCGAGGCGCCCCTGCCTTTCGAGCGCCAGCGCCAGGTTGGAGAGCGCCTGGGCGTTCGCCGGCTCGCGTTCGAGGATATAGCCGAGAACCCGCTCGGCCTGCGGCCAGTCGCCGTGACGCAGGTAGATGACGCCGAGGGTGTTGTAGGCGCTGAGGAAAGCGGGATCCTGCTCGATCGCCGTGCGTCCCCACCAGTAGGCGTCGTTCAACTGTCCTCGCGCGAGCGCTTCGGCGGCCCGGTTGTTCATGTACATCGCGAGGATTGTCTGCTCCGGGATGACCCAGGTACGCAGCCCGCGCAGCTCTTGTGCGGGTAGAAAGTCGATCGTCAGCGCGGTCCGCGCGCTCCACTTGCCGCCGAGTGTGAGGTTGACATGCCCGCTCAGGAAATACATGCCGCCCACCCGGCTCCAGGTTGGTTCGACGAACGCGCCCTGGTACTCGACCGACAACCCGAGCGCCTTGGCGAAGGCTGCGGTCATGATGACCAGGGAAAGGCAGTTACCGGACCGTGCTTCGAATGCCTGCGAGGCGCTTCGGGTCACCGCCGCGTCGTATTCCAGCCGGAGCTGGTTCTTGCTGTAGAGCGCCTCGATCAGCCCCCTGTGCAGACCCTTGCGCAACAAGGCGCCGGCCATCTCGGCCTCGAGGTAGCGCTTCATCGCGTCGCTTAACGCGAACACGTCGTCGGCGCGAATGCGCTCGGAGGGGGCGGCGAACAGGTGGTCGCTGAACAGCCGCTCGGGCGGCTGTTCCACCGGCGTGTGGGCACACGCAGCGAGCAGCATGCATAGCGCCAGCACGGCCGAGTGTTTCATAGGGTAAATGATGCGCCTGTGCCGTATCAGCCGTAAAGCAGCTCCGCCGGATTGGGGTCCAGCATCCGCTTGATGTCCTCCTGGCTGAACTCCTGGCCACTATTTCTGGCCCGTTGCAGCGCGCAATAGGCACCCCGTCGCAGAAGAACGGAGCTCGCGTCCGTTTCTCAGGCGAGATCCCTCATGGACATTGGCGTCCAGCGCCAGGCCCCGTCGAAGTCAGTTTCCAAGTTACGTCGAGGCTCGAGGATCTGTTGAGAGAGTCGGGAACTGGATCTGCGGATCTGCCGTCATGAACCGCGCAAGCACCGGATCGTAGATGCGCCCGTTCATGTGAATGGTGCGGCCCGACGCGCTGCGTCGTACCGCAAGTCACTTTCTCTAGACGCGATGCGCAGTTACACGCGAGCGCGCGCGGAAGAAGCGGCTAAGAGGAGAGATTTTTCCTAGAGGCGGTTTTTTGGCCGCACGATCGAGCCCCGGCGCTCGATGCGCGCGTTCACAGCACCTTCATGAAGTCCTCGGCCGACACGCCGGCCTGCTTCAACACACCGGCGAGCGTGCCGGTTTTCAGCTCGCGGTGATTGGGCACCACGCAGCCGGTCGAGCCGCGACGCAACACGATGTGGCTGCCGCGTTGGCGCGCCACCGCAAACCCCAGGCGTTCGAGCGCGCGCACCACCTCTGCCCCGGAAACACGGGCAGTTTAGGCATGCTCTGCGACTTGGAATGTCGTGATCAGCGGTTGACCGACAGGCTCGAGCGGGAACTCTTCCAGATAGAGCTCGGTGGCTTCGCGCAGATTGGCGATCGCCTCTTCGATCGACTCGCCTTCGGAGGTCGTGCCGGTTTCGGGATTCAAGGCCGTGAATCCCCCTTCGGGGGCGGGCATCAGAACGGCGGTCAGCATCATGATCGGTGCTCCGAGCGTATGAGCGAATGGCTGCATTATCGCCGCAAACGGCGCGCCGCAATTCGATGTCGCTCTTTTGTTGATTTTGGCTCATGGGGGGCCGAGCAAGACTCTACGGCGTGGAGACGCGCGTTCTCAACCAGGCGGTCAAACGAAACCTCGAGCGCTTCCCCGCCGACTTCATGTTCCGGCTCTCGGCGAAGGAGCTCGAGGCTTGGAGATCACATGTCGTGATGTCCAATCCGGGCACCAGGATGGGGCTTCGGCGCGCGCCGTTCGCCTTCACTGAGCACGGCGCGCTCATGGCGCCGCCCGAGCCGCGCGAGTGTTGGCCGGATTCGCCACGACGGCAACCGCATCGTTGGCGAGCGGAATCTCCAGCGCTTCCGAGAACACGGTCCTGGTCTATCCGGACGTGTTCGACTATATCGAGCGGTTCTACAATCCGCGGCGCCCGCATTCGACGCTCGGACAGATAAGCCCGGATCAGTTCGAAAAGACCCGGGCTACCCTTTGGCGGGTGTCCGTGAAATCAGGGGAAGCCACCGCCCGTTGTGGCAGCGGCCGTCCCACGCCGTCATGAACCGTCCGAGCACGCGGTCGTAGATGCGCCCGTTCATGTGAACGGGCGCTTCGACGTACAATTGCGCACATGACCGAACTCACCGTAAAGCTCCCCGATGAGCTTGCCAAGCAGATCCGCGCCGCAGGCCTGCTCGACGAGGCGGCGCTGGAAAAGGTTTTTCGCGAGGCGCTGCGCAAACAGGCCGTGGGCGAGCTCTTTAGCGCGCTCGACGAGATCGAGGCAGCCAAGCTCCCACCGATGAGCGAAGAGGAGATCCAGGCCGAGATCGACGCGGCGCGCGCCGAGCGCCGCGCCCGCAGCCGCAAGTAATCCGCGGTGCGCATCGTCGCCGACACGAACGTCATCGTGTCGGCCTTCCTGTGGGGAGGAGTTCCGCGCCGGCTGCTGGACGCCGTCGAAGCGCAGCAGATCGCGCTCTTTGGCTCGATCAAGAACCGGCGCATCTTCCGCCAGCTCCAATTGATCGACCGCCTCCCCAAACGCGACCAGGAAGCCCTCGCCTGCACCATCGACGCCTTCCTCGCGAAGGGCTCGTGAAGAACCCTCCCGCCACGCTCGAGGCGATCACCGATCGCATCTTCGTCATGCGCGGCCACAAGGTCATCGTCGATGCCGACCTCGCCACGCTCTATGGCGTCCAAACCCGGCGCCTGAACGAGCAGGTGCGCCGCAACCTCGCCAAGTTCCCCGACGATTTTATGTTCCAGCTCACCGGCGCGGAGTTCGAGCTTTTGATGTCGCAATTTGCGACATCAAAGCCCAGCCGCGGCGGCCGGCGTAAGCGCCCGCTGGTTTTCACCGAGCACGGCGCGCTCATGGCCGCTACCGTGCTCAATTCAGCGCGCGCGGTCGAAGTCAGCCTCTACGTCGTGCGCGCCTTCGTGCGCCTGCGCGAGACGCTCGCCGCGCAGAAGAACCTCGCGTCCAAGCTTCAGGCACTCGAGAAGAGGACCGAAGCCCTCGCGCTCAAGCACGACAGCTTCGCCGCCAACACCCGCCTTGAGCTGCGCCAGGTCTTCGAGGCCATCCGCGAGCTCATGCGCGCGCCCGAGCCGAAACGCAGACCCATCGGATTCGTCAATCCGGATGAGAAGAAGCGCGGCTAGGCCAGTGCTTCGGGATTAAGCACGCGCACCGGCGTCCCCGCGAGCCACGCCGCCACGTTCTCGACGGTGTCGCGGTAGAACACGCGGTAGTTGTCCTCGTTGACGTAGCCGAGGTGGGGCGAGAGGGTCGCGTTCTCCAGCTTGCGCAGCGGATGGTCGGCCGGCAGCGGCTCGCGGTCGTAGACATCCAGGGCCGCATGTCCCGGGCGGCCGGCTTTCAGTGCTGACAGCAAAGCTTTCTCGTCGACGATGGGCCCGCGCGAGACGTTCACGAGAACAGAAGCTTCTTTCATGCGGGGAAGATCGGCGGCGGAGACCAGGCCACGTGTGCGCTCGCTCAGCACCAGGTGAATGCTGACCACGTCCGAGCTGGCGAACAATTCATCCTTCGACACGTAAAGCACGCCCGCCTCGGCCGCCTTTTCGCGCGTCAGGTTCTGGCTCCAGCCGGCGACTTCCATACCGAATGCCTTGCCGATCGCGGCGACGCGCGAGCCGATCTTGCCCACGCCGAGCAAGCCGAGACGCTTGCCGCCGAGGGTCATGCCCGGCGCAAGGCCTTCGTGCCAGCGGCCGGCGCGCATGTTGCGCTCGCCTTTGGCGAGGCCGCGCGCGGCGGAGATGATGAGGCCCCAGGCGAGCTCGGCGGTGGCCTGCGTGCCGTTTCCCGCGCCGGTATGGCTGATCGGGATGCGGCGCTCGCTGCACGCCTGTGAGTCGAGGCTGCCGGCGCGGCCGCCCGTCAGGCTGATGAACTTCAGATTCGGCAGGCGCTCGACGAGCGCGCGCGGAAACGCCGTGCGCTCGCGCATCAGGCACAGGATGCCGAAGGGCGCGAGCTTGCGCGCCGCATCCTCGATTGAATTGAAGGCTTCGTGGAAAACCGTTTTTTCAAGATTCAAACGGTCCCAATCGGCGGATTTCAGCGCCACGCGCTGGTAGTCGTCGAGGATTGCGAGCTTCATTCGACGCGGATGTTGTTTTCCCGGACGACTTTCCCCCAGCGGGCCATCTGCTCGACGATCCACTTCTGCGTCGCCTCGGGGCTCAGCGCGACGACGTCCATCCCGAGCGTCTCGTCGAGCATCTTCTTCACGTCGGGAAGATTCAATGCCTTGTGCAATTCGAAAACGAATTTATCGATGATCGGCCTGGGCGTGCCGGCGGGCGCGAGGATGCCCCACCACGCGTGGGCCACGACGTCGATCCCCTGCTCCCTCAGCGTCGGCACGTCCGGCATCGTGTGCGAGCGCTTGTCGCCGGTGAGCACGAGCGCGCGCATCCTCCCGCCGCGCACGTGCTGCGCCTGGGCCGCGGTCGAGGCCATGCCGAGCTCGATCTGGCCCCCCATCAGGTCCGTGGAGAGCGGCCCGCCGCCCTTGTACGGCACCGGAACAAGGCGGATGCCCGCAGCCTGATTGAGCACGATCGTCGTGAGATGCCCGAGCGAGCCGTTGCCGACGTTGCCGAGGGTGACGGTGTCCGGCTTCGCTTTGGCGGCCGCGATAACGTCCGCGAACGTCCTGTAGGGCTTCATCGCGCCGGTGGTGATCGCCATGGGCGCAGTGCCGACGATCATGACCGGCGCGAAGTCCTTCACGGGATCGAAAGGCAGGTTCGGGTTCAGCGCCTGGTGCACGGCGTGGGTGTCGAAGATGAAGACGAAGGTATAGCCGTCGGGCGCGCTCTTCGCGACGTAGTCCGTGCCGATGATGCCGGAAGCGCCGGTGCGGTTCTCGACGATGAACTGCTGCTTCAGCGATTCGGTGAGCTTCGCTGCGAGGATGCGCGCCAGCGGATCGACCGAGCCCCCGGGCGGATACGGCGAGACGAATTTGACGGGCTTGGTTGGCCACTCCTGCGCAAAGGCGGGAAACGAAAGGCACAGCAACAGCAAGAGCCTAAAAATTGACACTGCGTCCGCCTTTCAGCTTGAGCATGTCGCGCGCGTCGTTGGGCGAAGCAACCGCAAAGCCAAGCTCCTCCAGGATCCGCCTCGCCTTCGAGACCTGGGCAGCATTCGACTCGGCGAGCTGCCCGCGGCCGAGCCATAGACTGTCCTCGAGTCCCACGCGGACATTGCCGCCCATCACCGCCGACATCGCGGCGATGAACATCTGGTTGCGGCCGGCGCCCAGGACCGACCAATAGTAAGCGTCGCCGAACAGGCGGTCGGCGGTGCGCTTCATGTGCAGCACGTCCTCGGGATGCGGGCCGATGCCGCCGCGGATGCCGAACACCGACTGGATGAACAGCGGCGGCTTCAGCAGGCGCCGCTCGAGAAAGTGCGCCGCGGTGTAGAGG
>WNFC01003352.1_pt1 | contig 17337 bp, 14 predicted proteins | sample 5400541 | NCBI WGS metagenome assembly WNFC01 (sample SAMN13153342, study PRJNA577476) | soil metagenome | isolation source: 120 cm saprolite under Douglas fir tree site 2 hole 2 replicate 1 | place: USA:California | collected 2015-04-18
ATGCCGAACATCTCGGTAATTGCTGTTTTCACGCACGCCTCCAATATGTTTGCGATCGCCAAGCTTTGCCGGCTTGTTGGTTTCGGTCAATGAATGATTTCGAGAAGGCCCGCCGCGCCCATGCCGCCGCCCACGCACATGGTGACGACCACGTAGCGCACGCCGCGGCGCCGGCCCTCGATCAAGGCGTGGCCGACCATGCGCGCCCCGGACATCCCGTAGGGATGGCCGATGGCGATGGCGCCGCCGTTGACGTTGAGCTTCTCGTCCGGGATCCCGAGCTTGTCCCGGCAGTAGAGGACCTGCACCGCGAAGGCCTCGTTGAGCTCGAAGAGGCCGATGTCCGCCATCTTCACGCCCGTCCGATCGAGCAGCCGCGGCACCGCGAAGACGGGACCGATGCCCATCTCGTCCGGCTCGCAGCCGGCCACCGCGAAGCCGCGGAAGATTCCAAGGGGCCGCAGCCCGCGCTTCTCCGCCAATCGCCCGTCCATGACCACGCAGGCGGAGGCGCCGTCGGAGAACTGGCTGGCGTTGCCGGCCGCGACCACGCCACCGGGCAGGGCGGGCTTGATCTTCGCGACCGCCTCGTAGGTGGTGTCGGGCCGGATGCCCTCGTCCGCGGCGAGGGTGACTTCCTTCGTGAAGAGGCGCCCCGACTCCTTGTCCGCCACCGCCATCACGGTCGAGAAGGGCACGATCTCGTCCTGGAACTTCCCGGCGGCCTGGGCGGCGGCGGCGCGCTGCTGGCTGCGCACGCCGTATTCGTCCTGGGCCGGACGCGGGATGCCGTAGCGGCGCGACACGTTCTCCGCCGTCTGCAGCATCGTCTCGTAGACCGCTGGCTTGTGCTCGACGAGCCAGGGGTCGCGCGCCATGTGGCGGTTGGCTTCGTTCTGCACGCAGGAGATGGACTCCAGGCCGCCGGCGACGAGGACGGGCACGCGGTCGACGAGGACGCGGTGGGCGGCCATGGCGATCGTCTGCAGGCCCGACGAGCAGAAGCGATTCACGGTGACGCCGGCGGTAGTGACGGGCAGGCCGGCGCGGAGCGCGACCTGGCGCGCGATGTTGCCGCCGGTGGTGCCCTCGGGCCACGCGCAGCCCATGAGGACGTCCTCCACCTCGGCGGGATCGAGGCGCGCGCGCTCGACCGCCGCGCGCACGGCGTGCGCGCCCAGCGTCGCTCCGTGCGTCAGGTTGAGCGCCCCGCGCCAGGACTTCGCGAGGCCGGTGCGGGCGGTGGAGACGATGACGGCGTCGGTCATGGGAGTCTCACGGGCGATTGAACGTCTGTCCCTGGTCGGCGAGACGGGCCAGCAGAGGGGCCGGAGTCCAGCCGAGTCCCTTCATCCGCCGTACCACCGTGGTCAGGCCCACCGTGTCCGCGTAGAACATGGGGCCGCCGCGGAAGGGCGGGAATCCGTAGCCCGCGAGGTAGACGAGGTCCACGTCGGACGCCCGCTGGGCGATCCCCTCGTCGAGGATCTTCGCGCCCTCGTTCACCAGTGCGAGGACGCAGCGGTCGACGATCTCGTCATCCGCGATGCGGCGGCGCGCGATGCCTCTCTCGCGGCTGTAGGCGACGATCATCTCGTCGACGGCGGGATCGGGGAGGGCGTCGCGGCGACCCGCCTCGTAGCGATACCAGCCCGCGCCCGTCTTCTGCCCGAAGCGGCCCTGCTCGCAGAGGCGGTCGGCGATGAGGGAACGCTCGGCCTCCGGGTGTTCGCGGTAGCGCCGCTTGCGGATGTGCCAGCCGATGTCGTTGCCGGCGAGATCGGACATGCGAAACGGCCCCATGGCCATCCCGAAGTTCTCGAGGGCACGATCCACCTGCGCGGGCAGCGCGCCCTCCTCGAGCAGGAGCAGGGACTGCCGCAGGTAGGGCTCGAGCATCCGGTTCCCGATGAAGCCGTCGCACACGCCGGACACGACCGCCGTCTTCTTGATGGTCCGGGCCAGGCCCATCACGGTGGCGAGCACGTCCTTGCCCGTCGCCGCCCCGCGTACGACCTCGAGCAGCTTCATGACGTGGGCGGGGCTGAAGAAATGCGTGCCGATCACGTCGGCCGGACGGCGGGTCGTGCGGGCGAGCGCATTGAGGTCGAGGGTGGACGTGTTGCTGGCCAGGATCGCCCCTGCCTTCATGGTCTCGTCGAGCGTCTTGAACACCGCCTGCTTCACCGCCATGTCCTCGAAGACCGCCTCCACCACGATGTCGGCGGAGGCCACGTCCGTGTAGCTCAGGGTGGGACGGATGAGGCCCATCCGCTCCTCGACCTGGCCGGAGGTGAGCTTCCCCTTCTTGGCGCTGCCCTCGTAGCTCTTGCGGATGGTGGCGATGCCCTTGTCGAGCCGCTCGCGCTCCGCTTCGAGGACGGTGACGGGGATCCCCGCGTTCGCGAAATTCATCGCGATGCCGCCGCCCATGGTGCCGGCGCCGATCACGGCCGCGCTTCGGATCGGTCGAGCCTCGGTGTCCTCGGGCACGTCGGCGATCCTGGCGGCGGCGCGCTCGGCGAAGAAGGCGTGGCGGAGCGCGCTCGACTCGGTCGTGCCCAGGAGGCCCAGGAAGAGGTCGCGCTCGACGCGCAGCCCCTCCTCGAACGGCCGGCCGGCCGCCGCGGCCAGCGCGTCCACGCATTTGAGCGGAGCCGGGTAGCCCTTGGACACCGTGCCCACCGCGCCTCGCGCGAAGGCCAGGAATCCCTCCGCGCTGGCGTGGGCAACGGGGAGATCGCGGAGCAGGGGCAGCGGCCGCCGATCGGCGACGGCTTCCGCAAGCGCGGCCGCCCGCTCGACGACGTCGCCCGCACCCACGGCGTCGAAGAGCCGCGTGCCCTCGAGCTGCGCCGCGGGCACGGTCGTGCCGGAGACGATCATGTTGAGCGCGGTCTCGAGTCCGACCGCCCGCGGCAGGCGTTGCGTCCCTCCCGCGCCGGGCAGGAGTCCGAGCTTCACCTCGGGCAGCGCGACCTGCGCGCTCGAAGCGGCGACCCGATAGTGGCAGGCGAGGGCCAACTCCAGGCCGCCTCCCATCGCCACTCCGTGGATGGCGGCGACGACCGGCTTGGGAGACGCCTCCACGGCCTGGATGACCGCGTGCAAAGAGGGGTCGGCCGTCATCTGCGGCGTACCGAACTCGCGGATGTCCGCCCCCGCGGAAAAGCTCTTCCCGGCGCCGGCGAGGACGACGGCCTTGACGCCGGGATCGGCGGCGGCGCGGTCGAGACCTTCGACGATCCCGCGCCGCAGCGCATGGCCGAGGCCATTGACGGGGGGGTTGTTCAAGGTGATCACGGCGACCGCGCCGCGCGTCGAGTATTCGGCCGGGCCCATGCTTCCCGCGATCCTAGGTCCGGAGCGCGGCCCCCGTCAATGGTCTTGGTCGAGCAGCCAAGACGGCGGACTCCGTAGCCCCTTGACACCGAAGAGGCGGGTGGTAGTCTCTTGGCCGCTTGCCCAAGCCAAAGCGAGTCTCGACGGTGGTCGAGGACCGTTTCCTCGACGCGGCCGCGCGCCTCTTCCGCGCCCAGGGGTTCGAGGCGACGACCGTGCGCGAGATCGCCAAGGCGGCGCGCATGCTGCCCGGCAGCCTGCATTACCGCTACCCGACGAAGGACAGCCTGCTGCTCGCCCTCATGAAGCGCGGGGAGGACGCGGACCTGGTCGGCATCCGCGCCGCCATCCGCGAGGCGCGCGACCCGGTGGAGCGGCTGCGTCTGGCCCTCCGGGCCCGGCTGCGTTACCTGCTTTCGCGGCCCGCCTCCCAGGTCGTGCTCTTCGAATGGCGGTCCCTCAAGGGCGCGGCGCGGGAGGAGATGATCCAATTGCGCGACCGGTACGAGGCCTTCTGGTCCGGCCTCCTCTACGAGGCGGCGGGGACCGGGCGGCTGCGCCCGGGCATCGACCTGCGGCTCCTCCGCTTCCTGCTCTTCGGCGCGATCAACGGCGTCGCCCTCTGGTACCACGCCGACGGGCCGCGCACTCCCGACGAGATCAGCGACGCCTTCTGGGGCTTCATCGCCTACGGCGTGGTCGACGAGGCGCACCGGCCGGACGACATCGGCTCCGCGCTCCGCACGCTGTCCGCCCTCGAGATGGGCGCAGGAGGAGCGCAGGAGCGGTCGTAACAAGACGACGAATCGAAACGGAGGCCTCAGATGCGTACAAGAGTGACCGTTCTCGCGCTCGTCCTCGGGCTCGTCGCGCCCTCCGTGGTGCGCGCGCAATCGCGTCTCACCGGAGCCGACCTCCGCGGCACCGTCCGCGACCCGTCCGCGGCCGCCATCCCGGGGGCCACCGTGACCGCGACCTCGGTGGACACCAACACCTCGCGCACCGCCGTCAGCGATGCGAGCGGCCGGTACTTCATCGGGGCCCTGCCCCCCGGCGCCTACCGGATCACCGCGGAGATGCCGGGCTTCGCCGCCCAAAGACGCGAAGGCGTGATCCTGCACCTCGGGCAGAGCCTCGAGCTCGATTTCGCCTTGCCCGTCGGGGGCCGGGGTGAGGACATCACCGTGACCGAGGAGCTGGGCGTCGTCGATCCCCACCGCACGGCGGTGGCGACCGTGATCGGCCAGCCCCAGATCGAGAACCTGCCCATCAACGGACGCAACTTCATCAGCTTCTCGGTCATCACGCCGGGGGTGGGCCTGGACAACACGCCGCAGCAGGGCGCCTCCGCCACCTCCGGCCTGTCCTTCACGGGCCAGCGCGCGCGCTCGAACAACATCATGGTGGACGGCCTCGACAACAACGACCCCATCGTCGGCTCCGTGCGCGCCACCTTCAGCCAGGAAGCGGTGCGCGAGTTCCAGGTGCTCACCAACTCCTACTCGGCGGAGTTCGGCAAGGCCTCGGGCGGCGTCGTCAACATCGTGACCAAGAGCGGGACGAACGAGCTGAGCGGCAACGTCTTCGCTTTCGTCCGCGATGATTCCTTGAACGCCAAGGACCACTTCGAGAAGTTCGACGTCTTCGGGGGCGCCATCGACCGGGCGAAAGCGCCGTACAAGCAATGGCAATACGGCGCCACCCTGGGCGGCCCCATCCGCAAGGACAAGACGTTCTTCTTCCTGTCCTTCGAGCGCCTCGACATCGACGCCAACAGCTTCGTGACCATCTCCGACGCGGACGCCGCCGTCCTCGGTCGCGCGGGGTTCCCCGTCCAGACCGGCGCGAATCCGTACCAGTTCAAGGACACGCTCCTGCTGGGGAAGGTCAATCACTACTGGACTCCGAGCCACAGCCTGGTGCTGCGGGCCAACTACTCCGACCGCATGAACGAGAACATCGAGCCGTTCGGGGGGCTCATCGCGCGCAGCCGCGGCGCCGTGCAGCTCCGCAAGGACTATGGCCTCTCCGTGGCCCAGACCGACATCCTCTCTTCGCGCTGGCTCAGCGAGGCGCGCATCCAGTGGGCGCACGAGAAGCAGGACATCGACTCCCTCGATCCCAATTGCGGGGGACCCTGCACGCGCTTCGATCAGGGCGGCCCGACGCTCGAGGTGGCCGGGGTGGCCAGCGTGGGCCGCCAGCGCTTCACGCCGCAGCCCCGCACCAACGACCGCTTCCAGCTCACCGAGACGCTGAGCTTCGCGACGGGCAGCCACTCCGCAAAGGCCGGCTTCGATCTCAACGTCGTGGACAGCCGCGACACCGCCCTGCCGCTGCACTTCGGAGGCCGCTACCTGTTCCGCCCCTTGCCCGCCATCCCCGGCCTGCTGCCCGCCCCCATCTCGGCCATCCAGGCCGTGGCCCTGGGCATCCCCGCCGCGTACATCCAGGGCTACGGGACTCCCGGCGGACCCTATCGGAACTGGGACGTCTCTTTCTTCGTGCAGGACGATTGGCGCGTCACCCGCAAGCTGACCGTCAAGCCGGGCCTGCGTTACCAGCGGCAGTACTGGCCCGACTATCACTACACGGTCTCCGACGTCGGCGGGAAGACCTTCTCCTACGACTTCCCAGGCGACGGCAACAACGTCGCGCCGCGGCTGGCCCTGGCTTTCGATCCCACGGGCGCGGGCCGCACCTCCCTGCACGCGGCCTACGGGATCTTCTTCGACAACGAGATCGTCTCCATCGGCAGCATCACGGACGAGATCCGCGGCGGCGACGGCGTGCGGACCCTCGTCGCTCGCTTTCCCTCTCCGGTCGTCCTCGCCGCCTGGCGCACGCCCGGCCATCGTCTCCCGGAGGCGACCGCTCTCGCCCTGCTCGGCGGGTCCTATCCGAGCCTCGTGATCTCGCCGGATCCGGGCCTGGAGACGCCCTATTCCCACCAGGCTGCGGTCGGGTTCGAGCAGGCCCTCGGCGGCGACTTCGCGCTGGCTGTGAACGGCGTCTACGTGCGCGGAAAGAAGCAGGTGGGCACCGTCGACTTCAATCCGGTGGTGCCCGCGCTGGGGGCGGGGCGGCGGCCCGACGACGTGAACGGTGTCGCCGGCACGTCCGCCTCCATCCTCCAGTACAGCGACTTCGGAGAGACCTGGTACAAGGGCCTCACCGTCTCGGTCAGCAAGCGCATGAGCCACCGCCACGAGTTCCTGCTCTCGTACACGCTGGGCAAGGCGGAGGACAACTCCACCGACTTCCAGAGCGCGTTCATTCCCCAGGACAACGGCCGCGGGCGCAACCCGCAGGATCCGACGGGCACGCCCGTGGGCTTCAACCCGGACCTGGAGCGGGGGCCCGCCATCAACGGCCAGCGCCACCGTTTCGTCTTTTCCGGACTCGTGCAGATTCCCTGGGACCTGCGCCTCTCGACCATCGTGACCGCCGCCTCCGGCCGGCCCTTCACCGCCATCGCGGGAGCCGACCTCAACGGCGACGGCGACGGGGGCGCCATCCCCGGGCCGGATCGCGCCCGGCGCAATCCCGCCGACGCCGGCTCCAGCCTCGGCCGCAACACCGAAAACCTGCCCTCGACCTTCACCGTGGACCTGCGCCTCACCAAGCGCTTCCGGATCGGCCGGAAGGGCGGCCTCGACCTGATCGCGGAGGCCTTCAATCTGCTGGACCGCGTCAACTATTCCGACGTGAACAACCTGTTCGGCACCGGCGCCTTCCCGGACCAGCCGCAGCGGGACGGCCAGGGGCGCGTGACCTACGGGACCTTCACCGCCGCCCAGGCCCCGCGGCAGCTCCAATTCGCGGCCAAGGTCAGCTTCTGAGGAGCGTGCCACCTTCCACGATGGGGCACGCTCCTAATATCTATTAGGAGTCCCTCCCATCTGATGAAGAGGGACTCCTAGTGTTCGGCTTCGAGCCGTCGGACGAGCAGAAGACGCTGGTGGAGTCGGTCCGCCGGTTCGCTGGCCGGGAGTTGCGCCCCGTGGCCCATGACTCCGACGAGCGCGGGGAGCTGCCGGCGGCGCTCATGGAAGCCGCTGCCCCGCTCGGGTTGCTGCCGGCCAGCCTCCCCGAGGCCTACGGAGGGTTCGGGGAGCGCTCCGCGGTCACGGGCGCCCTCTTCGCCGAAGAGCTGGCCTGGGGCGATCTCTCCGGCGCCCTGGCCCTGCTCGCGCCGGGGCTCGTCGCCCTGCCTGTCCTGCTGGCGGGGACGGAGGCGCAGAAGCACGAGCTGCTGCCCGCCTTCTGCGGCGAGGGCTACGTGCCCGCCTCCGCCGCGCTCCTGGAGCCTCGCGCGGACTTCGACCCGCGCCTCCTCCAGGCTCGGGCTCGGCGGGCGAGCGACGGCTACGTGCTCGAAGGGACCAAGTGCAACGTCCCCTTCGCCGCGGAAGCGGAGTGGATGGTCGTCTACGCATCCGTGGAGGGCGCGAGCCGTGCCTTCCTCGTACGGAGGGGGACGGCCGGGCTCCACGTCGGAGAGCGCGAGCAGAACATGGGGCTGCGCGCGCTTCCCTTGTACAAGGTCGAGCTGCGCGGCTGCGCGGTGCCCTCCGCGCTGTGTCTGGGGGGCGAGGACGGCGGCGTGGAAGCCGTCCTGGGCGCGTCGCGGGTCGCCCTGGCCGCCCTGGCCGTGGGCCAGGCCCGTGCCGCCTACGACTACGCCCTCGACTACGCGAAGTCGCGGGTGGCCTTCGGCGAGGCCATCGCGCAGCGCCAGGCCATCGCGTTCATGCTCGCGGAGATGGCCACCGAAATCGAAGCGGCGCGGCTCCTGGTGTGGGAGGCGGCCTGGGCGCTGGACCAGGGCGGCGACGGCACCCGCGAATGCCTCCTGGCCAAGACCTTCGCGGACGAGATGGTCCTCGCCGTGACCGACCGCGCCGTGCAGGTCCTCGGGGGCCACGGCTACATCCGCGATCACCCGGTGGAGATGTGGCTGCGCAACGGCCGCGCGTTCGCGGTCATGGAAGGGATCGCGATCGTCTGATGATCAGCTTCGAGATGCCGGACGAGATTCGCGAGCGGGTCGACCTCGTCCGCGGCGTGGCCCGGGAGCTCATGCGCCCGGCGGCGCGGGAGTTCGACGAGCGCGAGCACGAGATCCCGTGGGACTTCGTCAACGCGATGTGGGACCTCTCGCTGCGGACGGGCCAGAGCTTCCGCTCCGGGACGAGGCGTGACGGCGGCGGGGTGGCCGCGCAGGCGCTCGTCCACGTCATCGAGACCCTGTCCTGGGGCGATGCCGGGATCTACCTCTGCGGCCCCGGGGCCGGCCTGGGCGGCGCCGCCATCGAGGCCACCGGTACCGCGGAGCAGAAGCAGCGCTTCCTGACGCGCTATCGCGAGGGGCCGCCGAAGTGGGCCTGCATGGCCATGACGGAGCCGCACTGCGGGTCCGACACCGCGGCCATCCGCACCACCGCCGTGCGGGACGGGGAGAGCTGGGTCCTCAATGGCGAGAAGATCTTCGTCACCACCGGCCACAAGGCGCTGGTCGACTCCGAAGGGCTGATGGTGGTCTGGGCGACCATCGACGCCGCGGCGGGGCGGGCGGGGATGAAGCCCTTCGTCGTGGAAGCGGGGACCCCCGGCGTCCGCGTCACCAAGCTGGAGCGCAAGATGGGCATCCGCGCCAGCGACACCGCCTCCGTCGTCCTCGAAAACTGCCGCATCCCCGCGACCAACCTCCTGGGCAGCGCGGAGGTGTCGGACGCGCGCAAGGGCTTCAAGGGCGCGATGGCGACGTTCGACGCCACGCGGCCGTCCGTGGCCGCCAGCGCCCTCGGCATCGCGCGCGCGACGGTGGAGCTCCTGAAGGAGCTCCTGGCCTTGCAAGGCATCGAGGTGCGCTACGACCGGCCGCGCCACCTCCTGACCGCCGTCGAGCGCGACCTCCTGGACATGGAGACCCAGCTCCGGGCCGCCTGGCTCCTGACCCTGAAGGCGGCCTGGATGATGGACAAGGGATTGCCCAACACGCTCGAGTCCTCGATGTGCAAGGTCAAGGCGGGCGACGTCGTCACCCGTGTCACCCAGAAGGGCGTGGAGCTGATGGGTCCGCTCGGCTACTCGCGCGACCTGCCGTTCGAGAAGTGGATGCGCGACGCGAAGATCAACGACCTCTTCGAGGGGACGGGGCAGATCAACCGCCTCGTCATCGCGCGACGGATCCTCGGCTATTCGAGCCGCGAGCTGAAGTAGCGGTCCGCGGCGCGAACCCACCGCAACTTTTGCCAAGAAATCCCGCACCCGCGGCCTTACCTTGGGTATGCGGAGGGATCACCATGACGACAGTTGCGAAGGTCGACTTTCCCACCCTGTTGGCGGCTCCCGGCCGGTCACCGGAAATCCCGGAAGCGGCGGACGTCTACGGCTGGCTGATCGGGAGCTGGGAGCTGGACGTCCGCCACTACCGCACGGACGTGACCGCGCGTGGCCTCAAGGGCGAGGTCCACTTCGGCTGGGTGCTGGAGGGGCGCGCCGTGCAGGACGTCTGGATCATGCCTCGCCACGCCGACCGCATGGGGGAGATCGACCGGACTCTCGACATGTACGGGACCACGCTGCGCGTGTGGGACGCCGCGATCCAGGCCTGGCGCATCACCTGGATCAACCCGGTCACCGGCCAGCGCGACGAGCAGGTCGGCCGTTGGAGCGGCAAGGACATCGTGCAGGTCGGCGCCCACGCCGATGGAACGCCGACGCGATGGATGTTCACCGAGATCATGGCGGATTCGTTCCGGTGGACCGGCGAAGCACTCAATCCGGACGGCAAGACGTGGCGGCTCGAAGGCGAGTTCCGGGCCCGGCGCGTCCGTTAGCGGGCGGACGCATCCGGGCGTCCGCGTCATCGGCGGTCGATCGTGAAGGCGACGCGCTCGCCGGCCTTGCCCTGGAGACGGAAGGTCACGGAGTTGCCGGTCACCGATACGGCGTCACCCGTGACGACCTGGATCCGGGGAGAGGCGCCGGTGCCGGAATCGCTCACGTCGAACCGCCAGAGGCCCTGCTTGCCCGCGGCGTCCATGAGGGTCGCCTCGACGCGGCTCTGTTCTCTCGACCGTGCGAGCGCGCCGTACGTCCGCCCGCGGCCCGCCACCGACACCGCGCCGTCGAGCACGATCTGGAGTCGGCCGTCCAAGGAGAGGTCGCTCACCCAGTTGACCGCCGCCTCCTTCAAGGGAAGGGTGCACCCGGGAGGCGTATCGACGAACACGCCGGGCACGGGCGCGGCCGGGATCGCAGGCGGCGCACTGGGCAGGATGATGATGCTGCAGGAGGGCGCGGCGGTGGCGCGTATCGTGTAGCAGCCGGCGCCGGAGGACGTGACATCGAGGGTCGTGGAGAACGTGGGACCCAGTCCCACCACCACCTGACTGGCCACGTTCGTGGGCGGCGACGCGCAGGCCGCGCCCGTGAAGTCGGCGAAGAACGTGACCTTGGCCGTCCCCGTGGCCGTCGCGGAGACGGGGATCGACATCCCGGTGAAGCATTGCCCGCTGGTCGGGCTGTCGATCGTGATGGCCGTGACGCAGGGGGTGCTGGGCAGGGTCGTGGTCGTCGTGGTCGTCGGCTTCTCCGGCGGCGGGGGAGTCTGCGCGATCACGTGGCGCGTGCGGCATTGGCTGGCCCCGCTCGGGTCCACGACGCAGGCCTCGGCGTCGAAGCCGCTGTCCAGGGCCAGGAGCTCGCGCAGCGCGCTGGCCGTGTACGTGTGGTCCTGCACGCAGGCGCCGCTGGCCTTGCCCCCGTCGCCGAAATTGAAGAAGTAGGAGAGCGGGTCGCCGTCGGGATCCGTGCTCTTGCACAGGTCGAAGGTGACACTGAGGGGCGAGAGCCCCTGCGGCGGATCGGGGTTGGTGTGGAGCACGGCGAAGGGGGGATGGTTCGCGGCCTTGGACGGCAGCGTGGTGGTCGTGGTCGTCGCGCTCGACGCGACGGGAGTCGTGGTGGTCGTGGTGCCCGCGCCGCCCAAGGTGGTGGGCGTGTTCCCTCCGCCGCTGACCGCGACCGCGGTCCCGGCCGCGGCCGCGCCCGCCGCCGCCACCCCGAGGATCGCGCCCGTCCCGATGCCGCCGCTGGCCACGAATCCCGCGGGCAGGGAGGGGAACACCGCGACCGCCGCGTTGTTCACGAACGGCGCCGCCGGCGCCTCCTTCTTGCACTCCTCGGCCGAGCGCACCACGATCGGACTGTACTCGGCGGTCCTCCCGGCGTTGAACCGGCGGTCCTGGGCCTCGATGTAGTAGTCGATCGTCTTGCCGACGAGCTTCTTCCCCGGCCGGGGCAGGATCCCCGTATAGCAGGGCTGGTCCGACTTCATCTCGACGTAGTACCAGCTGGCGACCCCTTCCGGCCGGAAGTAGACGCGGGCCCGCGCGAGGCTGGAGGAGGGCGTGAAGCAGGAGCTCATCTTCGGATACTCTCCGACGACGATGCAGCCGACCACCTTGTGATCGATCTCGACCGCCTGCGAAAAGGCCAAGGCGGGGCTCAAGGACAGGACGGCGCCTCCCACCATGGCGGCGCGCCTCGACATGCGGGTCATGGGGCCTCCACTTCGCTCTCCCCATGACGCGGGAACGCCCGTGGAAATGTCTCATTGGAGGAAAACATGAAGATGGGGAACCGGTGGGTCCGAGTCGCCGCGGTGGCCGTCTGGGCCGGGCTGTCCCTTGCCGGAACGTCCCGAGCCGAGCCGAGCGGCCCCGAGGCGCGCTCGGCGCTCGTGCCATGGTTCCAGTCCACGGAACAGGCGCTGATGGACGCCGTCGCCTCGGGTGACAAGACCGTCTGGGACCGGCTGAGGCCCTTCATTCCCCTGACCCCCGACGCGTTCGTCCTCTCCGGCCGGTTGGGGGAGTGGATCTTCGTCAGCGAGAACGGCCGGGCCGTCCGCATCCTGAACTTTCGCAAGTTCGAGCCGCTGGTCTGGTCGCGCGTCGACGACCGGCCCTGAGAAGGGCGCGAAGGACGGGCGGTGTCACCCGCGGGAGGCATCCTCCCGGCACGCCGCCGCGTTACAGTCCACCTCGCGATTTTCGTCCCCGCAAATCCCTTCGATCGGCGCCTTTGCGCGCGCGCGTCGCGCTCCGTGAGCGCGCGCACATGGCACCTCGCTTGCTCAATCGATACCCGTCGTCGGTCCAAGGGGGTGTCGCCATGTTCCGTACGTTCTCGCGTCGTGCTCTTGCCGGAGCGCTCTTCTCGCTGAGCCTGGCCTCCGCCACTCCGGCGGCGGCGATCAACCTCTTCTCCGTCCAGCAGGACGCGGAGGTCGGCCGTCAGGCCGCCCAGGACGCGGAACGGCAGCTTCCCATGCTGCGCGACGGCACGACCGAGGGCTACATCAACGCGATCGTGCAGCGCCTGGCCGCGGTCGCGCCCGGTCCGCGGTTCCCCTATCGCGCCCGCGTCGTGAACGCGGCCGAGATCAACGCCTTCGCCCTCCCCGGCGGGTACGTCTACGTCAACCGCGGGCTGATCGAGGCCGTGCGCAACGAAGGCGAGCTGGCCGGCGTCCTGGCCCACGAGATGGCGCACGTGGCGCAGCGCCACGGCACCTCGCAGGCGACCAAGGCCTACGGCGCGCAGATGGGAGTCGGGCTGCTCGGCCAGTTGCTGGGCGGCCGCGACCAACGGCTCGGCGTCGGCGAACAGATCATCGGCAGCCTGGGCCTGAACGCGCTCTTCATGAAGTTCAGTCGCAACGCGGAGAGCGAGGCGGACCGGGTGGGCGCGCAGATGATGTCGCGCGCGGGCTACGACCCCATGGCCATGGCGAACTTCTTCGATCTGCTCGCGGCGCAGCAGCGGGGCAATCCGAGCGCGGTGTCGCAGTTCTTCAGCGATCACCCTTCGCCGCAGAACCGCTCGGCGAGCATCCGTGCCCTGGCCGCGCAGCTCGGCCGCGGACGCGGGACACAGGTCGGCGGCCTGCAGACCGTGCAGGCGCGGCTGGACCAGATGCCGGCGGCGTCGCGCCGGCAGGGGCTGGCCCGGACGGCCTCGCGGCTTCGCCGGCGGTAAGAGTCGTCCGTCTTCACAAAACTTCATGCGGCGGACAAACGCCGGAAAAGCGCGGGTCCTACCTTCTCTCTCGTGAGGCCGTGGGGGCACGGCCGAAGGGGAGGACGACATGGAGGAGAAGAGCGAAGGGACGGAGGCCGCGAAGCCCAATCGGCGGAGGGCCATCTTGTGGGCGTCGCTGCTCGGGGGCAGCGCGCTCCTCACCCTGGTCGCCGCGCGGCCGATCACCGCCGCCATCCAGAACACCGCCGGCGGCTTCCACCACTCTTGGCGCGGGCACTGGGGCGGCGGCGGCGAGGCCATGAGCCCCGAGGCGGCCAAGGAGCATCTCCAGATCGCCAGCAAGTGGCTGCTGCGGGACATCGACGCCAGCCCGGAGCAGCAGGACCGCGTGAACGCGATCGTGGCCGGCGCCGTGGACGATCTCTTCCGGCTGAGGGATCGCCACCAGCAGAATCGCGACGCCTTCCACGCGCAGTTCGGAGGCGGCGCCACCGTCGACCGCGCGGCGCTGGAAGAGATTCGCAAGTCCGAGATGGGGCTGGCGGACGAGGCCTCCAAGCGCCTCGTGCAGGCGCTGGCCGACGTGTCCGACGTCCTCACCCCCGAGCAGCGACTGGCCCTCGCGGAGCGCATCCACCGTCACCACGGCAACTGAGGGAGCCGTCCCTCTCGTAGCGGAGATGCGGAGGCGCAGGGGATGAGAGCTCTGGCCTCCGCCCTCCCTGCGCCCCGCAGGGGAGCGCGCTACCATCGGCCTCCATGGCGGACCGCATCCTCATGATCGAGGACGACGCGCACCTGGCGGCCCTGGTTGCGGAGTACCTGGCCGCCAGCGGCTTCGAGGTCACCATCGCGCCCCGCGCCGAGCGGGGACTGGCCCTTCTCGAGAGCGGCTCCTTCCAGGCCGTCCTCCTCGACGTGATGCTGCCCGATCTCGACGGCTTCGAGGTCTGCCGGCGGATCCGCGCGCGGACCGATACCCCCGTCCTGATGCTGACGGCGCGCGGCGACGACACCGACCGTATCGTGGGCCTGGAGCTGGGCGCGGACGACTACCTGCCAAAGCCCTTCAACCCGCGCGAGCTCCTGGCCCGCCTGAAGGCCATCCTCCGGCGTCGCACCGCCGGTCCCGATCATCGGCCCCTGCTGCGCTTCGGACGGCTCGAGATCGACCGCGAGGCGCGCCAGGTCCGCCTGGACGGGCGCGAGCGCCCGCTCACCGGCCACCAGTTCGACCTCCTGGCCGCCCTGGCCGAGAGCGCGGGCCGCGTGCTCTCGCGCGAGGCGCTGATGGAGCGCGTGCGCGGCGATGCGCTCGAAGCCTTCGACCGCAGCATCGACGTCCACGTCTCGCGCATCCGGGCCGCCATCGAGGACGATCCGCGTCACCCCCGCCGCATCCTCACCGTGCGCGGCGCCGGCTACGTCTTCGCGCGCGCCCAGGACGACGACTGATGCGGCGTCTGTACCTCCAGGTCTACCTCGCGTTCCTGTCCATCCTGCTCGTCTTCGCGGTGCTGGTGGCCGCGGCCTGGCATCACGGGGCCCTGGCCTCGCAGGACCAGGACACCCTGGACGGCGCGGCGGTGCTGATCGCGGAGCGGCTGCCGTCCGGCGGAACGCCGGCCGAGCAGCAACGCGCGCTGGGCGCGCTGGCTGCGACCCTGCGCCTCAACCTCACCCTGTGGAGCACGGACGGGCAGCCGCTGGCCGCGGTGGGGGAAAGGCTTCCGTTTCCGGGCCTGCACATGCAGAGCGGCTGGATGCCGGCACGCGGCGGCCCCGTCGGCGTCCTGCGTCTGCCCGACGGCCGCTGGCTGGTGGCCCGGCAGAGGCAGCGGCGCCTGGGTCACGGCAGCATCTTCGTCATCCTGACGTTGCTCGCGGTCGCGGTGGCCATCGGGGCCTTCCCGGTGGTCCGCCGGCTGACCCGGCGCCTGGAGCGCCTGCGCGTCGGGGTGGAGGGACTGGGCGCGGGCGACCTCCGCGCGCGCGTGCGCGTGGAAGGGCGGGACGAAGTCGCGGGCCTGGCCACGAGCTTCAATCGCGCCGCCGACCGCATCGAGGCCCTGGTGGGCGCGCAGCGGACGCTCCTGGCCAGCGCCTCCCACGAGCTGCGCTCGCCCCTTGCGCGGATCCGCGTGGCCCTGGAGCTGATGGGCGCCGAGCGCCCGGACCTGCGCGACCGCGTGGCCAAGGACATCGCCGAGCTCGACGAGCTCATCGGCGAGCTGCTCCTGGCCAGCCGCCTGCAGGCGGTGGGGCCGCTCGACCGCCGCGAGGAGGTCGATCTGCTCGGTCTCGTCGCGGAGGAGGCGGCGCGCCACGGCGCCGAGGTGAGCGGAGAGCCGGTGACGCTGAGGGGGGACGCGCGGCTGCTGCGCCGGCTGGTCCGCAACCTGCTCGAGAACGCGGTCCGCCACGGCGCTCCTCCCGTCGAGGCCAGCGTCCACGCCTCCGGCGCGCGCGTACATCTGCGTGTGTGCGACCGCGGTCCGGGCGTGCCGGACGACGAGCGCGAGCGGATCTTCGCGCCCTTCTACCGGCCGTCGTCCCGTCCGGCCGAGGACGCCGGATCCGGCTTGGGGCTGGCCCTCGTGCGGGAGATCTCCCGGAGGCACGGAGGGGAGGCCCGCTGCCAGGGACGCGAGGGCGGCGGGAGCTGCTTCGACGTGGACCTGCCGCGGGCCTGAGGTGGCCGTCCGCTCAGGCCAGATCGAAGACGAGGACCTCCGCGGAACCGTTGCCGGCCAGCGTCACCGCCTCCGCGCCCGTGAGCGCGGCCCCATCGCCCTCGGCCAGGCTCTGGCCGTTCACCTCGACCGTGCCGCGTGCCACGTGCACCCAGGCGCCGCGCCCCGGGCGCAGCGGCAACTCCCGTCGCTCGCCCTTTTCGATCAGGGCCAGCCAGAGACTGGCGTCCTGCGCGATCTGCAGGCCCTCGTCCCGGCCGTCCGGCGACGCGAGCAGGGCGAAGCCGCGGCGCGCCTTCTCACGATCCACGGGGCGCTGGCCGTACGCGGGGGCGAGGCCCCGCCGGTCCGGCACGATCCAGATCTGCAGGAAGTGCAGGCTCTCCGTCTTCGACGGGTTGTACTCGCTGTGCATGACCCCGGTGCCCGCCCGCATCATCTGGATCTCTCCCGGCCGGATCACGGATCCCGTCCCCATGCTGTCCTTGTGCTCGATGGCGCCATCGAGGACGTAGGACAGGATCTCCATGTCGCGGTGCCCGTGGGTTCCGAAGCCCGCGCCGGCGGCCACGCGGTCGTCGTTGATGACGCGCAGGCTGCGGAAACCCATCTGGGCCGGGTCGTCATATTCGCCGAAGGAGAACGTGTGCCGGCTGTCGAGCCAGCCCCAGTCCGTGCGCCCGCGCTCGGCCGCCCTGCGCACGCGGACGGTCGCCGCGGATGGTCTTGCCCCGGTCGTGCTGCCCATCTGAGGCTCCCCTCGTCTCAGCCCGCCCGCCGATAGGCGCGCGGGCTGACACCGAATTCCGCGCGGAACGCGCGGTTGAAGTTCGACAGGTCGCCGAAGCCGCTCTCCAGAGCGACGTCGACGACTTTTCCCGGCTCCGTGGCCAGCGCCGTCGCGGCGCGGCGCAGACGCACGCGGAGCAGATATTGGTGCGGCGTCACTCCGGTGATCCGCTCGAAGGTCCGGAGGAAGTGGTAGGGGCTCAGGCGCGCCTCGCGGGCCATGCTTCGCAGGGAGAGCGCGTCGTCGGGATCACGCTCGATCCTGCGCACCGCGGCCGTGACCCGTGCCACCGCGCCCGGCGGAGCCCCGCCGGCGCGGGGGGGCCGGCCTTCGCTGAGCTGCATCGCCTGCGCCGCGAGGCGTACCCCGATCTCCTCCCAGGCCTCGCCGAGAGGGTGGCCGATGCCCGCGCAGGCGCGCGCGACCAGCGGGGACAGCGCGCGCAAGGGCGGCAAG
>WNFC01007964.1_pt1 | contig 17334 bp, 12 predicted proteins | sample 5400541 | NCBI WGS metagenome assembly WNFC01 (sample SAMN13153342, study PRJNA577476) | soil metagenome | isolation source: 120 cm saprolite under Douglas fir tree site 2 hole 2 replicate 1 | place: USA:California | collected 2015-04-18
TTGCCACCGAGCATGATGTCGGTACCGCGGCCCGCCATGTTCGTCGCGACCGTGACGCCGCCCTTGCGCCCGGCCTGAGCGATGATCGCCGCCTCACGCTCGTGGTACTTCGCGTTCAGCACCTCATGCGGGACACCCTGCCGCTTCAGCATCCGCGACACGACCTCGGACTTCTCCACGCTGACCGTGCCGACAAGGACCGGCTGGCCCACCCGGTGCCGTTCGGCGATGTCCTCGACCAGGGCGTCGAACTTCGCCTGTTCGGTCTGGTAGACGACGTCGGGCTGGTCGATCCTGATCATCGGCTTGTTGGTGGGAATCGGGACGACGCCGAGCTTGTAGGTCTGGTGGAACTCGTTCGCCTCGGTCATGGCCGTACCGGTCATCCCGGCGATCTTCCCGTAAAGCCGGAAGTAGTTCTGCAGCGTGATCGTGGCGAGAGTCTGGTTCTCGTCCATGATCTTGACGCCCTCTTTGGCCTCGATCGCCTGGTGCATGCCCTCGCTGTACCGGCGGCCGTGCAGGATGCGCCCGGTGAAGTCGTCCACGATCAGGACCTCGCCGCCCTGGACGACGTAGTCTTTGTCCTTTTTGAACAATTCCTTCGCCTTGATCGCGTTGTTCAGGAACCCGACCAGGTGGGCGTTCGAATGGTCGTAGAGGTTCTCGATGCCGAGCCAGTCCTCGACCTTGGCCACGCCAGTCTCGAGGATGCCGACCGTGCGCTTCTTCTCGTCGACCTCGTAGTCGCCCTCGCCCTCCTCGCCGCGGCGCAGCCGCGGGACGATCTTGGCGAACTCGGAGTACCAGATGCTGTTCTGGTCCGCAGGCCCGCTGATGATCAGCGGCGTCCGCGCCTCGTCGATCAGGATCGAGTCGACCTCGTCGACGATCGCGAAGTGATGGCCGCGCTGCACGCACTCCTCGAGGCCCCAGGCCATGTTGTCCCTGAGGTAGTCGAAGCCGAACTCGTTGTTCGTCCCGTAGGTGACATCGGCGGCGTACTGCTTGCGGCGTTCCTCGGGGTCCATCTCGGTCAGGATCACACCGACCTCGAGACCGAGGAACCGGTGGATCCGGCCCATCCACTCCGCGTCGCGCTTGGCCAGGTAGTCGTTGACGGTGACAACGTGCACGCCCTCGCCGGTCAGGGCGTTCAGGTAGGCGGCGAGCACGCCGGTGATGGTCTTGCCCTCACCGGTCTTCATCTCGGCGATGTTGCCTAGGTGCAGCGCGCCGCCGCCCATGATCTGCACGTCGAAATGACGCTGGCCCAGCGTGCGCTTAGCGGCCTCGCGCACCGCGGCGAACGCCTCGGGCATCAGGTCATCCAGAGACTCGCCCTCGGCGTACCGCTCCTTGAAGTCGTCGGTCAGCGAGCGGAGCTCGGCGTCGGTTAGCGCCTCGTAGTCCGCCTCAATGGAGTTGACCTGCTCGGCGATCCGCTGCAGCCGTCGCAGGATCTTGCCCTCGCCAGCGCGCAGGACCTTATCGATGATTGCTGGCACGTGTGTCGCGCTCCTCGCGGATCTGTCCGACTGGCCGACCGGATGCCTCCCGGCGGAGGTACGGGGTGCCGCTCAGGCTCACGGCACGGCCGACCAGTAACCACTCTTTGACTGCCATCGTAGGCGAGATGGCGGACCTTGCCGAGCCGACTGAAGGATGGCACGCTCCGGCCTGAACCCGCCTTCCCGCCGCGATTAACATGATCCCCGGCAGGTACCCAGGGGCCGGGGCCGACAGCTTGGCCCGCCTCGCCACAATAATAGGCATGTTGGCCAGGTAGGCGGGAGGAGCAGCGCTATGTCGAACCACTCCGAACGCGGCACCATGGGTGACGTGCCATCCGGCAACCCGACGTCGCGGAGCGAGGCAGCAATGCAAGATACTTCCGTAGTGCCCGGCGGGCCGACCGGGCAGGGTGGGGTGGCTGCATCTGGCCAGTCTGCCTCGGCCGACGGCCCCTACCCGCCGTACCACGGACGCACGGTCTCCTGGGTTGCTGTCGGCATCATGGTCGGCGGCTTCATCGTTGGCGGGCTGTCGCTTCTAGTCGGCACCGGCGGACCGATCTGGTGGCTCTTCTGGGTAGGCATCGCAATAACCGGACTCGGCCTGCTTACCTCGCTGGCTACCAACATGTTCGAGGACTGGTACTAAACCAGCAACTCACGCTGCTCAGTCCGGGCCCGCCGTAGGCGCGGCGGCCTTCGGGCCCGGCTGTCCGGCCGGAGTGTCGGTACCTCCGGTTACGCTCACATTCGTGGCCAGCTCCCCCGCTCCTGCCCCGGAGCTCAAGCTCACGCCTGACGATGTGCGGCTGCTGACACTGCAGGCGCAAGGCCTGATCGGGGCGGAGGCGCGTGCCGGGGGCGTGCCCGCCATGCTGCGCAAGCTGGGCGCGGTGCAGCTTGACACGATCAGCGTGCTCGCCCGATCCCACGAGCTGGTCGCGTACGCGCGCCTCGGGTCCATCTCCCGGTCGGTGATCGAGCGCGCCTACTGGCATCCGCGCGGGGCCACGGCATTCGAGTACTGGTCTCATGCCGCCTGCGTGCTGCCGATCGAGGAATGGCCCTACTACTCCTTCCGCCGACGCCAGTTCCTCGCCAGGGGCATGCGCTGGCACCAGAGCAATCGGTCGGTCTGCGAGGAGGTGCTCGCGAAGCTCAGGTCCGAGGGCCCGCTCAACGCGACCCAGCTCGGCGGTGCGAAGAACGGCGGCGCCTGGTGGGACTGGTCCGAGACAAAGATCGCCGTCGAATGGCTGCTCGACACTGGCCACGTCATCTGCGCCCGGCGGGCTGGGTGGCGGCGGATCTACGACTTGCCGGAACGCGTGCTTCCCGCCAATCTGCTCAACGCCGACCCGGCGGACGCCGAATGCCTCATCCACCTGACCGGCGTCGCCGCCCGTGCGCTGGGCGTCGTAACCAAGGCCGACCTGACTGACTACCAGCGACTGACCAACTTCGGCTCGGGCCGGAACGCGGCGCGGCTCTCGGCCGATGACGCCGCCATCGCCGCCGGCCTTATCCCGGTCGCGATCGAAGCCAAGACCGGGCCCGCGGTCGGCGCGTGGGCCGATCCTGCGGCGGTCGAGGGCCTTTCACAGCCAGGCGCTCGGCCGGTCCGGTCTGGTCGGCATCGCGTAACACTGCTGTCTCCGTTCGACTCGCTGATCTGGGATAGGAAGCGCACCAAGCGCACGTTCGGTTTCGACCACACACTCGAGGCCTACGTGCCACAGCCCAAGCGAGTCCACGGTTACTACACCATGCCGCTGCTAGCAGGCGGCAAGCTGCTCGGCCGCGTCGACCCAGCCCGCGCAGGCAAAACCCTCATCGCCCGCCAGCTAACCCTTGACACCCCCCGCGCCGCCGAACCCATGGCCCGCGCCCTGATCGAAGCAGCCAAATGGGTCGCCTGTGACAACATCAAACTCGAGCGCGTCGAGCCCGCCGGACTAGGGTCGCGCCTGCGATCCGCCCTGGCAGCAGCAGAGGGAGGTGCGGGAGTATAGCTGGAGGTGGAGGTAGCTGCTGGGCAACGGAGTCGTCCGGCAAGCCGTTCAGGCGGCCGGACTCGAGGATGTTCCTGACATGGTTCTTGACCGTATTATCCGAAATGAACAATTCTTTAGCTATATCCCGGTTGTTCATCCCGCGCGCGACGAGCTTGAGTACCTGGATCTCCCGGTCGGTGAGCTTGGGCGCGGGAACCTCCCGTGGTGATTCCTCTGTCTCACGCCTCGCGATCGAGGCAAACTCGGTGAGCAGCTTTCCCGCCATCGAGGGGCTGATCAGGGACTGCCCGCCGTGCACCGACCGGACGGCCTCGGCGACCTGGTCGAGCGGTATGTCCTTGAGCAGGTATCCGCTCGCGCCAGCCTTGATGGCGTCGAAGAGGTCCTCCTCCTCATCGCTCATCGTCAGGATGATGATCCGCGCGCTCGGCGCGACGTCCTTGATGGACCGGCAGGCTTCGATGCCACTGCTGCGCGGCATCTTGATGTCCATCAGCACAACGTCAGGCAGCGACTCACCCGCTCGTTGTACGGCTTCTGCGCCGTCGCCGGCCTCGCCGACGACCTCGATGTCAGGCTCGGTAACCAGCACGATTTCCAGACCACGCCGGAACAGCGCATGATCGTCGACGATCAGCGTGCGGATGGGCTCGTCGCCGCGCCCGGCCCCCGACGCCGCGTCACCCTCCGCGCTCGCTGCCATGACCTACCTCTCGTCGCACTAGCCACTCCCCGCGCTGTGGCGCGCCGAAGCCACGCCGTCCGGCGGCAGAGAACATCGCATGTAAACCAAACTCTGTCCGACCGTGCCCGGGCATGCAAGCGTGCCACTGGCCCGTCAAGATGCCGCCGTCGCGCGGATCGCGATCGTCGCGGTGCGCGAGCCGGCTACCAGCCGGACCCGAGCGTCGGCGATTGGCTGGGATGCCTGGCCCTTTCGTTGCCGAGTTGATTGGCGAACGGGCCTGCCTGGGCTATCTCCGCCACGGCATCCTCGGCCTCCGCGCGATTCTGACCGACACGGGCTCCCTTTGGCTCTGCCCGGCGCCTGCCCGGAGTCCTGGCCCCCAGCCCTGCCGACGATTCGGGCCGTCCGCGAGGCGCGGCCGAGTTCTCGATCAGCCTGATCACACCGTACTGATAGCCATGGCGCCGGTAGACGACGCTCGGCGCATCCTCCTCGATATCGTGAAAAAGGTAAAAATCGTGTCCGACGAGCTCCATCTCGAGTAGAGCCTGATCAATCGAGATCGGCTTGGCGTGATGGAACTTCTGCCTGACTACCAGGGGCCCGTCGCCTTCCATCTTGATGGGAACGACGCTGTCAGCGACGGCGTCATCGTCTGGCTGCGGCTCCGCCAGCTTCTCCCGGACCTGCGGATCGGATGCGTCATACTGAGCGTCACGCCCGGCCGGCACGGACGCCGGGTTCAGCCCGCCCGGCCGGTCACCCGGCCCGGCGCCTCCCGCTATCCCGCCTGGCGCTCCAGTTACAGCGCCGATTCCTGCCCCGTGGTGGTTCTTCCTGCGATCGAGGGCGCGCCTGAGCCGCGAGTCAAGTTTGGCCAGGGCCAGATCGAGCGCCGCAATACGATCCTCGGCGGCCGCCTCGGCCCTGATGGCCGGGCCGCCCGACCAGATCGTCAGTTCCACACGCTCCTTCTGGCTGGACTGGCGGGGGTTGCGCTCGACCGAGAGTTCGACGTCCACGCTGATGGCCTTCTGGTCCAGTTTCTCCAGCCTGTTCAGCTTGGCCGTCGCGTACTGCTTGAAGCGCGTAGGCACGTCCGTCTGCCGGCTCTTGAAGATGATTTCCATGCCCGAACCCCCTTACATCCGGAGTGTGGAAGCAGCACCCGTCCGGCCGACCTGGTCTTCGACCCCACATCCGCCTGCTGAAGATTTCGCGGCCAGCTTCTGCCACTACCGGCCTTCTCCCGTGCCTGGGGACATCCGGTCCCCGGGACGAGGCAGGTCTTACATCTAAACCGCACCGTGATCAGTCGACGATAAGTCGCCTTACGTGGGCCGTTTCGCCTGCGGCTGGCATCGGCTTGCCGGAGCCGCGCCCGATGTCAGGACCAGGGTCGCCCCCTGTTCAACCGCTCGTAACCATGCGGAGCGGCACGATGGGCTTCGTGGCGACGGTTTTTCAGCCAGGAAAGACTGGTGTGGTGCCTTTGGCGAGAGGCTGCCAGTCGGGATTCAGCATCCCCGACTTCGATATCTCCATATTTCCTGGCGAGGAGGGTGTCGGCGCGATGCCGATGACCACGTGCGGCTGCCCGTTCGGCCAGTCGTCACTCTGCGTGGCGTAGTGATCTCGGTGGAGTCCCCGCCGTTGAGTGGGACCTGGAACATCTGGGTCCTGCCCGCGCTTGACTTGCTCAGCACGAGCAGATGGTCGGGGTCCAGCCAGGTCAGGGTGAACGGATTCGCGATGTCCGAGCCGACCCGGAGCATCTGCTGGGTCTGACCTATGTAGGTAATGGAACCGTTCCTGCTGATCGCAGCGACGAGGATCCTCTTCCCCGGGCCGGAACCGACGATCATGGCGACCCGCACACCGTCCGGTGCGACCCGCATAGTCGTGATCGCGGCGTTGGGTGGCAGCCAGGGGAGAGCGGAGACGGGCACGAGCGCTGTCTTGGCCAGGGCGGTGGAGCCCGCTGCCGGCAGCATGAGGGTCTGCGTCTCCGCCGCTACCCACAGGTTCCCTCGATCGTCCCAGCTCAGTGCCGTGCACTGCATCGGCAATGACTTCCTGACCGCCGGAGGCCCGCCGGCAGCTGAGGGCTTCTTACCCGCAAGGACCCCGGCGGCCAGCTTGATCAGGTACAGGCTCCGCCCGGCGCAGCCGGCGATGGTCGGCGCGGTTCCCGTGGATACGGCCACCGTCGTGAACGGCTGGTGCGCGAGCCCGGCCGGAATGGGCAGCGGGACCGGCGTGGGCGAGTTCGGGCGCAGAGCGGCAACCGCGGGTTCGGCGGCGCCGGCGACCTGGTAGTACAGCGGGCTTGTCGCTCCGCGCGCCACCAGCGCCGCATACTTCGCTGGCGGCGGGTTCAGGCGGTGATTGTTGATGCGGAGCACGACCGACTTGATCTGGGTCGCGTACGGCGGGAAGGTGAGCGACAAGGCGAGCTGGTCGGCCATTTGCTGCTTCTGGGCCGGGTCGGCCCGCGCGGCGGCGCCGCCGACGTCGACGACGGCCTGGATCCCGCCGATAACCTGCGTTCCGATCAGCTTGGTCCCGCGCGGGAAGGCCGTGGTCGCCGCGTGCCACAACCAGCTCCCGGGGGGCGGCGGATGGATCAGCGCATTTACCAGCCCAGTCACCTCCGCGACCGGACCGATCTGCGGCATGTAGACCGGGTCGGGCACGAGTGATTTCCCAGCCGGGTCCGGCGAGTAGAAGTACAGGTTTCGTGGCAGATAGTCCCGGGCAAAGTCGGTGCTGGTCAGCAGCAGCAGGCTCGGGTTCACCGGCTTGCTCTTGTAGTAGATGGCATCAATGCGCCAGCCGCCACGTTTCTGGAGCAGGGAGAATTGGTACCTGGTCGATCCTGGCGACACCACCAAGATGCCTGCCTGGTCTTGTCCGGCCGTCTGCAACGTAGCGAAATGCGGTCCGGTCAGGTTGACCAAAGCTGTGGATGGCCCCCCGGTCTGCGGGTTGACGCCCTTAAGGGTTCTCGCCTTGACGACCTTCGGCGCGTCGATGATCGTGGCCGCCGAGCCTGGCCGCCACGTCCGCCTGAACTTGGGGGTCAGATACTCGTGCGCGATGGCGTGTTTGTGCCCGTCAAAGCTGGCGCTCGCGGCCAGGAAGCCGTTGACAATGTCGGCCGGGCTCCAGCCAGGACCAGGCGCCACTGGCACGATTTCCACGCCATGCTGGGCATCGCTGCCCGAACCTTGCAGCGTCTTCAGCGGCACGCTGCCGCTTCTGGGCAACGTGGCGCAGGCGGTAGCTGCCGCGCCGAGGATCAGCGTACCTAGTGCGGCAACCCAACGACGATTCGTCATGCGTGTTCCTGCGCCTGTGCCCGCACCTGGTAGCCGATGCCGTCGGCTGGGACAGGCGGCTCGACGGGGTGATGCGCGCTCAGCGACCCGAGGTCGGCCCCGTCGGGCGTGAGCGGCAGCGGGGAGCCGAGCAGCTCGGCTCCGGCCTGCCTGGGCAGCGTGAGCCTGAAGACCGAGCCGCGGCCTGGCTCGCCCCAGGCCTCGAGCCAGCCGCCGTGCAGCCTGGCGTCCTCCAGGGCGATCGCGAGGCCCAGCCCGGTTCCGCCGGTGTTCCTGGCCCGGGCCGGATCGGCGCGCCAGAACCGGTCGAAGACGAGGTGCTCCTCGCCTGGCGCGAGCCCGACGCCGAAGTCGCGGACCGCGATGGCCACGGCGTCGCGGTCCGCGGCCGACGTGACAATGACGTCGCGACCCTCACCGTGCTCGACGGCGTTGCAGAGCAGGTTCCGCAGGATCCGCTCCACCCGCCGCGGGTCCATCTCGGCGAGGCACGGCTCGGCGGGCAGCCTGAACTCGATCCGCGAGCCGCGCCGCTCGGCCAGCTGCTGAGCCACGTCGGCCGACTGGCGCACCACGTCGCAGACATCGGTCAGCTCGGCTTCCATCGTCGCCACGTTCGCGTCATGCCGGCTGATCTCCAGCAGGTCAGCGAGCAGCGACTCGAACCTGCCGAGCTGGCTCTGAAGCAGCTCGGCCGACCTGGCGGCTGAGGTCTCCAGCTGATCCCGTGCTTCGTACAGCAGATCCGCGGCCATTCTGACCGTGGTGAGCGGGGTACGAAGCTCGTGCGAGACATCGGAGACGAACTGGCGCTGCACATGGGACAGTTCCTCGAGCTCGCGCATCTTCTGCTGCAGGCTCGCCGCCATGTCGTTGAATGAGGTGGCGAGCGCGGCTACCTCGTCGTCACCGCGGACCTCCAGGCGCTCGTCCAGCTTTCCTGTCGACAGCAGCTGCGCCCCCTGCGCCGCCCTGGCCACCGGTAGCACCACCCACCGGGTAACCAGCCAGGCGATCCCGGCCAGCAGGAAGACAAGAGCGAGTCCGACCAGGGCCAGCGTCCGCTCGATGAGAAAGAGCTCGTTCTGCAGCTGGGTCAGCGGGAAGAAGTAGTACAGCTCATAAGCGCTTGGGAATGGTGCCGCGTACAGCAGCCCGGACGTCTTTGGGCCATTCGGCCCGGGATAAGGCAGGCTCGCGAAAGTCAAGCTCGGCTTCGCCCGCTCAAGAGCGGCCCGCTTGGCCGAGGCCGGCAGGCTATTAGTATCCAGCTTCAGCTTCACAGCCTGCCAGAACGCCGGCGGGTTCAGGTTGGGGAGCACGGTGACCGCGACGCCGTAGTCGCCTTCTGGATTCTGCCCACTGGAATGCAGGCCACTGACGATGTTGTAGGCCAGTTGCCGTGAGCCCGGCCCGGGCGACCGGAGAACGCCTGGCGTTGCCTGGGCGAACACCAGCCCGTCCGATGCCTGAGTGAACGCCGACACCTCGGCGTTGTGCAGCAGGTTGGCGGCGACTTGTTGCATCAAGAAGAACCCGAGGATCGAGACGACCACAACAGATACCACGAGCGTGGTGGACACCACCCGCAACTGCAGCGAACTTCGCCACCGCTGATGCAGCCCCTTCAGCAGGCCCATCGTGCCCGCGCGGATCCTCGCGGCGGTCGGCAGCGGAGGCATCCGGGCAGCCACGCGACGTCGCCGGATGGGCCCGCCGCGCCTGCGGACACCCGGAGCGAAGGCGGCGAACCACGGCGCTGTGGAAACGGATGCGTCGGATGCCGCTCCAGCTGGGACCAGGTCAGTAGTGATCGGCGCGGCCAGTCCAGCGAAGACCGGGCCGGTAGCGACCGGCGCGGTCGGCCCCGGCCCGCCGGGCACGCCAACTGCGGTCTGGCGCTCCGTGCCGTCAGCGACAAGCGGCCGCGCCCGAGCTTGGCTGACGGCCGGCCGCCTTCCGCGCAGCCTCGACCACCGGCCTGGTCGATCGCCATCGGCCAGCCAGGCCAGCCGCGACTTGGACTGGCCTGCGGCGCTCAGCCCGGTCCTGCTTTATAGCCGACGCCGCGGACCGTCACAACTATCTCGGGACGCTCAGGGTCCCGCTCGATCTTCGCCCGGAGCCGCTGCACGTGCACGTTGACCAGCCTGGTGTCGGCGGCGTGCCGGTAGCCCCAGACTTGTTCGAGCAGAACCTCCCTGGTGAATACCTGGCGCGGCTTGCGGGCCAGGGCCACCAGCAAATCGAATTCCAGCGGCGTCAGGCTGATCACTTCGCTGTCGCGCCGCACCGAGTGACCAGCTACATCAATGGACACGTCGCCGATCGACAACATCTCCGGGGCGGGGTCGTCGGTCCGCCGCAGCCTGGCGCGGACGCGCGCGACCAGGACCTTCGCCTGAAACGGCTTGACGATGTAGTCGTCGGCGCCCGACTCAAGCCCGAGCACCACGTCGACCGTGTCGCTCTTGGCGGTGAGCATCACGATCGGCACGCCAGACTCCGCCCTGATCTGACGGCAGACATCGATTCCGTCCATGCCAGGAAGCATCAGGTCGAGCAGGATCAGGTCCGGCCTGGTCTCCCTGAAGGCCTCCAGAGCCCGGTCGCCGTCCGCGACAAACGTCGGCTCGAAACCCTCGCCGCGCAACACGATGCCGAGCATCTCAGCGAGGGCAGCGTCGTCATCGACGACCAGTACACGACCTTTCATAATCCCCATCGTTCCATGGAAACGGCAGCACGGCAGCCCACAAGGCTACGAGCCTGGGTACAGCACACGCAGATTACCCGCAGTCACCGGCTGGATGACCATGACCTCAGTCACGACCGCGCTGATCAGATCGGGCGGGGTGACGTCGAACGCAGGATTGTGCGCGTCGCTGCCGGCCGGTGCGACCGGGCGGCCGGCTACGTGCGTAACCTCCTCAGGCGGACGCTGCTCGATCACGATAGCAGCGCCATTGGCGGTGCCGAAGTCGATAGTCGAGACGGGCGCGACGACGACGAACGGTACCCCGTGATGGCGAGCGAGAACGGCGAGGCCGTAGGTACCGACCTTGTTGGCCACGCTGCCGTCGGCGGCGATCCGGTCGGCGCCGACAACGACAAGGTCAACCTGGCCCGCCGCCATCAGCGCGGCCGCCGCCGCATCGGCCAGCACCGCGTGCGGCATCCCCGCCCGGAGGGCCTCGTAGGCGGTCAGCCTCGATCCCTGCAGCAGCGGCCTGGTCTCACCGATCCACAGCATCTTGAGCAGGCCTGCCCGGTGAGCGGCGAGGACAAGGCCGAACGCGGTTCCCTCGCCGGCCGTGACCAATGAGCCCGTGTTGCAGTGGGTCAGGATCCTTGCCCCGGCGGGCACGAGGCCCAGGCCAAGATCCGCCATCCGCGCGCACGCCTGCTCATCCGCTTCGGCGATCAACCGGGCCTCGGTCAGTGCAGCACGCGGTGCGTCCCGTTGACCCTCCGGCTCATCAGCCGAGGCGGCCCGCTGATGCGCAGCAAGCGCCCGCCTTGAACCCCACCCCAGGTTGACCGCGGTCGGCCTGGCCTGTGCGATGGCCTCCGCCGCCGCGGCGACATCCTCGCCGCGAGCGGCCGCGAGGGCAACTCCATAGGCACCTGCGATTCCAAGCAGCGGCGCGCCGCGGACGACGAGACGGCCGATCGCGTCGATCAGGGCCGGGACATCGGCGCAGGTCACGACCGTCTCGACGGCAGGCAACCTGGTCTGGTCGAGCAGCTCGATAGCGGGCCCGGCCGGCGGGTCAAGCCAGCGCAGCGCAGGGATGCTCACCCTTAGAGTCTGCGCGAGTTTGGCGGCACCCGCGAATCCGGAGGTGCCAGGCCATGATCGTGGACGCCCGTCAGAATCTGGACGTCTGTCGACGCATGTGCTGAGACAAGTCCAGGATCATGGTCAGGCCAGGGCTAGGCCGCGGCGGTTCGGGGCCAATATACGATTTCGTAACTGCTTCATGCGGGTTCCGCGTGCCACTATGGGCTTGCTGCCGTCTCGGCAGCCCCGGCTCGCCGCGCCGTTAAGGGATCGGGCTCGGCGTCGGGCGGCAGGAAGCGATCAGCCCATGAGCGACAACGCTGGATGGGGCGGCCAGCCCGACGGCCCAACCCCTGATCAACCAGGGACCGGCCCGTCGGGTTATGAGTCGCCGCTGCCGCGCTATCCGCCCCAGGGTGGCCAGCCGCCGACTTACGGCCAGCCGCCGCCTGGGTATGGGCAACCGCCGCCGTATGGCCAGCCGCCGCCTGGCTACCGTCAGCCTCCGCCGTATGGCCAGCCGCCGCCGGGCTACGGCCAGCCACCGCCCTACGGTCAGCCGGGCTACGGCCAGCCACCGACCTACGGGCAGCCACCCTACGGTCAGCCCGGCTACGGGCAGCCGGCCGCTCCCGCTCCTGGCGGAGTGCCGCTACGGCCGCTGACTGTCGGCGATATCCTGAACGGTGCGTTCACGCTGATCCGCCGCAACCCGGTCGCCACCCTCGGCCTGGCAGCCATCATCCAGACGATCTACGGCATCGCCAGCGCGTTCATCACGTGGCGGGAACTCAATGCTGCGCAAACGCTGACGAGCCTGCCGCTCCAGCCGACCTCGGCGCAGCTTGCTCACGTCTACGCACAGTTCTTCTCGACCTTCATTCCGTTTACGCTGCTGCAGTTCGCGCTGCTCTTCGTGTTCCAGGGGATACTGACAGGCATGCTGACCGGGGCGCTTGGCCGCGGCCTGCTCGGTAACAAGATCACAATCGGCGAGGCATGGCAGATAGCAAGGGTGCCAGCCGTGATCGGCGTCAGCCTGCTCGTGCTGCTGATCGTATTTGCCGTGTGGATCCCGGTCGCTGTCATCACCCTCGTCCTCGCGGCGGCGAACATCACCGCGGCGGCCGTCCTGGTCGGCGTCCTCGGCTCCATCGCGGCCCTGGTGCTGACGATCTGGATTTGGACCCGGCTGACTCTGGCCGGGCCGGCCGTCGTCCTCGAGGGAGCTGGCCCAGTCGCAGCATTGCGGCGGTCCTGGCAGCTCGTCCAGGGCAGCTGGTGGCGCGTCTTCGGCATCTCCCTGCTCGCCCTCCTTGTCGTCATCCTCATTGCCCTCGTCCTCCAGGTCCCGTTCCTGATCGTCCGGTCGCTGGTCGGCGGCGGCAGCGGCTTCACGCCGGTTTTCAGTCCAGGGACAGCGGCAGCAGCCGCGCCGAGCATGCTCGGGCTTGCCATCGGTGCGATCGGCAGCATTGTCGCTGCCACCTGCACCCGGCCGATTTCAGCCGGCGTGACCGTGCTCCTCTACACCGACATGCGGATGCGCAAGGAAGGGCTTGATCTCGCCCTGCACCAGGCCAGCCAGGCGCACGGGTTGACCGGAGATGAGTTCATGCGCCTCTGGCGGCCCGGGATGCAGGGGGCCGGCCAGTTCGCCGGCGGCTATCAGGGTGCGGCCGCTGGCACTTGGCCGGGCGCTGGCGGTTGGCCGGGCGCTGGCGCTTGGCCGGGCGGCAGCGCGGGCCAGGGCGTCCAAGGGCAGTGGCCTGGAGGCGCGGCTGATGTCCGCAGGGAGCCGCGACCTGGGCCGCCGGCGGTCTGACGAGGACGAATGACGGGTATCAGTCTCGGCTCGGGCGCCGGCCTGGCCGGCCGAGCCACCGCAGTTGTCGCCATGCCCAGCGGACTCCTGTCCTCGGTTGGCCGGCCGCTGATCGGACGGCGGACAGGCGAGCGCCTGGCCCGGCACGAACTAGCCGAGGTAAGCATCTGGCAGCGAATCCTGGGCTGGCTTGAGAAGCTGGTCAGCAATGCCGGGACCGCGGTGCCTGGTGGCTGGTTCGGCCTGATCGCGCTGGCTATCCTCGTCGTTCTGGCTGTAACCGCCGTCATTTACTGGGTCAGGCCGACGATGTCCAGGCGAGCGCCAGCCGAGTCCGTGCTGGGCGGCGAGCCGATGACGGCGCGGGACTACAGGCGGGCGGCCGAGCGACTGGCCGCCGCCGGCGACTATGGGGACGCGATCGTCGAAACCGTACGCGCGATCGCCGCGGACCTCGATGAGCGCGGCGTCCTGCCCCCTAGGCCGGGCCGCACCGCCGACGAACTGGCCGTGGAGGCGGGCCGGGAGCTGCCCGGCCTGGCCGAGGGCCTGCGGACGGCCGCCAGGCTGTTCGATGACATCAGGTACGGCGATAAGGACGGCAGTCTGGCCGGGTATCAGCTGGTCAGCCGGGTGGCCGAGGACGTGCGCACGGCGCGGCCCACGGCCGCGGCACCCGAACCGGCGCTGGCCGGATTCGGGGTGCCGCGATGACCGCGCCGCCGCTGCAGGCGAGTCCCGGTGCAGGAGCGCCCAGCAGGTCCGATGTAACACGCCGGCCAGGCGGAGCCGATCTCCGCCCGCCGTCTGCTAGCCCGACGAGAACATCAAGCTGGCGGCAATGGCGCATACCGCTCACGCTGATCGCGCTGATCGTGCTCGGCGGCGTCGTGAGCGCGCTGATCAGCCGGCTGGTACCGCCGCCGCCTACCAACACCTACCTCGACCCGGCGAGCAGCGCGCCAGACGGCAGCCGCGCACTCAGCGACATGCTCGGCGAGCGCGGCTTCACCGTAGTCCGGGCCGACAGCGCCGCCAGCGCGCTGGCCGCACTCGGCAGCGGACCTGAGTCAGCCAGCAGCGGGCGGGGACCGGCGACGCTGGTCATCACCAGCCCGTTCTTGCTCACCAGCGCACAGCGCATGCGGCTGGGGCATACCAGCGCGGACTTGTTCGTCGTTGAGCCGGGATCCGCCGCCCTTGCGGCACTAGCCCCTGGAGTCATTGCTGAGCAGAACTCGGCGGGCGGCTTCGGCCGGCTCCTGCTGCCACAGTGCGACCTTCCCGCGGCCCGGCTCGCCGGATCCGCGAACCTCGGCGGCTACACCTACCGGGCGCCCGCGTCAGCCGCCCGGTGCTATCCGGTCCACAGTTCCCCGTCGATGGTGCGGTACGCGACGGCGCAACGGACCATCACCATCCTGGGCGGCGGCGCGCCGCTGACTAACGTCGAGCTGGCCGATAACGGCAACGCCGCGCTGATGCTCAACCTGCTGAGCGGGCAGCGGCGCATCGTCTGGCTGATACCCGAGCCGCCCGTGGCCCCGATCGCCAGCCGTCCAGGACAGGGCGGCCGACCGGGTCCCGCCCTGATCCCCTGGGCCGCGTGGCTCATCGTGATTCAGCTCGCCATCGCCGCCGCGCTCGTCGCGGCATGGCGCGCACGCCGGCTCGGCCCGCTGATTACCGAACGCCTGCCGGTCGTCGTCCGGGCGTCCGAGACCGTCGAGGGGCACGGCAGGCTCTATCAGTCCCGGCGGGCCAGGGGCCGGGCCGCTGCCGCGTTGCGCGGGGCGATGCTCAGGCGTGTGGTCCCTGCGCTTGGGCTGGTCATGGCGGCGCCAGGGGACGCCGTGACAGCCGCGCTCGCGGACAGGTCACGGCTGGGCCGGCAGGAGATCACCAGGATTGTCTACGGGCCCGCGCCGACTACCGATGCCGAGCTGGTGACCCTCGCCCGTAGTCTTGACCAACTCGAGAGGGAGGTACGTGCGCAGTGATCGCCGACGAGCCGGCAGCGGCCGGAATCGCGCCGTCAGCTGGTGAGCTGGATGGCCCCCGGGCGGCCCTGGCGAGGGTCAGGGCCGAGGTGGCCAAGGCGGTGGTCGGCCAGGATTCAGTAGTCAGCGGGCTGCTCATCGCGCTGATCTGCGAAGGCCACGTGCTGCTCGAAGGCGTACCAGGCGTTGCCAAGACGCTGCTGATCAGAACACTCGCCAGCGCGTTGGCGCTGGAAGGCAAGCGACTGCAGTTCACGCCGGACCTGATGCCAGGCGACGTGACCGGCTCGCTGGTCTACGACGCGCGGACGGCGCGGTTCGAGTTCCGCGCCGGGCCTGTCTTCACCAACCTGCTGCTCGCCGACGAGATCAACAGGACGCCCCCGAAGACGCAAGCCGCACTGCTCGAGGCGATGCAGGAGCGCCAGGTTTCGGTCGAGGGCGACCCCCGCCCGCTACCCGCGCCGTTCCTCGTGGCCGCCACCCAGAACCCGGTTGAATACGAGGGCACCTATCCGCTTCCCGAAGCCGAGCTGGACAGGTTCATGCTCAAGCTGACAGTGCCGCTGCCCGAGCGGGCCGACGAGATCTCGATCCTGGAGCGGCATGCCGCCGGGTTCGACCCGCGCGACCTGGCAGCGGCCGGGATCGGCCGGGTCGCAGGACCGGCGGACCTGGCGCAGGCCAGGGATGAGGCGCGCAAGGTGCACCTGGCCGCGGAAGTGACCGGCTACATCGTGGATATCTGCCGGGCGACCAGGACATCTCCGTCGCTGCGGCTTGGCGTCTCGCCGCGCGGCGCGACCGCGCTGCTGGCCACCAGCCGTGGCTGGGCCTGGCTCTCCGGCCGTGACTACGTCACGCCCGACGACGTGAAGGCGCTGGCCGGCCCGACGCTGCGCCACCGGATCCAGCTCAGGCCCGAGGTCGAGCTTGACGGTGCCACGCCGGATGGCGTGCTACAGGGCCTGCTCGCGGCTGTGCCCGTTCCCCGATGACGCTTACCGGCCGGACGGGCCTGGTGGCAGTGGCGGGCGGGCTCGTCATAGCGGTGTTCGGCACGGGGGTCGCATCGCTGATCGTCAACGCGGCGATCCTGGCCGCGCTGGCCGCCGACCTGCTACTTGCCGCCAGCATCGCGGGACTGCAGGTGAGCCGGTCCGGCGACACCAAGATCGGTCTGGGCCAAACGGGTACGACTACCCTGACCCTGATTAACTCGGGCCACCGCCGGCTGCGGGGGATGATCAGGGACGGCTGGCGGCCGAGCGCTCTGGCGCAGCCAGGCCGGTCACGGATCGACGTCCCGGCCGGGCGGCGGGTGGCCGTGACCACGACGCTAACCCCGTCCCGGCGCGGCGACGTCGCTGCGGGACTCGTCACGATCCGCTCGTTCGGCCCGCTGGGCCTGGCCGGGCGCCAGCGGAGCCTCGCCGCCCCGTTCACGGTCCGGGTGCTGCCGGCATTCTTGTCCCGCAAGCACCTGCCGGCCAAGCTGGCCCGGCTCCGCGAACTCGACGGCCAGCACAGGTCGATGATCCGCGGGCAGGGCTCAGAGTTCGATTCGCTCCGCGCGTACGTTCTCGGCGACGACGTGCGGTCGATCGACTGGCGGTCGTCGGCGCGACGGGCCGATATCGTCGTGCGGACCTGGCGGCCCGAGCGTGACCGGCGGATCGTCATTGTGCTCGACACGGGCCGCACCTCTGCCGGGCGGGTCGGCGGAATCCCGCGGCTCGACGCCTCCATGGACGCGGCGCTGCTGCTCACCGCCGTTGCCGTCCGGGCCGGTGACCGCGCCGACCTGATCGCCGCCGACCGGCGAGTGCGCGCCAGGGTCGTCGGCGCGGGCCGGGGTGAGGTGCTGGCGGCGTTCACCAGCGAGATGGCGCTGCTCGAACCCGACCTGATCGAGCCGGACATCGGGCTCATGACGGCGACCGTCCTCGGCATCGCCAGGCAGCGCTGCCTGGTCGTCTTGCTCACCGACCTCAACCCGGCCGCGATCGAGGAGGGCCTGCTGCCGCACATCCAGCTGCTGTCGGCCAGGCATCAGGTGCTGCTCGCGGCTGTCGCCGACCCGCGGGTGGCCGAGATGGCCGCCGATCGCGGCGATCCAGGTGCGATCTATGCGGCCGCCGCCGCGATCGCGGCGCAGGCCGAGCGG
>WNFC01003358.1_pt1 | contig 17327 bp, 15 predicted proteins | sample 5400541 | NCBI WGS metagenome assembly WNFC01 (sample SAMN13153342, study PRJNA577476) | soil metagenome | isolation source: 120 cm saprolite under Douglas fir tree site 2 hole 2 replicate 1 | place: USA:California | collected 2015-04-18
GTGGCCAGCACCGGTGCTCATGTGGCGGTGAATCCGCTGGTCTCCTGCAAAACCTGCGATCTATGCGGGCGCGGCCTGCCCAACGTCTGCCGGAACCGGCAGATCATCGGGATCCAGCGGCCAGGTGGCTTTACCGAGCGGGTCGCCGTTCCCGAAGTCAACTGCCACGTCGCCGATGACAGCACTCCGTTCACGACGCTGGCACTGGCGGAACCGCTCGCGAACGCCGTGCATGCGCTGAGGCTGGTCCAGGAACACGACGCATGGCCGCAGCGGGTCGGCATCATCGGTGGCGGGGCGATCGGGCTATGTCAGGCGCTCGTGGCCCGTGCCCGGGGCATTCCGCATGTAGAGCTGTGCGACTTGTCCATCGATCGCCTGGAGACGGCCAGACGGGCTGGAATCAGCGTCCGGCACGGCGAACTCGACGGGGAGTTTGATGTCGTCTTCGACACCGTCGGACTTGCCTCCACCAGGGGCGCAAGCCTTCGACTGATACGACCCGCCGGCACGGCGATGTGGGTGGGGCTGCACGGTCCCGATGCCGAACTCGACGGGCGGGCAATGATCCGCAACGAGATCCGGGTTCTGACAACCTTTGGCTACAGCCGCCAGGATTTCCAGGTGGCCGTTGACTTCACCCGTCTGCTGGAGCCTGATTGGACCCAGACGCAGCCCATGGACCGGGGAGCCGAAGCATTTCTCGGCCTTCTGTCGGGGCCTGCGGCTGCGACCAAAATAATGCTGGTCAACTGAGGCAGAACGTCCCGGCGGTCGGAGTGTTTCACGCCGACCATACGCCGCCACGAGGAGTGCTCATGACAGCTGTGCCCGACGTCAACGGGCGTGGTGGAGTAGCCATTGACCGCAGCGACGCCAGCGCGGACGGCAGGAGCAGCGTTAAGTCGGCTCGGCGAGTCCTGGGAATCCTGGAATTGCTCGGAGCAAACGCTGACGGACTGAAATTCCCGCAGATCGCCGACCTGCTTGGACTGCCCAAGAGCAGCCTGCATGCGCTGCTGGCCACCATGCAAGGAATGGGCTGGATCTCAATCGAAGAATCCACCAGGACTTACCGGATCGGTATGCGCGCCTGGGAGGTCGGCCAGGGCTACAACTACGCTCGCGACCTGGCCCGGATCGCCGACGAACACCTGCACGCCGCCCGTACCGAGCTCAACGAGACCGTCCAGCTCGGCATCCTCGATGGCACGGAGGTGCTCTACATCGCCCGGGTGGACTCCAACCGGCCATTTCGGCTGGTGTCGCGAGCGGGCATGCGCCTTCCCGCCTGGGCGACCGGCCTCGGGAAGGTATTGCTGGCCGATCTGCCACCTGCCGAGCTGCGCCGACGGATGGCTGACGTCACTTTCCAGGCCTTCACCGACAAGACGGTCCGTGACATCGACCAGCTAGAAAGGATTCTGGCGCAGATCCGCGCGGACGGAATCGGCCTCGACGACGGCGAGCATGTTGCCATGGTGTACTGCGTGGCCGCGCCAGTGCGCGACAAGACAGGCGCCGTGGTGGCCGCTATGAGCTGCTCCCTGCCAGAACCGCCGCAGCGCCGGCCCGGCGGCTACCCCCATTTCGCCGAGGTGATGGCCCGCCATGCCCGTGGCTTGTCACGCAGCCTTGGCTGGGACGGCGCGACGGATTCTCAGCGACCATGATTGCGTTGCGCGGCGCGGCATCCGAGTGTCTTCCTGTACCAGACGGACTGGCCACTCCCCAGCTCGTGGTCGACCTTGACATCCTGGACGCCAACCTGGCCGAGATGGCGAGCGTCTGCCAGGCGGCAAACGTCGAACTGTGGCCGCACGCGAAGACGCACCGGACCATCGAGTACGGCCGGCGCCAGCTCGCTGCCGACGCCGCCGGCCTCACCGTCGCCCGCCTCGAAGAGGCCGAGGCATTCGCCGCGGCGGGATTGACCCGGTTGCTTGTGGCCTATCCGCTGGCGGGGGAAGCTCGGCTGGCTAGGGCGAGCGCGCTTGCCCAGCGGGCCGACGTGACGCTGGCGACGGACAGCCTGGCCGGAGCGCGCGCGATAGGACAGCACTTTTCCGCGCTGGGCCGGTCAGCGCCGGTGTTCCTCATCATCAACACCGGCTTGAACCGGTGCGGCGTCACGCCTGCCGAAGCAGGACCGCTCGCTCACGAGCTAGCCGGCATCGAGGGCATCTGGCTGAGCGGCATCATGACCCACGAAGGATCCGTCTACTCAGCCGAGAACCCCGATGACCTGGTCGCCCGGTCCCGTCAGGTGGCGGAAACGATGGTGGCGGCCGGGCGTGAGATCGGCGAATCTCGCCAGCCACTGGAGACAATCTCGCTCGGCGCCAGCGCATCGGCTCGCGCCGTGGCCGGGGTACCGGGGGTGACTCAGCTCCGCCCGGGCATTTACGCCTTCAACGATCTCGGTCAGATCGCGCTCGGCAACGCCACCGCGGCCACCTGCGCGGCCCGGGTCGTGGCGACGGTCGTCAGCCGGCCCGCACCTGACCGGGCCCTCATCGATGCGGGTTCCAAGTCGCTGAGCAGCGACCGGGCGCCCGGACATGGCGCCGAGGTCTATCCCGGCTACGGGCTGCTTGCCGACTTGCCGGGCTGGCAACTGCATCAGCTATCTGAAGAGCACGGCTGGCTGCGCTTCGGGGGCGACGGAGAACCTACCGAGCTCCAGATCGGCCAGCAGGTCCAGGTACTGCCGAATCACATCTGCAGCGTCTTCTGGAACATGGGCATCTCGACGGGCATCCGCCAGGGTGCCGTGGTGGGCACCTGGCGAACTATGGAGCGCAATACCTGACGGGAGGCAGGCTCGTGGAACAACGTGTCGCGCTGGTCACCGGGAGCTCGCGCGGAATCGGCCGCGCTATCGCCGTCAAGCTGGCTGCGGACGGCTGTCACGTGGTCGTGAATTACCCCAGCGAGCAAGACGGCCCAGCGGACACCCTGGCGGCCATTCGGGCGGCAGGCGGCGAGGCGACCGCGATCCGCGCGGACATCAGCCAGGTCAGCCAGATCAATGACATGTTCGCCGCCGTCAAAAGCGACCTCGGCAGGCTTGACATCCTGGTTAACAACGCGGGCGTGTCGACGTTCGAGCCATTTTTCGACATCACCGAGGCGATCTGGGATCACATGCACTCGGTCAATCTGCGCGGAGCCTTCTTTTGCTCCCAGCAGGCAGCGCGGCTCATGATCGAGCGTGGCGAGGGCGGCCGGATTGTCTCGATCAGCTCCATCAGCGCGCACGTCGGCGGCGTGATGGAAGTCGCCTACTGTCCGACCAAGTCGGGGATCCGCTCGCTCATGCACTCCTTGTGCCTGGTACTTGGGCCGCACGGGATTACCTGCAACAGCGTCTCGCCGGGAACGATCTCCACCGACGCGGTCGCCCGGCAGATGTCGCTAGCCCCGGCAGGCCTCGAGGAGCGCTACATGGCCAGGATCCCGCTCGGCCGCCTGGGCAAGCCGGCGGAGGTCGCCGCCGCGGTTGCCTTCCTGGCGTCGCCGGAGGCCAGCTACATCAACGGGGCCGAGATCCTGGTCGACGGCGGCGTCCTGGTGAACCCCGAGTAACCGGGACGCCCAGCGATACAAGGACACAGGGACCACGCCGAGGAAGGACAGCAACGCGACATGACTGACCTCGACGATCCCGTGGCTGCGCCGAATTCGACAGCCTGGTCAGCCGCTGCCCGAACTGGGGGCGGTGGGGCGACACCGATACGAGAGGCGCGCTGAACCTCGTCGGACCCGAGCAGCTGATCGGCGCGCCGCGCTGGTCCGCGCGGGCGTCACAGTGCCCTGCGGTCGCCCGCTTGCCGTCGAGTCCGCCGCTGACAACCCCAACCCGGCGCTGCATCACCTGGTCGGATTGCCGAGCCTGGACAACCCGCCAGGAAGCCGGATGGGCGTCGCGAGCGACTTCATCGGCGTTCAGTGCCACGGTGAAGCCCAGTCGCACGTTGACGCGCTCTGCCATATCTCCTACGACGGCAAGCTGCAACGGCTCGCCGGCCGACTCGGTCACGATGACCGGTACCGCGCACTGCGGCCTCGAGGGCGCGCGGCACGGCATCATCTCACGCGGGGTCCTGCTCGACATCCCCCCTGCATGGCAAGCGATGGCTGCCCGCAGGCTTCACCGTCACCGCCGAGGACCTCGCGGCCGCAGAGGCGGCTGTCAGCGTGTCGGTGCGCACAGGAGATGTCGTGCTCATTCGGACCGGGCACGCCTTGCGACGCGAGGTGGAAGGCCCGTGGGATTCGGCGCACTACAAGGCCGGACTACATCCGCGGGCCATGCCGTGGTTCAAGGACCGCGATGTCGTCGCGCTCGGATTTGACGGGGACGGCGAGGCAGAGCCGCACGGCTTCGCCGATATCGGCGCGCCGATTCACGTGCTAGGCATCACCGCGATGGGCCTTCATTTCTTCGACGCCCTGACCTTCGAGCAGCTAGCCGCCGAATGCGCCAGGCAGCAGCCTTCGAGTTCATGTTCGCGGCGCTGCCTGTGAACGCGCCCCGCGCGACGGGCTGCGTGGTGAACCCGGTGGCCGTGTTCCAGGCCCTGCAGATCACTTCTCGACGCCGAGCGAGTAAGCCAGCATGAGGTAACGCTGGCCCGCCAGGAACACCACGAAGTTCGGGATCAGGCTTAGCAGGGCCCCCGCGAGCACAGCCTGGGTATGCAGCTTGCGGCCGGCGTTGATAGTCGCCAGCAAGACGCTGACGGTCTGATGATCAGGCTGCGGCAAGAACAGCAGCGCCACCAGCAGGTCGTTCCAGACCAGCATGAAGTCCAGCACGCCGATCGTGACCAGCGCGGGCACTGCCATGGGCAAGATGATTCGCCACAGGATCTTGAGGTATCCAGCGCCTTCGGTCACGGCGTTCTCGATGAAGGCATCAGGCACGGACAAGAAGTAGTTGGTAAAGAAGATCACCGCGAAGGCAGCGTTAAATGCCGAATAAACCAGAATCGCGGGGATGTAAGAGCCCACGAGCTGAAACTTTGCCCAGTCAAAGTACTCGGGCACGATCGCCGATATCAGTGGCAGCGTCAGGGAGGCGATCATCGCCGCTAGGACGATCCTTGCCCCGCGGAACGGCAGCTTTGCGAAGGCGAACCCGGCGCAGGACGTGACCGCGACCGTCAGCAGCGACGAGCATCCTGCCAGCAGCGCTGAGTTCTTGAGGCCGGTGAGGATCGGCAGGTTGGAGAAGATGCCGGTCCAGTTCGACAGTGTCCAGCCTGTCCCGTCCTGGCTGCGCAGCGACTCGAGCACCATGTAGAGCAGCGGGCCGAGCGCGAGGATCGCGAGCAGGCCGAGCATGACCATCGTCGCCGTCTTGCCCGGGCTCGCCGGCCAGCCGCGGGGCGCGGCACGGGACGTCATGAGCGGACCCTGCGCACGGTGGGTATCACGCGCACCAGCGAGACGATCATGGTGATGACCATCAGCAGGATGCCGGTAGCCGAGGCGAGGCCGAAGTTCCCCTGAGTGAATCCGTTCTCGTACAGGTTGAACTCCAGGGTCGTGGTCGCGTAGCCCGGTCCGCCGAAGTTGAACGCATAGATGAGCCCGAAGATATTCGTCAGCGACAAGATGAGCGTCGTGATCAGCGCGAAGTCGATGAACGAGAGCATGAGCGGGGCGACGATCCGCAGCATGATGCGGATCTGCCCGGCGCCGTCCAGCGACGCGGCTTCGAGCAGGTTCCGGTCCATCGTCGACAGGCCGGCGAACATGATGAGCACGTTCACGCCGAACGTCGTCCAGTGGAATGCCAGCACGATCACCAGCAGCGCCAGCGCCGGGTTGGCGAGCCAGCCGGGGGCGAACTGCAGGAGCATCGTCCGGAACAGGATGCCGACGATCGCCCAGGAGAAGATGACCGGGACGAAGTAGATCAGGCGCAGCGCCGTCCGTCCCGGTACTCCTGTCCACAACGCATAGGCGACGCAGTACTGGATGAAAACCGCGATCGGCACGCTGACGATGAACACCAGGTTGTTGAACAGGATCTGGTGCACGCCGGGTCCGCTGAAAATGCTGCTCGTGTAATTGCTGAGCCCGACTCCGGATGCTGTCGCGCCGTTCCAGTCGGTGAAGCTGTAATAGATCGCCTGGACGATCGGGAGAACCACGAGCACGCCGACCATCACCATGGCCGGAAGCGTGAAGCCGAGGCCCGCTCTGGCGCGTGCTCTGGCCATGCCGGAAGGACGACGCCAGAGGCGGGCTCCTGCCCTGCGCTGCCGCACCGCACCCGACAGCCCGGCAGGCGCGCCCGCGACAGCCCCTCGTCCCGTGTGATTCACTGCCCGCCTTCCGTTCGTGCCCATCATGGCGGCTTCGATGGATACCTGCGAGCCCGGTACCGGAACGGGCACCGAGCTCGCAGGTCATGCATTTAACCTCATCAGCCGCCGAGGTGGTAGTCGACCTTCCGCTCGGCGCTGGGCAGGCTCTGGAATGCCTTTTCCATGTTGCTGAGCGCGGCCTGAGCCGACTCCCGGCCGATGAAGGCCAGCGTCAGCTGGTTGTCGATCTGCGCGACCACCGCGGGCTGCATGTAGTTGTCGAACATCGGGTAGAGGGTGTACTTGCCGCTGTGCGCGAGGGCCAGCAACTGCGCAGGCACGCCTTGGGCAGGCACTGACTTGACGACCGGCAGCGCGCCCGAGGCGGCTTCCAGCCGCTGCGAAGTGAGCGACACGGTGTAGGCGACGAACTCGGCGGCGAGCTTGGCGTTGGGGCTCGCTTGCGCGACCGCGTAGCCAGCGCCCGGGAGCTCGATCATCGTGTGCTGAGGAGTCTCGGACCACGGCGGGACCATGACGCCGAGTTTGTCGCCCAGGGCCTTCGAGTACGTCGGGCCCAGGCCGTTGTAGTTCATCACCATGGCGACCTTGCCGGTCTCAAAGAGCTGGTCGGTGTTCTGCGTCGTCATGTTCTTCGACGTGCAGCCGGCCTTGTACAGGCTCGCCCAGGAGTTGACTTCCTTGACGAGGGCAGCCGAGTTGTAAGGGATGGTTCCGTCCAGAATGGAGTTCCACTGGCTGATGGTGTAGACAGCGGCTGCGAAGTAACTCCAGTCCTGGATGGCGCCCATTCCCGGCGTCACGAAGGTCGGGCTACCGTCGGCGTAGGCCATGATGCCCTTGGCGGAGAACTTCTTGCAGTCCGCGGCCATCTCGGCGAAGTCGGTCGGCGGCGAGCTGACGCCGGCCTTCGCGAACAGCGAGTTGTTGTACCACATGTTGTAGAACTGGTCCTCCGACGGGATCGCGTAGGTGGCCTCGTCGGTGTTCCCGTCCTTGGAGTAGTAGGCAATCCCCGCGAGGCTCTTCCTCGTCGACGCGGGGACGTACTTGTTGAGGTTCAGCAGGTAAGGAGTCAGGTTCGTCAGGTAGCTGCCCGCGTAGACATCGGCGATGTCTGGCCCGTTGTGCGAGATCAGCGCGGTCTGCAGCAAGGCGAAGTAGTTGTCCTGCGGCTTGGCCACGATCTGCACGGTGACGTTGGGGTGAGCCTTCTCGAAGTTCTTCACGACCCCGGTCATGAAACCGAACCCGGTGTCCTGGAGGTTGCCGTTCTGCCAGACGGTCAGAGTCACGTGCCCGGATGAGCCGCCACCCCCGGAGCCACACGCGGCAATGCCACCGGCCCCGATCAGTATCGCCGACGCTGTGCCGATTACTTGCTTGGACAAAATGCCCAGAAGGGGTCGCTGTTCGCTGCGTAGTGGCATTCAAGCCTCCTGTGCAGATGGGAAATCGGTCTGTTGGCGCGGAAGCGGAGGTTGGAGAGTTCGCCCGGACTGTCGCTATCTGGCAGGTCTTGGGTGACCTGAGTCTAAGCCGCGCGCGGCCAATGATTCAAGTATGTGCTCACTAGTTCATATATAAGAACTCATGTTGCGACGTGCCTGCTGTTGCCGAACGTTCGCTACCGAATGGCCCGTGCCAAGGGTCCGGTTCGTCCAATCTCTGGAGTGCTTCGTCCTCAGGGCCCTGGCGTTCTCACTCTGTGACATGTGATGACTACAGTCCGGCACGGGTGCTGTAGGGCAGGACCGCGAAGATCACGATCCGATGGAGCCCGGGCGTGCCGGCCCGGAAATGGGCACGGTGCCCGCTACTAGGCCAGGTAGCTGTCTAGTTCCGCTGCATCCTGAATGCGCAGGTCGCAGCCGTATCTGCGGCCTCGCCTGCCACTGCGAGCCATCCCGAAGGGCGCCGAACTCACGGAAGAAACGACATAGCTAACTGTTCTGCGCATAGCTTAGAGTTTTGTAACCTAGGCGCCGCCTGACACCTTAGGCAATTGACGCCCGCGCGCAAATGGTCTTGATCATCTCATGACGGCTCTCCTGAGCGGCCTGGCATGCCTTACCGTCAGTGGCGGCACGTTCCAAGGGCCGGCTCAAAGCCCTGGCCTCAACCACCCCCACCGGACCAGGGTCGCCACGCCTGCACCAATCCGGGCGGCGGGTTGCCAGCGACGGGAGAGGTTCAGTGCACCAGTTACCAGGTACCCCGCGGTGGTTCTTGGTCTGGCGGTATTTCTACAAGCTGACCGTCGGGCTCGCGGCGCCAGGTCACCTCCGCAGTGTCGCGGAAGTAGACGACGGCATTGAACTCAGCGGGGATGACACCCGTCGGCCGACGCTCGTTCCACTCGTCGCACTCGCCTGGCAACAGCGGCCAGGATCTCTCATATTGGCCATGAACAGTACCCGACAGGAACCAGGTGAATCTTACGTCATATATAGGCTGGTTACTGGCGTTATGTACCTCCACGGTGACTGACGGCTCAAGGAACTCGTCTTCCCCCTGGCCTCGCGGCTCTCGAGGCACCAGAGGCCCCGGCCGTTCGAGCACGAACACCCGGGACGCTTGATCGCGGCGCCGCATTTCGCGGTCTCCGCGGCGCTCGGCGAGGGACTCGTCCAGGTCTGTAGCCTGCAGCTCGAGAACCTTGGTCTGCTTCGTATTAACGGCAATCTGGTCTGCGAGCTGCTTGGACTGCGCCTTAAAAGCACTCCGTGCGTACCTGACCGTAAAGCCCGCGCCTACGAGAAGGCCGGCCGTCGCACCGGCGGTGATCCATCCCTGAAGGTCGGCATAGCTCAGCGACATGGCCGAAGCCTAAAGTCACAACTTGCCAGCCGACAGCCTCGCCCGGGATCCTCAGGCCCCGCGCTGGACTCTGTCGCCCTGATGGCCCGCGGGCTGGAAGGCTCCTGCTCCAAACGCAAATCCACGGGTTGTTGCCCGGCCGGCAGAGTCACGTTTCCTCAGCAATTGTCAGGGCCTGGTGTCATTCTGGCCGGCAATGCGTGTAATGGACAATCCCGGCGCGTTCTCGGCGCGGAACCCGCAACGCGGGTCGCCAGAGTCATGTGGAGCTAAGGCGAAGCCAGCTTGGTTCCCGCGGCCATTGCTAGGAGTTCATCGACGTCCGGGGCGAATGGAAGGGCGGACGTTGCCCCAGGCTTGGTCACGGCGAGGGCTCCTGCGGCCGAGGCATAACTAAGCGCGTAAGCCAATTGCTCTCCGCGGTCGATCGCGGTAGCCAGGCCGCCGCAGAACGCGTCGCCGGCGGCTACCGTGTCCACGGCTTCCACGCGCAGGGCGGGTATCACCTGCTCAGTTTTCCCGTCGGTATAGAACGCCCCGCGTTCGCCGAGAGTTATGACGACGTGGCTGGGCCCGCGCTCGAGCAGAATGAGAGCCGCCCGCCTGGCGCTGCCGATCCCGCGGACGTCGCGTCCTGTGAGGGTTGAGGCCTCTGTCTCGTTGGGTACGCAGACATCGACCAGGCGGAGCGTTTCTGCCGGTATCTCGGCTGCGGGCGCTGGGTTGAGTATCGTCAGCGCGCCCGCTCTGCGGCCGACCTCGAGGGCGGCGCCGACCGCCTCGGGGGGAATCTCCATCTGCACTAGGACGACTGTCGCACCCACGAACTTGCTTTCGGCCTCCCAGACCATCTCCGCGGTGAGCCGAGCGTTGGCCCGAGGGACGACTGTGATCGCGTTCTCGCCAGATCCGTCGACGGTAATGTGCGCGACCCCGGTGCCGGAGTCAGGCACAGAGGTAATCGCGCTGACATCGACTCCTTCGGCCGCGCAGTCTCTCAGCACCGTGGCACCCAGGCTGTCCGAACCGACGCAGCCGACAATCGTGACGTCAGCGCCAAGCCGGGCGCAGGCAATCGCCTGGTTGTTGCCCTTCCCGCCGGGCATCATCAGGAAGCCGATGCCGAGCACGGTCTCGCCGGGCCGTGGCAGCCGCTCCGCGCGCGCGGAGAAATCCATCGAGAGGCTGCCCACGACCACGATGCTCATCGGTTGCCCCTCGAGCCCGTGGGATCCCCGGTGAGCATGGCTGGTGTCGGCGTATCCATGACCGCGCTCATTCCTCAGCCTTTCCGGGGCGGGACGCCACCACCAAGCCGGGGTTCGCCCATGTCTGCGAATCCACCCTTGACACTCCGGCGAGCCGAAGCCTACTGTTCGTTCAGCCGGTCTTTTGAAGCGCTTCAATTATGATCGCGGAACTTGCGGAGCGTGGCAAGACCGCCCCCCGGCGACGGCGGGACAGCGTTCCCGTGCTGGACCGGAAGGTGCTGGCCAGGCATGCCTGAAGGAGGCCTCATGGGCGCGACGGCCGATAGCGGCATCGAAGCAACGCAGGTACTTCCGCCCGAAGAGGCGTTCAAGGTCGAGCAGCGCGGCATCGATTACATCCCGGCCGCCGAACGCCGGGGCAAGCCGCGGGACCTGTTCTGGATGTGGACCGGGACACTGGTGAACATCGGCTACGTCGTCTACGGGGCGGTTATCATCTCGCTCGGCCTGTCGCTGGCCCAGGCCGCCGCAGTCATACTGATCGGCAACCTCACTTACGTCCTGCTCGGCCTCAGCAGCCTGCAGGGACCGAAGGCGGGCACCTCCGTCTTTGTCATTACGCGTGCCGCGTTCGGCCAGCGCGGAGGTCAATCGGTATCTGTCCTGAACTGGCTGACCCAGGTCGGGTTCGAGATCGAAGGGCTTGTCCTGGCCACGCTCGCCGCTGTGGCCATCGTCGCCAAGGCCGGCGGGAACGCTGGCACCGGCCTGAAGATAGCACTGATCCTGATGATCGCCGCCGTCCAGCTGATCCTTCCGCTGTTCGGGCACGCGACAATCCTGCAGGTGCTCAAGTGGCTGACTCTGCCGTTCTTCGTCCTCTTTGTCATCCTGGCGATCCTGGCGGCGCCCAAGGTGCACCTCAGCGCGCACCCTGGGGCCAGTTTCGCGACCGTCGCGATCGCGTTCGCGATCGTGTTCTCCGTCACCGGCCTGGGCTGGAATTACAACGGCAGCGACTACACCCGCTACCTGCCGGAGGACACCCCGCAGCGAAAGATATTCGGCTGGGTCACCCTCGGCGGCTTCCTGCCGTCCACGCTGATGATGTTCCTGGGCGCTTTCGTCGCGACCGCCGTGCCCAAGGCCAATGATCCGATCTCCGGGCTGCCCGCGGTGTTCACGGCCTGGTTCCTCGTCCCCTACCTCATCGTGATCATTTTCCAGCTGCTGGCGGGGAACTGCGTCGTGCTGTACTCGTCTTGCCTGACGCTGCAGGCGATCGGTCTGAAGGTAAAGCGATACCAGGCCGCGCTGATCGACACGACCATCTGCGCCGTGCTGGCCGCGGTCACCGTCTTCTCCAACAACTTCAACACCCTGCTCGGCGACTTCCTGCTGTTCATCATCGTCTGGGCCGCGCCCTGGGGGGCGATCTACCTGGTCGACTGGGCGCTGCGGCGCGGCAGCTACCGCAGCGCTGACCTGCTGGCCCCGCGCGGCGGCCTGTACTGGCGCAGCAACGGCTGGAACATCCCGGCGGTCATCGCCCAGATCCTCGGGATGGGCGCGGCATTGCTGGCGATCGACACGAGCATCTTCGTAGGCCCGCTGTCGAAGGCTGCGGGCGGTGCAGACTTCTCGGCGTTCATGGGCCTGGCCGTCGGAGGTGTCGGTTACTACCTGCTCGCCCGGTCCAGTGTCCGCCGCGAGATCAGCGCGCCGGTGACGGCCTCCCCGCTCGCTGGCGGCCGGGTGACCGGCACGGTCCCCCAAGCTGATGCCGGGCTGTCCTAGCGGCCGCGGTGCACGGTAAGGAATCCCCCGGCCTGCCGGATCAGTCGCTGCGGAGCCTTGTGGGATCGATGCCCAAGGCCGAGCTGCACCTGCATTTGGACGGAGCGCTGCGGGTGGACACGGCGCTCGAGCTGGCGCGGACGCGCGGCGTCGACGCACCGCGAAGCTACGCGGGCATGTTCGCCGCGCTCGTCGCGCCCGAGTCAACGGAATCCCAGGCCGCCCTGCTCGACGCCTTCACGCTGCCGGTGAGCCTCATGCAGGACGCCGAGGCTCTGGAACGGGTGACCGTGGAGCTGGTCGAGGCGAAGGCCGCCGACCACGTCCGCTATTGCGAGATCCGCTGGGCGCCCATGCTGCATACCGAGCGTGGCCTCCCGCTACGCGACGGGATCCAGGCCGTATGCCGTGGTGCGCGACACGGCCGAGCCCGAACCGGGACCGAGGTCCGGCTGATCTGCGTGGCGGTGCGCTCCCATGATCCGGCGGCCAATGTGCGTCTGGCCGAAGCGGCGGCGGGATTCCTGGACGAGGGCGTCGTCGCTTTCGATCTCGCGGGCCTCGAAAACGAGTTCCCCGATCCCCTGGCGCACCGCGCCGCGTTCGATGCCGCGCGGGCCGGAGGGTTGCGGATCACGCTGCACGCCGGCGAGCTGCACGACGCGGGGGCCGGGGTGCGCCGGGCCCTGGCAGTCAGCCCAGAGCGCATCGCGCACGGCGTCGGCGCGATCGAGGACGCTGGGCTGTGCGCCGAGCTCCGCTCCCGGGGGATCACGCTGGACCTGTGCCCCACCAGCAACGTGCAAGCGGCGAGCGTTGCCACGCTGGCTGAGCATCCGGTGGCACGGCTGTACCGGCTGGGCGTTCCGGTGACCATCAGTACCGACGATCCCACCATCTCCGACGTCACCCTTACCGCGGAATACCTCCGCGCGTTGCGCCACACCGGCCTTACCGTCCCCGAGCTGTGGCGGATCAACCGGCATGCCCTCGCAGCGGCGTTCCTGCGCCAGCCGCTCGGGCATGACCTGGCCGCGGAATTCGATCACTGGGCCGACCTGATCCCCGAGCTGGATGCCGACTGACGCCGCCACAGCCGCGGCATCGGCCGCCTTGCGGCTGCCTTACTGCGGCAGGGTGGCGGTTGCGGCGCCCGACGCCGTCGCATCCAACGCGCCGAGCAAGGCATCCCGCAGCACGGCGCGCGGCGCGGAGCGACCCGTCCAGAGCTCGAAGGACAGCGCCGCCTGGGCCACGAGCATCTCCGCGCCGGTCACCGTGCGGCAGCCGTGCTCGCGGGCAGCTTTGATCAGCCCGGTCACCCGCGGGTTGGCGACCACATCGGCGACGATGGCATGCCCCGGGATCGTATCCACAGCCAGCGCCAGGCGGGCGCCAGTCTCCGGATGCATGCCGACCGGAGTCGCGTTGATCAGCAGGTCGCACCGCGGCACCTCGAAGTCGCCGGCCCATGCAGCTGCGACCGCCCGGACGGTTCCGCCATCCGGGCTGGGCACCCCGTCGCATAGCTCGCGCAACTCGATGGCCCGAGTGATGTCCCGGCTGGCGATGATGATCGTCGCGGCGCCGGCGGCGGCGAGCTCAGCCGTGATGGCTCGTGCAGCGCCGCCCGCGCCGAGAACGACGGCGCAGGCACCGGCCGGGTCGGTGATCTGCCTGATGCAGTCCAGCAGTCCCCGCCCGTCGGTGTTCTCCCCGACCAGCTCATCGCCACGGCGCACCACGCAGTTGACCGCTCCGGTATGCCGGGCCGTCGGGCCGATGCTGTCCAGGTGGGCGCGGACGGCCACCTTGTGCGGGATGGTGCAGTGAAATCCGCGGAGTCCCATGGCCCGCGCCCCGCGCACCGCGTCGCCGAGCGCCTCCGGCGTGACCTCCAGGGTGAGGTAGCGCCATCGCAGCCCCGCGGCCGCGAACCCGGCCTCCATCATCGGGCCGGTGGGATTCTCGTTGACTGGATAGCCCATCAAGCCCACCAGCTCGTGCCGGAACCCTGCTGTCGTCGCCGTCATGGCCGCAGGCCCGTGGAACTGCGGACCCGAAGCTCGGGGACAAGCGTCACGTGGCGCGCCGTGCCCGAATAACCGGCCAGCCGCTCGGTCACCAGCCGGACGATCTCCCTGGCGATGTCGCGGACCGGCTGGCGCACGGTCGTGAGCGCCGGGGACGCGTATTCGGCATAGTCGATGTCGTCATAGCCGATGGCGCTGATGTCGTCTGGCACCCGCAGCCCCGCCTCGACGACGGCTCGCATCATGCCCATGGCGAGCAGGTCGTTGCCCGCGCACACCGCGGTGGGGACGCGCGGCGCCGCCAGCAGGGCGCGGCCCTGCTCCTGGCCGCTCTCCAGCGTGAACGCTCCGGTGCTCGCGGACATCAGCTGTATCCCGTGCTCGGCGAGCCGCGCACTGGCGGCCTGCTCGCGCTCCGTCGTTGTCGGCAGGCCCGGCTCGCCGTTGATCAGCGCGATCCGGCGGTGACCGAGGCCGACGAGATGATCGACGGCCAAGGCCATGCCGGCCGTGTTGTCACAGCGGACGCTGTCCCAGCCGTCCTCGGCGATGACCCGGTCGACGAACAGCGTCGGCGTCTCTTTCCCCACGCTCCGGAGGAACTCCAGGTTCTCGCCTCCGGCCACGCCCACGATGACCGCGTCGACCCGGCGCTCCAGGAAGCTCTGCAGGTACCGGTGCTCGCGGTCCGGGTCGTTGCCCGAACTGCCGCAGATCAACGCGTGGTCGACCGTGGCGAGGGCCTGCTCGACCCGCCAGATCAAGTCCGCGAAGAACGGGTTGGTCACATCGGGAATGACCATGCCGATCGTCTGCGTCCGCCGCCGCACCAGGGCGCGCGCGACGCTGTCGGGCTGGAAGCCCAGCTCTGCTATGGCGGCTTCGACTCGTTCCCGGGTTTCCGGGCGCACGGCACGGGCCCCCGACAGCACATGGGACACCGTGCCGGTCGACACATTGGCGGCGCGGGCGACGTCCGCCATCGTCACCCATCTCCGCGACCTGGCCGGCTGGCGGCGCTCCCCCGACGTAGAGGTCACACCACCGGCCCGTTCCGCACGTCCTCGGCTATCACTCTGTGCACCCAGCAGCCGTCGGCGGCCGTCCCGGTTACGCGGCCGTCAGCCGCCATGATCTTCCCTCGCAGCAGGGTCATGACCGGCCAGCCCCGCACCTGCCAGCCCTCCCACGGGCTGTAGTCCGAGTCATGGTGCAGCACGTCCATCGTGGCCGTCCGGCTGGCCCCCGGATCCCAGACCGCGATGTCGGCGTCACTGCCGGGTGCTATCACTCCCTTACGCGGATACAGGCCCATGATCCGCGCCGGATTGGTCGCGAAGACTTCAGCGAACCGGCGCAGGCTCAGGCGTCCCTTCTTGTATCCCTCGGAGAAGCCGATGATGCCCCGGGTCTCGATTCCGGCATGGCCGCCCGGCGTCGACTCGATGTCGAACCCGCTCATCTTGACCTTGTAGGAGGTGGTGTACTCATCTGTCGCGAGCGTGGACAGGGAGCCATCCGCCAGTCCGTCCCACAGCGCCTGGTTCGCCTGCCTGCTGGGTAGCCCCATGGCGATGTGGTACTTGGCGCCGTCAGGCTTGCCATAGTCCTCCTCGCTGAAGCACAGCAGGTTGTGCAGCGTCTCGCCGTACGCGGCCTGGCGCCGGCGGTGTGCCTCCCGGAGCGCGTCGAGACCGCCCGGCGCGGCGACGTGGACCAGGTACAGCGGGCAAGCTGACGCCCGGGCCAGGCGCAGTATCCGCTGGAAGGCCACCTCCTCCCCCAGGTCGGAGTGAACCAGCCGGGCATTGCCGAGCTGGGCTCGTCCCTCTCGCTTGAGCTTGGCCTCCATGTGCTTGATCAGGCCGTCTTCCTCGGTATGGGCCATCACGAGCCCGCCCTCCCGGGCGCACACTGCCATGACCTCCATCAGCGATCCGGTGTCGATCATTATGCCGGTCTGCGCAGAGGTCACATCTGTCGTAAAGATCTTAACCGTCGGCGTTCCCGCGCGGATCGCCTCGGCCAGCGACGCGAGCGTCGGCTGCGGCACGGCGCCGGTCAGGACGGGGTGGAACGCGTAGTCGCAGTACGAGTGGCCCGCGAAGATGCCCTGCCGTTCCTCGATCGCGGCGGTCACGTCCAGCGGTTCCCCGGCGACATGGACGGAGGTGAACGCGAAGGACAGCACGGTCGTGGTACCTCCGCACACCGCTGCCCTGGTGGCCCCCTCAGGTGACTGGAGCCACACGTTCTTGTCGTCGCTGCCTTGCAGCCAGCCGCGGTGCATCGGCTCGTAGATGTGCGCGTGGCACTCCACGCCGCCCGGGAGCACCACCTTGCCGCCGACGTCGACCTCGTCGCGGGCCTCAGCGCGCGAGGCAGGCGCCAGGACCGCGGCGACGCGCCCGTCGCGGATGCCGACGTCCAGCACCGCCTCCTGCTCGGGCGTTACGACCAGGCCGCCGCGGAGCACGGTGTCGAACGGCTCCATCCACCCTCCTTCAGCTGGCAGGTACCGTGGTGGCGGCCCGGAGCCGCGGCAGCACCAGCGTGGCCCAGCTGGTTACGCGCCGCTCGTGTTCGGGCAGGTCAGCGTCTATCGCCCCGTCGAACCGGCAAGCCCCGGCGCCGATAGCGCGCCGTACCTGGCTCTCGACCTCAGCTGGCGTGCCGGCGAACACGAACCGGTGCAGCAGGTAGTCGGCCACGCCGAGCCGCTCGGCCAGGTCCACGTACTCCTGCTGCTTGCTCTCGGGCACCGAGCCGTGCACGGCCAGGTCATATGCCTCGCCGAGCTGGCGCACGGCCGCCTTCATGTCCTCCGGCAGGAACTTGCCTTCCACGCCGCCGCGGACAAAGTGCAGCGCGAAGGCCGTGGATGCCCACCGGCCCTGCTCCACGGCGACCCCGGGCCTTTCGTCCACGAACCAGAAACAAGTGAACCAGGTCTCGATCTCCTCGACGGACCGGCCGGCCGACGCGGCGCCCGCCGCGAGCTGCTCCAGCGACCCGCCGATGGCCTCCGGTGAGACGCCCAGCCCGATGACCACGCCGTCCGCGATCCGGCCGGCCAGGCGGAGTGACCTCGGACCGTGCGCCGCGAGGATGATCGGGATATCCCG
>WNFC01008191.1_pt1 | contig 17326 bp, 15 predicted proteins | sample 5400541 | NCBI WGS metagenome assembly WNFC01 (sample SAMN13153342, study PRJNA577476) | soil metagenome | isolation source: 120 cm saprolite under Douglas fir tree site 2 hole 2 replicate 1 | place: USA:California | collected 2015-04-18
TAGATAAAGGTGACCGCCACGATGGCTGCCGCCAGGGCCGACGCCAGCGCGTCCAGGCCAAGAGCCAGACCCAGAGAAAAGACCGCCAAAGGGGCCAGGACGGCCAGGCCGAGGCCGATCTCAGACGTCCCGCGGGCGGTGTCCAGCCACGGCAGGAGGCCAAGGACCGCCGCCACAGTGGCGTGGAAGCCGACGGGATACCACGTTTCCAGGGGCACCCCGCGGCGCAGGCTGTCGATGGCTTCAACGTGAAAGGCGCCGTCGTGTGTCGAGACGGGGGCTTCGACGCCGGCGAAGACGCTGCCCAGCATCAGTGCGGGGATGGCCGCGGAGATGGCCAGCACTAGCAGTGGGACACGCCATTGGGTGGCGCCGTCAGATGGTTTGCGCGTCGACCACGCGAGTCCCACGATTCCGCCGAGCGCGCTGGCGACGATGAGTCCGCTACTCAGAAGCGGCGGCGCATCCAGCCGCGCGCACCACGTACACAGCACAGCGATCGCCGCTAGCCCCGCGAGCGATGCCGCATGCAGCGGCAGGCGCAACAGGCGCGTAAGCGCGGCGCCGCACGCCAGCACGAGGACGACGAAGAAGACACTAACCATGCGTCGTGAAGTAGCCGCGGGACTGTAAGGTCAGGACGGGCACTAAAGGATCACACTTCCATCTCACCGCGGCCACCCGCGGCCCACATTGGTACCCTCAGTCTCATCCAGCCCGAGCTTCAGCCCCAAGCGTTGCCTACGTTCGACGCAGAGGCCTTTGATGCGCCTGACCGATATCCCTATGGCGCACGGTCTGCGGCGGCGATCTACGTTGGCGATCTACTGAGAGAAGAGGTGCCACAGCTCGGCCACAACGAGGGCACGCTGGACATCGTGGCCATTGCGCGACGGCCCGGCGTGCTCACCAAGGTCGCCGTCAGGCTGCGGGCGGGGGCGCCACTCGCGACGCCGAAGCTGATCGGCGCGGACTACCTCGCGCGCGTCCGCGAGCGACTCGACGGCGAGCGCATCCACGTCGTCGCCTGGCAGCGCTCGGCCAGTGCGTATATCGCCGATGCACTTGAGCTCGGTGAGGTCCCGCCCGTCGTCTTGCTGTCTGGGATCGGCCACGCGCGCGTGCTACTCGGCGAGATCGACGTGCGCGGTATCGCCGGTTGGCGTGGTCTCAACACGCTGCTCGCCTCGGCGCTGACCGGCTGGCGGATTCGTTTGGAGCCAGTCGCCGCGACGGCCGCGTGGCGCCGCCTGGAATCGGCGATGCTCGCGCGCCGGCCGCTCACGGCCACCGTCATCGGACACACCGAGCGCGGGCCGCGCGTGGACGTCCTGGGCCTGTACGCGGTCCTTTCCCGGCGCAAAGCAGTAACGCCAGGCCAAGAGGTAGAGGTGCGCATTACTCGCATGGATCCAGACGAAGGGCGGATCTTCGTCTCCGATCGCTTGGTCTCGACGGGCCAGCTCGCGCTCTGGCGATGAGGTACGCGGCATGAAGATTGGTGAGCTTGTCGTTGAGCCCGTATTCGACGGCGTGATGAACGTGCCCGCCACGGCATTCAAGGGCACCACGGACGACGTCTGGGCACCCCATCGGCAGTTCCTGGACGCCGATGGCCGGCTGGAATTCGCCCTCGGTGGTTTTCTCGTGCGCGTGCCAGGTGGGCGGCTGGTGCTGGTGGACGCCGGTATCGGCGCCCGGTCGGGCCCGTCGATGAGCGGTTCAGGCCACTTCACTGGTGGCGAGCTGCTGAACAGCCTGGCCAGGCAGCAAGTCCAGCCGGACGATATCACTGACGTCGTCTTCACCCATCTGCACTTCGACCACGTCGGCTGGGCTTCGCACGAAGGCGCAATCGTCTTCCCCAACGCCACGTACAGGTGCGATGGTCGCGACTGGGCGCACTTTCGAGTCAACGAGCGCACCATGTCGACCCTGGCGCCCATCGCGGACCGCCTGAAGACATGGGACGGCAGCGGTCCGCTCGTTCCGGGCGTCGATCTGATGAGCGCGCCCGGGCACACGCCAGGCAGCACAATCATGGGCCGCGGCTCATTTCCCAGGCATGGTCTTCGGCCGCCTGCTACGCGAGTTGCGGCGCGCCGATCGTGGTGTACAGGTGGCACGCCACGCGACGCGCGCCGTCGCCTTCAAGGGCCTTCAGCTCCGGTGCTTCGATTGAACAGCGTGGCATCGCAAACGGACACCGCGGGTGAAAGTGGCACCCCGACGGCGGGTCGAGCGCGCTCGGCACGCTGCCCGTCACGACCAGTTCCTCTTGAGTGTCGTCCGGATACGCCGGCAGGGCGGCGGCGAACAGCGCTTTGGTGTACGGATGGCGCGGCGCCAGGCCCAGCTCCTCGCTGCGACTCTCCTCGACGATCTTGCCGAGATACATGACCGCGATCCGCTGGCTGATGTGGAACACGGTGGCGAGATCGTGGCCGATGAACAGATAACTCACGCCGAGCTGCCGCTGGAGGTCTTCTAGCAGGGTCATGATCTGCGCCCGAATGGACACATCGAGCGCCGAAACCGGCTCATCCAGGACGATCAGCCGGGCTGACGTGGCGATGGCCCGCGCAATGGCAATCCGTTGGCGCTGACCGCCGCTGAACTCGTGCGGGAAGCGGTCAGCGTGGGTCGCCTTCAGGCCGACGAGCTCGAGCGCCTCGCCCACCCGGCTACGCACCTCCTGGCGCGACAGCTCAGCGCGCACCTGGAGCGGCTCGGCGACGATGTCGCCCACACGCATGCGCGGGCTGAGCGAGCTGTACGGATCCTGGAAGACGGCTTGCACCGCCTGGCGGTAGCGCAGCAGGTCCTTGCCGCGCAACGCAAATACATCGCGGCCTTCGAACAGGATGCGGCCGGCGGTGGGCCGCTCGAGCCGCAGGATCAAGCGCGTGGTGGTCGTCTTGCCACAGCCAGACTCGCCCACCAACCCGAGGGTCTCGCCGGGTTGGATGCACAGATCGATGCCGTCGACGGCCTTGACCCAGCGCGGCGCCAACCAGGGCATGCGCACGCCGCCCGCCAGGAAGTATTTGCTCACGCCACGCAGCTCGAGCAGCGGCTGAGTGGCGGTCATGCAGGGTCGACTCCGACCAGGAAGCAGCGCGCGCGGTGACCGGCGCTGGCGAGGGTTTCGGCCGGCTCCTCGGCGCGGCAGCGGTCCCAGGCGTGCGGACAGCGCGGATGGAACGAGCAGCCACCCGGCAGCTCGGCCAGGTCCGGCGGCTGGCCGGGAATCGCGTACAGCGGTTCCTTGCTGCCGAGTTGGGGAACTGAGCTGAGCAGCGCTTGCGTGTAGGGATGGCGCGGTGCGCGGAACAGCTCGCGCACGGGACCCTGTTCGACAATGCGACCGGCGTACATGACCGCGACCCGGTCGCACATTCTGGCCACGATGCCCAGGTTATGAGTGACAAATAGGAGCGCTACGCCGGTCCGCCGCTGCAGGTCCTTCAAGAGGCTCAGGTATTGCGCCTGAATGGTGACATCCAGGTTGGTGGTCGGCTCGTCGGCGATGATCAGCTCGGGTCCGGCCGACAGCGCAATTGCGCCCACCACGCGCTGGCGCATGCCCCCACTCATCTGGTGCGGGAATTCGGCCATGCGGACTTCGGGCGACGGGATGCGCACCGAATCCAGGAGGGATAGCACGTGGCTCTTCAGCGTGGCGCCGCGTTGACCGAGGTGGTAGTAGGCGGGCTCGCCGACCTGATCGGCGACCGTGAGCAGCGGGTTGAGCGAGGCCATCGGATCCTGGAGAATCATCCCGATCCGCCGCCCACGGACCTCGTTCATGCGCGCAGCGGACAGGCCGCGCAGCTCTTGACCATCAAATTGAATGCTGCCGCTTGTTACCTGCGCGCTGCTCGGCAGCAGTCCGACAATCGACAAGCACGTCGTGGTCTTGCCTGAGCCGGACTCGCCGACCAGCCCCAGGCTCTCCCCGCGCTCGAGGGTGAAGCTCACCCCGTCGACGGCGCACAGCGGCCCCTGCCCGCGTCGAGACCTGTAGGTCGTGCGCAGCTCGGAGATCTGCAGCAGGCTCATCGACTCAAGACTCGAGACGGATCACAGATCCCGCCGCTGGGGGTCGAGCCTGATCCGCAGCCAGTCGCCGAACAGGTTGGCGGCCAGGACGACCGCCGAGATGCACACTCCGGGGAAAATGGTCAGCCACCAGTAGCCGGCCATCAATGTCGAGCGCGCCTCCGAGAGCATCAGTCCCCACGCTGGCGTCGGCGGCGGGACACCGACACCCAGGAAACTGAGCGAAGCCTCGGTCACGATCACCACACCCACTGTCAGACTGGCCAGGACTGTCCACGTGTTCAAGACGTTGGGCAAGATGTGGCGCAGGATGATCAGTGGAGTGCTCACGCCGGCCACCTGAGCCAGGCGGACAAACTCGCGCTCGCGCAGGCTGAGCACCTCACCACGAATGACGCGCGCGTAGCGCGTCCAGTAGACCAGCCCAAAGACGATCACGATGTTCCACACTCCGGCGCCAAGCAGCGCGGCCAGGAAGATGGCGAACATCAGGAACGGCAGCGCCAGCCAGGCGTCGGTCACGCGCATCACGGCCTGGTCCACCCAACCGCCGACATAGCCGGCCAGAATGCCGAGGACCAGGCCGATGCCGCCGGCGATGACCGTGCCCGTGACACCGACGAGCAGCGACACGCGCGCGCCAAAAATCAGCCGGCTCAGCACGTCGCGCCCCTGAAAGTCGGTTCCGAGCAGCGCATTGCTGCTACCGCCGTCCATCCAGAACGGCGGTTGAAAGATTTTGGCGCCGGCGATCGGCAACGTCGGATCGTAAGGAGCCAGGACGCCCGCGAACACGGCGGCGAGCACCAGCACCGCGAGAATGGCCGTGGGCACCAGCGGCATGTCGCGCAGCAGCCGGCCGACTTGCGCAGGCGTGCCGACACCAGCCGGCGCGGTCAGGGTTCGCTCGAGAGTCGCCATCTCAGCTCAGGCGTAGCGAATGCGCGGGTCGATCCAGGCGTAGACCAGGTCAAGCAGCAAGTTCACGCCGACGATCATCCCGCCGGCCATCACCACCAGTCCCTGCACGACCGGGAAATCGCGGAAGCTGATGCCCTCATACAGCAGCCGCCCAATGCCTGGCCAGGCAAAGATCGTTTCGATGATCACCGCCACGTTGATCATGATCACCAGGTTGATGCCCGCCAGGGTCAGGACCGGGATCAGCGCGTTGCGGAAGGCGTGCTTGACGATCACGATGCTCTCGGGTAGTCCCTTCAGCCGCGCCAGCTTGATGTATTCGCTGTCGAGTACCTCGAGCATGCTGGAACGGGTCAGGCGCAGCATCGAGGCGGCGAAGTACCAGCCCAGTGCCACGGAAGGCATCACCAGATGCTGCCAGGTGCCAGTGCCGGCCGCCGGCAGCCAGCGCAGCCAGACGGCAAACAGGTTGATCATGACCAGGCCGATAAAGAAGTTGGGCACAGACAGCCCGAACATCGCGACGAATTTGCAGATGCTGTCCCAGATGCTGTCAACCTTGACCGCCGAGATGATCCCGAGCGGGATGCCCAGCACCAACGAGATGAGCAGCGCAACGCTGGCGAGCAGCAGTGAGTTCGGCAATCGCTCGAAGTACAGATCGCGAACCGGCACGCGGTACTGGAATGACGTGCCCAGGTCACCGCGCACCGCGTTGCTGATGAATGCCAGGTACTGTTCCGGCCACGGCCGGTCGAGGCCCCAGTGGGTGCGCGCCGCCGCGAAATCGTCGCGGCTGCCGCCCGGGCCGACCAGCAGCACCGCCGGATCGCCGGTGGCGCGCACGATGGTGAAGATGGTCAGACTCAGCAGGAACAGGCTGACGCCGCTGTAGGCGACCCTTGTCAGAACAAAGCGGCGCATCAGCTCGTCAGTCGGACGTCCTCCCATGGGCCCGTATAGACGTACTGCGGGATCGCGCCCTCGATTTCCTCGATGGGATTGGCGATTCGTGGACCGACGCCATGGATCAGCGCCTGGCGCAGCACGGGCACCATGAAGTAGTTGTCGAGCAAGTAGTTCTGAGCTTCCTCAAGGAGTTTCTTGCGCTCCTGCGGGTCGACCGAGGCATCGTAGCGCTGCATGCGGTCGCTGACGTCGGGAATGCAAATGCCGGAAAACACCCCGTCACACGTCGCGTTCTCGCGGACCCGCGCCGCTGCGTCGCCCGGCGCGCCGGAAAGCTGCATGACGAAGCCACCAAGACGATTAGGCCCAGGGGCGAGCCGTTCGTAGAACGCCCCGCGTTCCATGGTATTGACCGTTGTGCGGATATTGATCGCGCGCAATTGGCTGGCGATGCGCTCGGCCCACGAGAAGTAGGGCGGCAACGGGGTGATGCTGCCCACGTCGAACCCCTCGGTCACACCCGCTTCGGTCATCAGCTGCTTGGCCTTGGCCAAGTCAAATGTCGGCTGAGGCCGCGCAATGGCGCCTGGCCAATCTTCGGGGATCCAGTTGCCCTCGAACAGTCCCATGCCACCTTGCTCAGCATCGTTGATGGCCTTGCGGTCAAGGGCCAGGCTGACCGCCTGTCGAACGCGGATGTCTTTGAGCGGGCTATCGGGTCGGTCAAGCGAGCCGAGCTCGAGCCAGACCGGGCCGGCTTTGACCGCGGCCAGCCGCAGTTTCGGGTCGCGCCGGACCGCATCCAACAGCTGCCCGGGGATGAGGTTGGCCACGTCGGCTTCGCCGGTTTGCAGCAGCGCGACGCGCGTAGCCTCCTCGGCCACCCCTCTCATGATCAGCGTCTTCACGCTGGGCGTTTTGCGCCAGTATTCGGTGTTCGCCTCGAACACGACCTGTGTGCCTGACTGCTGGCTGACGAAGCGGTAGGGTCCCGCGCCGATGGGCTGCTGCTTGAAGCCATCCGGCCCGACCTTCTGGTAGTACGCCTTCGGGACGATCCAGCCCGCGCCGCTGGCGCCGCACCCGTACAACGTCAGGAAATCAAGGAAGGGCGCTTTGAAGTGGAACTGGATCGTGCGGGCGTCGAGCGCGTCGATCCGACTGGTCTTGTCGTGCAGGATTTTGGCGTTTGCGCCGCGGTACTGCTCGAAGGTGAACTGCACGTCTTCGGGCGTGATGGCATCGCCATTGTGGAATTTGATCCCCTGGCGCAGTTTGAACGTGGCTGACAGGAAGTCCGGCGCCACCTCGTACGATTCGGCCAGACTGGGCGCAAACGGCTGACCAGGCAGGTGCTTGACCAGCGCATCGTGGAGCGCGTACGTGAAGTTGTACGGCGTGATCTGTGGCGGGTTTTCCTGCGGGTCGAACCACGCCGGTGAAATGGTGGTGTGCCAGGCGTAGTTGAACTGACCAGTCGGTTGCGGTCGACCGCTCGCTGGCGCGGCGGCTGGCTGTGTCGTCGCCGATGTGGCCGGCGCAGCCGTCGAAATGGTTTGCGGTACGTTGAGCCGCGTTTCGGCGGTGGCGGCTGGCGGCGCACTGCCACCAGTCGATCCACCGCCACACGCTGAAGCTAGCCCGAGCGCGGCGCCGCTCGCGGCTAATCGGGTGAGGAATCCACGTCGACTGAGAACCAGCCCTGAGGTGCTGTGTGACATCCCCGCGCTCCCCTGCTTCGCCGACAGGTTGGGCCCAAGTCTGTCCGCCCTATGCGGTGAAGCATGACTAGCTGATCACGCCTCGCCGCCGTCGTCAAGCAGTCGCTGGTGCCGCGGAGGCTTTCTCGAGCGCTGACAAGAGCTTGGTGCGGACCATCTCGGCGACCGAGGAGGACCCGCGCACATCGCCGATCTTGTCCTTCACCTCTTCGGGTGGTTCCTTGCGGTTGTACAGCTGGTCGCCGTTGAGATAGATCTCGAACCGACCTTGTCCAACCGGCGTCAGAGTGACGCCGACTTCGCGGTTACGTCCGGCGCAAATTTGAGCTGCCAAACTGGCAGCTTGCCAGAAGTACCCTCAAGAAACGCAGTACTGAATCTCCAGCTGAGCCTTGCCTTCGGCCACGTAGTGACCTCCTGGTTCACAGTTTGGTGCTGAACCAAGGATAGTCTAAAGGCTCGGCGTTCGCCTAGATCCCTTGCTTGGCCGGCCGCAGTAGCGGCGCACAGCTCGAGCACATCCCGTGGCTGACTTCGCCGCGCAATCGCTCGGCCCAGATCCGAAACCGCCCGGCCCGATCGAGCACGCGCCGACACCAGGCGCATTGGTGGATTAGCCCGTCCGCGGCGCGCGGGTAGGCCAGGCCGGCCAGCGTCGGCAGGGGCAGCTGGACCAGGTGCGGAATGCTCATCAGGATGCGACGACACAATGCCGGTTAACAGTCATGATGTCGAGCGGGTTTGCATCACAACCCCATCACTCAACGAGGTCGGTATTGGTGGCCGCAAGGCGCGGTTATGGCGTACCTTTGCTTGTTCGAGGAGGTCGACATGACCGACACGATGACTGAGACGCAGACCCCCGCGCACGCTCCCGGTACCCCGATCTGGATTGATCTCGGCACCCCCGACCTCGACGCGTCCACACGTTTCTACACCCAGCTGTTCGGCTGGCAGGCGGAGGACACCGGCGAACAGACCGGCCATTACACGATGTTTCGGCAGGACGGTAAAAGCGTGGCCGCCGTTGGCCCGCTCATGAGCCCAGGCCAGCCCACCGCCTGGACAACCTACATCTCTACGCCCAACGCCGAAGAGACCGCCAAGAAGGTCACCGAGGCCGGTGGTCAGGTCCTATCGCCGCCGATGCAGGTCATGGACCAGGGCTCGATGGCCGTCTTCGCCGATCCAACTGGCGCGGCGTTCGCGGTGTGGCAGCCAGACAAGATGAAGGGCGCCGACCTCGTCAACAAGCCCAACAGCCTGGGTTGGAACGAGTTGGCCACCCGCGATATGAAGGCCGCGACAGCCTTCTATACGAAAGTCTTCCCGTGGACTACCAAGGTTAGTGAGATGGGTGGCGGTCAGCAGTACACCGAGTGGCTGCTCGACGGCAAGAGCATCGGCGGTGCCATGCAGATTGGCGGTATGATCCCGGCCAGCGTTCCACCACACTGGCTGGTGTACTTCGTCGTGGCCAACACCGACGAGACGGTCAAGAAGGCACAGGAGCTCGGCGCGCAGGTGCTGAATCCCGCGTCGGACATCCCCCAGGGCCGCATGGCTGTTCTCGCCGATCCGCAGGGCGCTTCCTTCGCGGTCATCGCGCTGAGCCAGTAGCATTCGGTTTTCGCCTGGCGGCGGGAGGGGACGAAGCACATGCACAACGGCAACGGCAACACGCGAAGTGGTGGGCGGGACGCGGTCATCGTGGGCGCTCTGCGTACGCCCTTCGGCAAACGCGGCGGCCAGTTCAGCACCTGGCACCCCGTCGAGATGCTCAGTTTCGCGCTGAGGGGCCTGATGGACCGCGCCGGCATCGACGCGGCCCAGGTTGAAGATGTGATCGGCGGCTGCGTCGATCAAGTCGGCGAACAGGCGCTGAACATTACCCGCAACGCCTGGCTCGACGCCGGACTGCCGGAGTCGACACCGGCGACGACCGTCGATCGACAGTGCGGCTCGGGTCTACAGGCGATCCAGTTCGCGGCGCAGGGCGTCATGGCCGGCGGCTACGACCTGGTGGTGGCCTGCGGGGTCGAGAACATGAGCCGCGTCCCGCTCGGTTCGAATGTGCTGTCGCCCGAGCGCTCGCCGATGACGCCCGCCGTGCGCGAGCGGTACGGCGTCGACAACTTCAATCAAGCTGTCGGCGCCGAGATGATGGTGCGCCAGTGGGGCCTCTCGCGGGCCGCGCTGGACGAATTCAGCGCGCGCAGCCACGAGCGCGCGGCCAATGCCACCGCCAAGGGTTGGCTGCGTCAGGAGATCCTGCCCGTGCCTGCCGACGGCCGTGTCATTGACACGGATCAGGGCATTCGCGCCGACACCTCGGTCGAACGGCTGGCAACACTGAAGCCGGCGTTTGAAGGACTGGAGTTCCTGACCGCGGGCAACTCGAGCCAGATCTCCGACGGCGCCGCGGCCCTGCTGATCGCCTCGCGTGAGAAGGCCGAAGAGCTCGGCCTACGACCGCGGGCGCGATTCGTGGGCTTCACCCAGGTCGGCTCAGACCCGGTGATGATGCTGAGCGGACCGATTCCGGCGACGCGCAAAGTCCTGCAGCGAGCGGGTATGTCCGTGGACGACATCGACCTGTTCGAGGTCAACGAGGCCTTCGCGCCGGTGTGTCTGGCCTGGCAAGAAGAGCTTGGCGTCGGGTTGGATCGGCTGAACGTGAACGGCGGCGCGATTGCGCTCGGGCATCCGCTGGGCGCCAGCGGCGCGCGGCTGGTGCTGACCGCGCTACACGAGCTCGAACGACGCGACGGGCACTACGCGCTGACCGCCATCTGCGAGGGTGGCGGCATGGCCAACGCATCGATTATCGAGCGCCTGGGCGACTGACCGCGGACATCGGCTGCCGGCTACTGGCAGCCGTGTCGAGTCGCGCACGGATGGTGAGGGTCACGCCGAACCACAAGCCGAAGAAGAAGACCAGGCTCAGGCCGGCCAGGGCAAGCGCCTGGCTGGCCGAGCCGAGCCCTTTGTCCAGCACGACGTAACAATCGCCGGCGATGCCAAATGCCAGCGGCACCATGGCGCACAGCACCATCGCGCTGGAAAAACGGTGCAGTCGCTCGGTGTCCTGGCCGCGTTCGACGATGCGGTGGAAGGCCGCTGGCGACATGAGAAAGACGATGCTGAGGGCGATCAAGCCGAGGCTGGCCAGGTGCACCAGCTGCGACGTGCGCGGCAGCTTTTCGAAGGCGTCCATCAGGATCGCGGCGAACTGAAAGCCGAGCAGCGCCTGGGCGCCAGGGAGCACCACGCGCGCTTCGGTCAGGACTTGCTCGATCCTGGTCGACAGGTCGGTGCCGCGACTGGCCATGGTCTTGTCCTCCGTCTGGCGTGTCGGCGCCCGATGGCGTGACCGAACGAGCCACTCGATGCCGTACCACATCGCTACGGCGCAGCTTGTCGCGGCGAGACCCGCGGGTAGGGCCGCGGTGCTGCCCAGGACTACCCAGGCGGCCAGGTACACGTCCAGGCCCATGCCGACCGCGAACGGCAGCAGCGCAAATGTCGCGATCCAATTGGTGAAGGCGACCACGCGCGGCGAGTCGTTGCCGCGCTCGACGATCTGGTGAAACGCGCCGGGCGAAATCAGCAGCCCGACGGCGACCAGCATCAGGCCGAGGCCGACCATCTTCATCCCCTGTAACTCAGGTGGCAGCCGGTCAAAGCCCGGCTGCAAAAAGGCCTGGAACTGGAAGCCGAGCAGCACCTGCGCACCCAGGATGAGCATGCGCGTCTCGTTGAGCGCGTTCTCAACCTGGTTGGCCAGCTTCGTCACAGGCCTAAATCAAGGCAAAACCTGTGCCGCCCCGGAAAAAGGTAGGATGCGCACTTTGTTCCGGGTTAGGGGGAGCGCTGCGCGCCCCCCTGGGGCCAGTCGTTGCTCCGCTCGTGCCTCGCTGCGCACTCCTTCCCGCCCCCACCCCCCGCGACGTGCTATCCGCCTTCGGAACATCGGAGACACTGATACGACTGCCGCCGAAACCCCTCCGCTCGGCGCCGTCAACTGCCAATTCGGGCCGCCGTAAGTACGAATCGATTCGGAACTGCGGGAGTCCTCATCCGGCGAAGCCCCATCATGCGGGGGGTGGGGGCGGGAAGGAGTGCGCAGCGAGGCACGAGCGCAGCAACGACTGGCCCCAGGGGGGCCGCAGGCCCCCATAACCCGGAACAAGTGGGTAGCCTAATTTCCGCCTGGCAGTTTCTGAATACGGAAGTTATCGCGGTCCACGACGTAGACGTTGCCGTGGCTGTCCACGGCGATGCCGAAGGGATTGTTGAACTGGCCTGGGGCGCTGCCGCTGGCGGGGTTGCCCCATTCTGCTTGCGGCTGGCCATTCGGGCCGAGCTTTTGGATGCGCGCATTGCCTCGGTCGGTGACGTACACGTTGCCCTGGCCATCCACCGCCACGCCGGTGGGACTGCTGAACTGAGCAGGCCCGCCGCCGGCCGAGCCCCATGAAGCTATCGGCACGCCAGTTGAAGACAGTTTCTGGATTCGCTCGTTGTCGCTATCCGCGACGTACACGTTGCCGCGCGCATCAACGGCGATGCCCGTCGGGCTGGCGAACTGACCAGGCCCGCGACCAGCTGAACCCCACGACGCTAGCGGCAGGCCAGCCGAAGAGAGCTTCTGGATCCGATCGTTGCCCGTGTCAGCCACGTAAATATTCCCCTGGCTCTCCAGAGCAACCGCCATGGGCGCGCCGAACTGGCCCGGGGCCAGTGCCTTGGGTGCCCCACTGGGCCAACGCCGCACCCGTCGCCGACAACTTCTGAATGCGATGATTTTCTTTGTCCGCGACGTAGATGTTGCCCTGCGCGTCGACGGCGACGCCTTCAGGACTCTCGAATTGGCCAGGGTCGGGACCCCAGTCGCTACCCCACTCGAACAGGAGCTGGCCGATCGCTGACAACTTTTGCACACGATTGCTATCGCTGTTGGCGACGTAGATGTTCCCAGCCGCATCGACGGCGATGCCGTTGATCTGCCGCAAGGCGAGCGCGACGACCTGCCAACTGGCCGGCGGCTGGGCGGTGGACAATGTCGTTGCCGTCGGGACGACGGGAGCGAGCGCCCGCCACGGACTCCACATCCACGCGACCACCGCGATGGCCAGGATGAGAACACCCACAGTGACCGCGACAACGCCCCGTCGAGCCGAGCGGACTTGCGGCGTGTCTGCTTTCGCGGGCGTAGCGGCAGAAACCGCGGACCCGACTGTGCGCGATTCCGGAGGCGTTGGCGTTGTGCCAAGCATGTACGCCGCCGGCATCTCCGCCGGCACGGTCAACTGCAGATCCGGCCCGCTGAACGGCCGCAATGCCGCTTGCATCCGCGTCGGCAACTGGAAGCGGTCTTCTGGCTGGCGCGCGAGCGCCCGCTGTACGACTTCAGCCAGGTCCGCCTCGACCTCCGGCCGCAGCTCACGCAGAGGCTGCGGCGTTTCGTACAGATGCTGACGGACAAAGGCCGCCGGCGTCGGCCCGAGGAAGGGTTTTTGTCCGGCCAACAATTCGTACAGGGTCACCCCCAACGCATATACGTCGGTGCGCGTGTCCACCGCCGCGCCGGTGAACTGCTCCGGCGCCATATATGCCAGCGTCCCGACCTGGGTGTTGTCGCCCGTGACGGCCGCCAGCACATTCTTGGCGATGCCAAAGTCCATCACCTTCGCGCGGCCTCGAGGCCGGCCAACGTCTGCCAGGCGATCTCGACGGCCTGGTCAATCGGGAATGCCCCACGCTGCCTGAGATAGCGGTCGAACAGCGCCGCCACGGTCCAACCCTCGACCCACTGCATGACGATGAAGGGCACGCCGTCATCGTCAAGGCCCTGGTCGACCAGTTGGACGACGTTGGGGTGCTGCAGCTCGCGGCCGGTGTGCCCCTCTTCGTTGAAGCGCTCCACTGCCCGTGCGTCGCGCGCCCAGTGCGGGTGAAGTTTCTTGATGGCCACCGCGCGATTGGTCCCGAGATCGCGGCCGAAGTACACGCTGCCGAAGGCGCCCGCGGCGACGAGCTCGTACACCTGATAGACGCCGTTGGCTTCGGTACGCAGTCGCTGGCCCGTTCCATCCGGCATCGGCGACGTCCTTAGCTCGCTGAGCTGGAGCCGGGCATATCACGGGTGGACCAGCGCTCGTCCATCGCGTTGGTGTCGGCCTGAATGGAGCTCAACGCCAGGCAGGCCAGGCCGGCGGCGACGAGAAACAGCAGCGGCGAGACGATTAGCAGCGCGGTCTGCAGGCTGCCCAGCGCATCGGACAGGAGACCGACCGCCGCGGCGGCGTAGGAGTCGCCGAACAGGTGGGCGATGAGCAGCGTCAACGTGACCGCGGAGGCGCGCAGCGACGGGAGCACGACGTTCTGGCCGATCGCCGAGAAGGGACCCGAATACAGGTATAGACAGACCACGGCCAACAGGAACGCGGGGACGAACACCTCGGCGGAGGCCACCAGCGCGATAGTCACAAACACTGCCGCGCCGACGAACCCGACGATCGCCACTTCCAGATCCGCTCGCGCCGAGCGGCGCCGGCGCCAATCAGCCACCCACCCGCCGAGCAGCGTGCCGACGAGTCCGCCGAGCACGATTACCGCGCCCGAGAGTATGCCGGCCTGGCCAACGCTCATGCCGAAGCGGCGGGTGAGCAGCGTAGGCAGCCAGTACGCGTCGGCGCCCAGCACGAAGAACAACGCCGTTTGCGACAGGATCGTCCAGCGCAGGCTGGCGATGCGCAGCAAGCCGAACATGGTTTTGAGCGAGGCATCCGTCGTGCGCTCCAGGCGCGGGCCGCGCTCTTCGGCTGAGCCGCGCAGGGGCTCGCGCAAGCGAAACGCCAGAATGGCAAACACCACGCCTGGCACGGCGCTGGCAAAGAATGCCGCCCGCCAGCCGAGGCTCGCGGCGATGAGTCCACCGCCAGCGAAGCCGAGAGCGATGCCGATTGCCGACCCCGCCGACCAGATCGACATGACCCGCCCGCGCAAGTGACGAGGGAAGTAGTCGCCGAGCAGCGAGGTGCCGGCCGGAAAGTAGCTGGCCTCACCAATGCCGAGCACCGCGCGCGTGGCGAAGAGTTGGGCGAAGTTGCGCGTGAGACCGGTGAGCAGCGTCGCCAGACTCCAGATCAACACGCCGGCGCCGAGCACCACATTGCGCCGGCCGCGGTCCGCCCAGAGACCGAATGGCAGCGCGGCCAGCGCATAGACGAGGGTGAACGCGCTGCCCAGCAGCCCGATGCTGAAGTCGCTGAGATCGAATTCGGCCTGGATGAGCGGCGCGACGGCCGAGCCAACCCAGCGATCCATGTAATTGAGCAGGTTGATGCCGACCATGAGCCCGAGGACGTAGAGCGCATAGCGGGCTGGCATCCGCGGTCATGGTAGAGAACCGTCAGCCGTCAGCCGTCAGCCGTGAGCCGTCAGCCGTCGGTCGTCAGCCGTCAGCTTTGAGCTTTGAGCTCTCACACGTCTCCTGACAGCTACCGTCCCCTGACAGCTACCGTCCCCTGACAGCTACCGTCTCCTGACCGCTACCGCAGGGGGTAGTACGCTGAGCGATCGTGACGACCAGCACCATCGCGGCAGTAGGCATCCTGAGCCCGGGTGAGATGGGCAGCGGCGTAGGCACCGTCCTGCATCAGCACGGCGTGCGCGTGCTGACCTGCCTGGCCGGCCGCGGCGTGGAGTCGCGCGAGCGCGCTGCCAAGGCAGGTTTCGAAGACGTAGCGGATCTCGAAGCGCTCGTCAAAAGCTGCGACGTGTTGCTGTCGATCCTGCCGCCCGCGGTCGCCGGCGCGGTTGCCGACCAGGTCGCCGCTGCGGTCACGGCAACAGGCGCCGACGTGCTGTACGTCGATTGCAACGCAATCGCGCCCAGCACCGCCAGCGGTATCGCGCGCACGGTCACATCGGCCGGTGCGCGCTTCGCCGACGCCGGCATCATCGGCCCGCCGCCGACTCGACCAGGCAACCGCATCTTTACGTCGGGCCCCGGCGCACAGGCGTTCGCCGCGGCGCTGGGCGGAGCCGGCCTCGACATCCGCGTGCTCGACGGCGACGTCGGCCAGGCCTCTGGACTGAAGATGTGCTACGCGGCGATGACCAAGGGCCTCCAGGCCCTGGGCGCCGAATTGCTGACCGCCGCGCGGCTGCTCGGCGTCGAGGACACGCTGCTGGCCGAGCAATCCGAAGGTGACGTGGCCAATGTGCGCCGCTTCGTCGAACGATCGTTGCTGTCGATGCCGCCCAAGGCCTACCGCTGGATCGGCGAGATGGAGGAGATCGCGCGCTGCTTCGAGGACCTGGGTCTGCCTGGTCGGCTGATGCTCGGGGCGGCGGACGTGTACACCAACGTCCGCGACGGAGGCCTCCTGGCCACCGAGTTACCGCTCAAGCCAGTCGCGCGCTAACTGCCACTTCTTCGCGCGCCTTGATCAGCAGCAGCAACGCCTGGTTGTATGGCGTGGGCACGCCGAGTCGGGCACCCTCGCGGACGATCGCGCCGTTGATCGCGTCGATCTCGGTGGGCCGGCCGCGCTCCACGTCCTGGAGCATCGACGGCTTCGAGGCGCCGACGTCCTGACAATGCTGGCGCACTCGCTGCGCAGGGTCGGCGTAGGGCAGGGAAACGCCGAGCGCCCTGGCCACCGCGGCCGTTTCCTCGGCCACCAAGCAAACCCACTCGTACGCGGCTGGCGAAGCGAGCGCCGCCGCACCGCTCGCGCCCGTCAGCGCACAGGTCGCGTTCATGGCCGCGTTGATGACCAGCTTGCCCCAGACCATCTCCCAGAGCCGATCGGTGGCCGCGGTGGGCAGCCCTGCTGCCGTGAGCATTCTCGCCAGAGTTTTCGCCCGTTCTGAAAATTCGCCGTTCGGCTCGCCAATAAATGTCTGCCCGGCGGCGGTAAACCGCGCGCGCCCGGGCCCAGTAACGGTCGCGCCGACATACGTCATGCCCAGCAGGACCCGCTGCGGGCCGAGTTCCTCGGCGATGACTTCGAGATTCCCCAGGCCATTCTGCAGCGTGACGGCCACTGAGCCGTCGCCCATCAGCGGCTGCGACGCCGCGGCGGCCGCCCCCGTATCGGTGGACTTGGTCAGAATCAGGACGAGGTCAACGGGCCCGATCGCACTCGTCTCGTCAGTCGCGTGGACCGCAATGATTTCCTCACCATCTGCGCTCTCGAGCCGCAGGCCGTCGCGGCGCAAGGCCTCGACGACTTCGCGTCGCCGATGCACGAGCCACACCTCGTGGCCGGCGGCGGCCAGGCGCCCGCCAAAGACACTGCCCACGCCGCCCGCGCCCACGACTGCGACCTTCATGTCGACTCAGCATCATAGGCGCGGAAATCGGTTTGATGGAGAGGATCGAGGCGTAACGCCAGATCCGCGGGTGTGGTTCTTTGCTGATCGATCGCGGCGCGCAGTATGCCTGCGGGGGTGCTTCGCAACCATGGCTGCGATCCGAACATGCGGGCCAGCGCGGTCAACGTGTGCGAAACCGTGGGCCTGGGCATCGTACTCGTCTTTCTCCTGGCGGTCACTGCCACGAATCTGACGGCGGGCCATTTCTGGGAGCCGGATGCACGGCTCCACGAATCGTGGTGCCCCGCAGGGGAGGCGCCCACGTTCCAGTTTGGTTTCGGCGCACTTGCCCAGGCGATTGGCGATGTCATGGGTGTCCCGAT
>WNFC01006910.1_pt1 | contig 17321 bp, 16 predicted proteins | sample 5400541 | NCBI WGS metagenome assembly WNFC01 (sample SAMN13153342, study PRJNA577476) | soil metagenome | isolation source: 120 cm saprolite under Douglas fir tree site 2 hole 2 replicate 1 | place: USA:California | collected 2015-04-18
TCGAGTGGGTCGAGTGCCGCGCGGGCCTCGCCGCCCTCGAGCGCGGCCAGGACGTGCTGCCGCGGGAGACCCTCGACGCGATCACGCGCCTCCAGGTCGCGCTGAAGGGGCCGTGCACCACGCCGATCGGCGAGGGCTTCGTCTCCATCAACGTGCGTCTGCGCAAGGAGCTCGACCTCTACGCGGCGGTGCGGCCGGTCCGCAACCTCGACGGGGTGCCCACCCGCTACCGGGACGTGGACCTGGTCATCATCCGCGAGAACACCGAGGGGCTCTACTCGGGCATCGAGGCCACGCTGGCGCCCGGGGTCGTGACCACCACCAAGGTCGCCACCGAGAAGGCGTGCACGCGCATCGCGCGCTGGGCCTTCCACTACGCGCAGCACCGGGGCCGCAAGAAGATCACCGTCTTCCACAAGGCCAACATCATGAAGCTCACCGACGGGATGTTCATCCGCTGCGCCCGCTCGGTGCACGACCAGGAGTTCTCCCAGATCGGCTACCAGGAGATGATCATCGACGCGGGCTGCATGGGGCTCGTCCAGGATCCCACCCGCTTCGACATGCTGCTGCTGGAGAATCTCTACGGCGACGTGCTGAGCGATCTCTGCGCGGGCCTGGTCGGCGGGCTCGGGGTGGTGCCGGGCGCGAACATCGGCGACCACGGCGCGGTCTTCGAGGCGGTGCACGGCTCCGCGCCCGACATCGCGGGCCGCGGCATCGCCAACCCGCTCGCGCTCCTGATGTCGGCGGTCATGCTGCTCAACCACCTGGCCGAGACGCGCGACGATGCGGTGTGCGCGACGGCCGCGCAGCGGATCAAGGACGGCTACAACCACGCCCTCGCCGAGGGCTGCAAGACCCGCGATCTCGGCGGCACGCTCGGCACCGCCGAGTTCGCCGACGCGGTCATCGCCCGCCTCGGCGCCTGACGCCCCTTCCCGCCGTCTGATTCCTTGGTCCTGCCCGGCCGCGGCCCCATAGTAGGCGGCTGATGCTGCTATTCGCGAAGATGCTAAAGGTGGGACTCGTTTCCGTGCCGATCGGGCCGCCGGCGCCGGGCGAGGAGGACGTCGTCCACCTGGTCCGCGAGGTGGACGCGGAGTCGCGACGGCTCTTCGGCCGGGCCCTCGCCATCCGCGAGGTGGACGCGGGCTCCTGCAACGGCTGCGAGATCGAGATCAGCGGGCTCACCGGCCCGGTGTACGACAGCGAGCGGTTCGGCATCCACTTCGTCGCCTCGCCCCGCCACGCGGATCTGCTCCTGGTCACCGGGCCGGTCACGCGCAACATGGAGGTGCCGCTCCGCAAGACCTACGAGGCCACCCCCGCGCCCAAGCTGGTGGTCGCGGTGGGCGACTGCGCCCGCACGTGCGGAGTCTTCCAGGGCAGCTACGCGGTGGTGGGGAGCGTCGACCGCGTCATCCCGGTGGACGTGTTCGTCGACGGTTGCCCGCCGGAGCCGGCCCAGATCCTCCGCGGCATCCTGACCGCACTGCGCCGGCCCCTGCGCGCCTAGGTCCGTGGCCGCCACCCTCTTCGCGGTGATGGTCGGCGCCTACGGCGCGGGCGCCGCCGCGGCGCTCCTGGGTGGCGGCCATCGCGCCGGCCGTGCGCTCTCGACCGCGGGCGCGGTGACGGGCGCGGTGGCCGGGCTGCTGCTCGGGCTGCAGGCGCTCGCCTCCGGCGTCGTCTGGACCTTCGCCGCGCCCGACCTGGTCGGGCTCGCGGGGGGAATCGTGCTGCGGCTGGACGCGCTCGGCGCGTTCTTCCTGGCCCTGGTCGGCATGGTCGCAGCGCCGGCGGCTCTGTACGGCGTCGGCTACTCCGCGGGGTATGCGGGCCGCTACTCCCTCCGCGGGCTCGGGGTGGCGCTCAACCTGTTCCTGCTCGCCACCAGCCTGGTCCCGCTCGCCGACAACGTGGTGACCTTCCTGCTCGCGTGGGAGGGCATGTCGCTGACGTCCTACTTCCTGGTGCTGACCGACCACGAGGATCCGGAGACGGTCCGCGCGGGCAACTGGTACCTCGGGATGACCCAGGTCGGCCTCGCGTTCCTGCTCGCCGCGTTCCTGGGGCTCGGCGCGGGGGCGCCCTCGCTCGACTTCGTCGATCTCCGGGCCGCCGCGGGCGGCCTGAGCGAGACCGCGCGGGGCGCGGTGTTTGCCCTCGCCCTGGTGGGCTTCGGCTCCAAGGCGGGGCTGATCCCGCTCCACGTGTGGCTGCCGCGCGCGCACCCGGCGGCGCCGAGCCACGTCTCGGCGCTCATGTCGGGCGTGATGATCAAGCTCGGGATCTACGGGCTGCTGCGGGTCGGCCTCGATCTCCTCGGCGGGGGGCCGCCATGGTGGGGCGTGCTGCTGATCGTGCTGGGCGCCGGGTCCGCGGTGCTCGGCGTGCTCTACGCCCTGATGGAGGACGACATCAAGCGGCTGCTCGCGTACTCGAGCGTGGAGAACGTCGGCATGATCACGCTCGGGACGGGCGCGGGCTTTCTCTTCCAGAGCCTGGCGATGCCGGGCCCGGCCGCGCTGGCCCTCGCGGCCGCGCTCTATCACGCGCTGAACCACGCCGCGTTCAAGGGGCTCCTCTTCCTCGGCGCGGGCTCGGTGCTCCACGCCACCGGCACGCGCAACATGAACCGGCACGGCGGGCTCATCCGCCGCCTGCCCTGGACCGGCCCGTGCTTCCTGCTCGGCGCGGTCGCGATCTCGGGCCTGCCGCCGCTCAACGGGTTCTTCAGCGAGTGGCTGCTCTTCCAGTCGCTGCTGCCCGGCATCGGGGTGGCCTCGCCGGTGGTGGCGGTGCTGATGGTGCTGGCCCTCGGCATGCTGGCCCTGACCGCGGGCCTCGCGGCGGCCGCCTTCGCGAAGGCTTTCGGGATCACGTTCCTCGCGCTCCCGCGCTCGGACGCGGCGGCGGAGGCGCACGAGGCGCCGGTGTCGATGCGCGCGGGCATGGTGGCGCTGGCCGCCGCGTGCCTCGTGCTGGCCGCGGGCGCGCTGCCGGTGCTGGCCACCGCGGGGGTCGTGGCCGCCGGGCTGCTCGGGCTCTCGGCCGAGCCGCCGACCTTCGCGCTCTGGCTCTCGTTCCGGACGCCGGCCGGGCTCGCGCGCATGTCGCCGCCCGCGGTGATCATCGGACTCGTGGGGGGGCTCGCGATCGTGTGGCTGGTCGTCCGCGCGCTCGCGTCCCGGCGCCCGCTGCGCTTCGCGGACACGTGGGGCTGCGGGCGGGTCGGCCAGAGCCCGCGCATGGAGTACACCGCGACCGCGTACGCGGAGCCGCTCCGGCGGGTGTTCTCCGCGGTCTACCGGCCGTCCGAGGACGTGACCGTCGATCACCATCCCGAGTCGCACTACTTCGTGCAGGCGATCGCCTACCGGGCCAGCATCCTGCCGTGGTTCGAGCGCTACCTCTACGAGCCCGTGCTGGGCTTCATCGCTCGCTGGGGACGCCGCGCCCTCGCGCTCCAGTCGGGCTCGGTGCACGCGTACCTCGCCTACGTGGTCGGCGCGCTCGTGATCCTGCTCGGGGTGCTGATGGTCATCGGCGCGCCGTGAAGGCCACGAGCGGCTACGCGCTCGCGCTGGGCCAGGCGCTCCTGTGCCTGGCCCTGGCCCCCGGCCTCATCGGGCTGATCCGGTGGCTGAAGGCGCGGATGCAGAACCGGCGCGGGGCGCCGGTCTGGCAGCCGTACCTCGAGCTGCGCAAGCTGCTGGCCAAGGAGACGGTGGTCTCGACCAACGCGTCGTGGCTCTTCCGCCTCGCCCCCTACGTGGTGCTCACCAGCACCCTCGGCGTCGTCCTCCTGCTCCCGGTCCTGGCGGTGCCGCTGCCGCTCGACGCGGTCGGCGACCTCCTGGTGGTGGTCTACCTGCTCCTGCTCGGCACCTTCTTCCTGGCCCTGGCCGGCCTCGATCCGGGGTCTCCGTTCGGCGGCATGGGGTCGAGCCGCGAGATGACGGTGGCCGCGCTCGCCGAGCCCACCATCGCGGTGGCGATGTTCGCGCTGGCGCTGGGGGCGGGCTCCACCAATCTGGGCGAGATCGTGGCCCGGGCCATGGCGCGGCCCGCGGAGGCGGTGAGCCCGGGCTACCTGCTCGCGTTCACCGCGCTCTTCATCGTGACGCTGGCCGAGACCGGGCGGCTGCCGGTGGACAACCCGGCGACGCATCTCGAGCTGACCATGATCCACGAAGCCTTGCTGCTCGAGTACTCGGGCCGGTACCTGGCCCTCATCGAGTGGGCCGCCGCGCTCAAGCTGCTGGTCTTCTTCACCCTGATGGCCAACCTCTTCGTGCCGTGGGGGGTGGCGGTCCACCTGGGCGCGGGGGTCCTCCTGCTCGCGGGGGTGAGCTACGTGGCGAAGCTCGCGGCGCTGGCCGCGGTGGTGGCGGTGTTCGAGACGCGGGTGGCCAAGCTCCGGCTCTTCCGGGTACCGGAGCTGCTGAGCGTCTCGTTCGTCCTGGCGCTGCTCGCCATCACCGCCTCGTTCCTGTCGAGGTAGCGCGATGGACGGCCTCTTCCCCCAGCTCTCCATGCTCGGCTCGAGCCTGGTGCTGATCGCCTCGTTCCTGCTCCTGTGGCGCCGCGGGATCCCGGCCTACGTCGACGCGTTCACCCTCCAGTCGCTGGCCCTGGGAGCGACCACCGCGCTCGTCGGCTACTTCACCGGCAACCGGGAGCTCTACCTGGTGGCCGCGCTCCTGATCGGGATCAAGGGCGTCGGGATCCCCGTGCTGCTGCGCCGCATGGCGAACCGGTTCGGGAGCGGACGCGAGGTACCGCCCTACGTGAACATTGCCACGTCGCTGCTGGTGGGCGGGCTCCTCGTGCTGCTGGCGTACATCGTGATGCGGCCGGTGGTCCAGCTGAGCCAGCTGCCGACGCGCGCCGGCATGCCGCTGGCGATGGGGGTCGTGTTCGTGAGCCTGTTCGTGATCATCAGCCGCAAGCACGCGCTCACCCAGGTCATCGGCTTCCTCATGCTCGAGAACGGTATCGCGCTGCTCGCGGTGCTCGGCACCTACGGCATCCCCCTGATCGTCGAGATCGGCGTCTTCCTCGACGTGATGATGGGCTTCCTGGTCATGCAGATCTTCGTATACCAGATCCACGAGACCTTCCAGAGCCTTGACGTCGAGCAGCTCAACCGGCTGAGGCGCTGACGCGTGTCCGAGCCCGCGCTCTTCCTGATCCTGCTCGGCGCCCCGCTCGTCGTGGCCCTGCTCGCGGCCGCGGGCCCCGCCGCGCCGCGCCCGGTCGCGGTCCTGACCGGGCTGCTGGCGCTCGGCTCGCTCGGGGTCGCCCTGCGGCTCGCCGCCCGGGTGGTGGCGGGGAGCGTGCCGACCTGGGGCCCCGGCGAGCTCTTCCGGGTGGACGCGCTCTCGGCGGTGCTCGTGGTCTGCGTGGCCTTCGTGTCGGCGCTCGCGCTCGGGCTCGGGCCCGGCGGCGGCCACGAGAGCCCCCGCGAGGTGCGGCGGTTCCGGATCTTCGCGAGCCTCTTCGCCTTCACGATGCTGGTGGCGGTGACGACGAACAACGTGGCGGTGATGTGGGTGGCCATCGAGGCGACCACGATCACCTCCGCGCTGCTCGTCCCGCTGCACGTGAGCCGGGCCTCGGTGGAGGCCTCCTGGAAGTACATCCTGATCGGCTCGGTGGGTATCGCGCTCGCCTTCGTGGGCACCGTCCTCGCCTACTTCGACTTCGTCACCGTGGCCGGGCCGCAGGAGTCGGCGCTGCACTGGACGATCCTCATGGCCGCGGCGCCGGCGCTCCACCCCCCCGCGATGCAGCTCGCCTTCGTGTTCCTGCTGGTGGGTTACGGCACCAAGGCCGGCCTGGCCCCGATGCACACCTGGCTGCCCGACGCCCACGCGGAAGCGCCGGCCGCGCTCTCGGCCATGATGTCGGGCGTGCTGCTCGCGGTGGCGCTCTACGCGATCGTGCGCTGGAAGGCGGTGGTCAACCTCGCGGTGGACGGGCCGCTGCCCGACGGCCTGCTCACCGGGCTCGGCCTCCTCTCGGTCGCCATCGCGGCCCTGTCGCTCCTGGGGCAGCGTCACTACAAGCGCCTGCTCGCGTACTCCAGCATCGAGCACACCGGGCTCATGTGCGTGGGGCTGGCCCTGGGCCCGCTCGGCGTCTTCGCGGCGATGCTCCACCTGATCAACCACACCGCGGCCAAGTCGATGATGTTCCTGCTCTCGGGGCGGATCCGGGAGCGTTATGGCACCGCCGACATCCGCCACGTCTCGGGCCTGCTGCGGACGATGCCGGTCACCGGCGGCCTCTTCGCGGCCGGGACCCTGGCCCTGGTGGGGCTGCCCCCGTTCGGCATCTTCCTCTCGAAGCTCGCCATGCTGCGGGCCGGCTTCGCGACCGGGCACGCCTGGCTCATGGCCGCGGTGCTGGGGCTGCTCGCGGTGGCGTTCGTGGCTTTCGTGGGCCATCTCAACCGCATGCTCTACGGCGCGCCGCCCGACGGGGTGGCGACGGGCGAGACGGGACGCTGGGCGCTGGTGCCCCTGGCCGCGTGCGCGCTCGCGCTGGTCTGGCTCGGGCTCGTGCTTCCGGCCCCGGTCGAGACCCTGCTCGACCGCATCGTGGAGATCACCACGCGATGAAGGACCTGGACGCGGTCGCGCGCGCCCTCGCGGGCCGCCTCGAGGGCCGGCTTCACGAGCCCCGCGTGATGCGCGGGCGCGAGCTGCACTGCCGCATCGAGCCGCGCGACGCCCGGAGCTTCGCGCTGGCCCTGCGCGCGGAGCACGGGGCCGAGCTACGGCTGATGGTGGGCAACGATCGCCGCGCCGACGCGGGCCGCTTCGAGGTGTACGACCTGTTCGCGCACCCCGCCGAGAACTGGTTCGTGCAGGCGGTGCAGTGGCTCGGCCCGGAGGCCCCCGCGCTCGCCTCCCTGGCCACCTTCCACCACCCCGCGTCGCTCTTCGAGCGCGAGATCTTCGACCTCTTCGGGATCGTGGCCGCGGGCCACCCGGATCCGCGCCCGCTCGTGCGCCACGCCTTCTGGCCCGCCGACTACTTCCCGCTCCGCAAGGACGCGGTGGCGCGCGAGTTCCACGACGATGGGCGCGCGTTTCCGTTCACCGAGGTGGAGGGCGAGGGGGTCTACGAGATCCCGGTGGGGCCGGTCCACGCGGGCATCATCGAGCCGGGGCACTTCCGGTTCAGCGTGGTGGGCGAGACCATCATCGACATGAAGGCGCGCCTCTACTTCACCCACAAGGGGACCGAGAAGCTGTTCGAGGGCCGGGCGCCCGCGGACGGAGTGGCGCTGGCCGAGCGGATCTCGGGCGACACCACCGTCGGCCACGCGCTCGCCTTCTGCCAGGCGCTGGAGACGGCGTCGGGCACGACGGTGCCGGAGCGCGCGCGCCGGCTGCGCGTCGTGCTGCTCGAGATGGAGCGGCTCTACAACCACGTGGGCGACTTCGGGATGATCGCCAACGACACCGGCTACGCGGTGGCCCACTCGCATTGCTTCCGCATCCGCGAGCGGCTGCTCCAGCTCAACCGGCGCCTCACCGGCAATCGGCTGCTCCGCGGCGGGATCGTGCCCGGCGGGGTGGGTCGCGACCTGCCCGCGGACCTGGACCTGCCCGCGGAGGTGGACGCGGCGCTCCGGGATTTCGACGAGATCGCGGCCCTCGCCCTGCGCAACACCATGGTGATGGACCGGCTGGAGGACACCGGGCGGCTCACCACCCGGACCGCGCGGGACCACGGGGTGCTCGGCTTCGTGGCGCGCGGCTCCGGGATCGACGCGGACGCGCGGCGCGACCATCCGTTCGCGGCCTACGCCGAGCTGGGCCTGCGGGTCCCGGTGTGGGAGAGCGGCGACGTCAAGGCGCGGACGATGGTGCGGCTCGAGGAGGCGCGCGAGTCGGCCGCCCTCGTCCGCCGCGCCCTGACCCGGCTGCCCGCCGGGCCCCTCGCCGCGCCGCTCGGGCCCCTGCCGCCCTTCGTGCCCGCGTTCGGGCTCGTGGAGGGCTGGCGGGGCGGGATTCTCCACTGGGTGCTGGGTGACGGCGCGGGGCGGCTGCATCGGGTGAAGATCATGGACCCCTCGTTCCTCAACTGGCGGCCGCTCTCCTACGCCCTGCTGAAGAACATCGTTCCCGACTTCCCGCTCTGCAACAAGTCCTTCAACCAGTCGTATTCGGGAAACGACCTCTGACGGGGGGTATACTGCCAGCATGAAAACCGGACTGATCGTTCTGGGCGTGATCATCCTGATCGTGGTCGGCGGCATCGGCTGGGCGATCGGGATCAACAACCAGCTGGTGGGGCAGGAGCAGCTGGTCAACGAGAAGTGGGCCCAGGTGCAGAACGTCTACCAGCGCCGCGCGGACTTGATCCCGAACCTGGTGGAGACCGTGAAGGGGTTCGCGACCCAGGAGCGGACGGTGCTGGAAGAGGTGACGAAGGCCCGCGCCAGCGTCGCCGGCATCAAGGCCACCCCCGAGCTGATCAACGACCCGGCCGCGTTCCAGAAGTTCCAGCAGGCCCAGGCCGAGCTGGGCGGCGCGCTCAGCCGGCTGCTCGTCACCGTCGAGCGCTACCCGGAGCTCAAGTCCAACCAGAACTTCCTCACGCTCCAGAGCCAGCTCGAGGGCACCGAGAATCGCATCGCGGTCGAGCGCATGCGCTACAGCGAAGCGGTGCGCGACTACAACACGCGCATCCGGTTGTTCCCGGGGAGCCTGGTGGCCTCACTGCGCGGCTTCAAGGAGAAGGCCTACTTCGAGGCCGCCCCCGGCTCCCAGGAGGCTCCGAAGGTGAAGTTCTAGGCGGCGCGCCGGGCGGGGGAATCGTGCTGCGCCGCCTCCCTCCCGCGCTGCTCCTGCTGGTCGTGCTCGCCGCCCCGGGCGCGGCGGCCCTGCGCATCCCCCCGGCTCCCGACCACCGCGTCAACGACTACGCGGGTGCGCTCGCCCCCGCCGATCGCGACCGGCTCGAGCAAGCCCTGATCGCGCGCGAGGCCTCGAGCCGCAACCAGGTGGTGGTGGCGATCTTCCGCTCGCTCGAGGGCGAGAGCCTCGAGGACTACTCGATCCGGCTCGCGAAGGCCTGGCGCATCGGCCAGAAGGGCCTCGACAACGGGGTCATCTTCCTGGTGTTCCTCGACGATCGGAAGATGCGCATCGAGGTGGGGTACGGGCTCGAGGGCAGCCTGACCGACGCGGTCTCCTCCTCCATTCTGCGCGACGTCGTCGCGCCGCGCTTCCGCGCGGGCCAGGTCGCCGACGGCATCGGGGCCGGGATCGACGCGATCGACCGCGCCATCGCGGGGACGTACCAGCGTCCGCCCGGCCCGAATCGGGGGCAGCCGACCCATGGCTTCGGCTGGCGGGAAGCGCTCGCGCTCCTCTTCGTGTTCTTCCTGATCGCGGCCCTCGTGACGAACCGCATGCAGCAGGCGGGGCTTCGCCGTCGCGGGTGGACCGGCGGCTCGTCGGGCTGGGGCGGGCCCTTCATCGGCGGCGGCATGGGCGGGGGATGGAGCGGCGGCGGGGGCAGCAGCGGCGGCGGGTTCAGCGGGGGCGGCGGCAGCTTCGGCGGCGGCGGCTCGAGCGGGAGCTGGTGATGGCACGTCATCCGAGGTGGGTGCGCAGGTTCCTCGCGGAGCCCGATCTGGAGGCGGTGACGCAGGCCATCGCGGCGGCGGAAGCGCGCACCTCCGCGGAGATCCGGGTCCACCTCGACCATCGCTGCCCCGGAGACGCGATGGCGCGGGCGGTCGCGGTCTTCGAGCGCCTCGGCATGCAGCGGACCGCGGTCCGCCACGGAGTCCTGATCTACGTGAGCGTGGGGGACCACAAGCTGGCCGTGCTGGGCGACCAGGGGATTCACGAGCGGGTCGGGCAGGTCTACTGGGAGCGACTCGTCGACGCGGTGCTCGCGCACTTCCGGGAGGAGCGCCCGCGCGACGGGCTGCTGCACGCGGTGGCCGAGGTGGGCGCGGTGCTCGCTCGACATTTCCCGCGGCGGCCGGGGGACGTGAACGAGCTGTCCGACCAGGTGAGCATCGACCCCTGAGAACGGGGCGGTCTCAGCGGCCGAAGCGGGCGCTGAAGCCGACGAAGGCCGACCAGTCGGGCCCGGGGCCGACGAGCGTGGTGCGCATCCCGGCATCGAGAGCCAGGAGCGGCGTGAGCTTGTAGAGCAGCGCCACCGTCGTCCGGAGATTCGCGCGGCTGTCGCGCTCCTCCTTGGTGGCGAAGAAGAGCTCGGTGATCGTCGACAGGCGCTCGGTCACCGCCCACGAGAGCGACGCCGATGCGATGCCCTGCGGCAGGAATCCCGCCGGCCGCCTCTGCCCGAGCGCGGCCGCCCCCGCATTGACGTCGAGGCTCAGCCCCCACGGCAGGCCGATGCTCAGCAGCAGGAGAGCCCCCGCGTCCAGCCGCTCGCTGCCGATGGGCGCGCGGGCGGTCGGCAGCTTCACGAACGGTTTCACGGCCACGAGCGGGCCGCCGCTCCCCTCCGGTGGGGCGTAGAGGCGGTACTTGAGGCCGAGCGTGTAGTCGCCGCTCCCGGCTGTGTCGTGGTCGGCGCGCTGCCACACGAACGGCTCCCCCTCCAGCGAGACCTCGAGCACGGTCGCGAGGCCCGCGCGCAGCACCGCCTGGGTGGTGAGCTGCTGCTGGGTAGGCCCGCCTCCGACCCGCGCGCGCTCGTACTCGAGGCCGGTCTCGATCTGCAGCGCGCCCGGCGGGACCAGCTCGGCGCTGGTGGTGAGATCCGGCCGGTCCGGGTTGATGCCCTGGCCGAGGGCCGCCAGGGGGCACAGGCAGAGCAGCGCGCTCGAGACGGCGGCGACCGCGAGGTTCAAGCGGCCATCATACATGTGGCGGCTCTCCGCCGGGCGTCAGGCATTCTGCCAGCGCCGGGCGTCATGCCCGTCGCTCGACGATCGGTCCCGGGAGCTTCCGGCGTATTTTCGGCTACTTGGCCACTGGCATGGCCGGTGCTTTCCTTCCGGCGGATGGCCGACCCAGCCGAGGAGGCTCCCATGAAACACCGCACGCAGGTCGCGCTGCTTCTCCTGTTCCTCCTGAGCACTGCCGTGGCGCTGCCGGTCATCCCGAGCGCCGAGGCGGGCGGGCCCGACTGGGCCGCCCAGATCCAGGCGATGGAAGAGGCCCTCGTGCGGGGCGACGCGGCCACCGCGCAGGCCGCGTGGCGGGAGGCCTACACCGCCGCCCACGCCGGCCGCGAGTGGCCCGGCATGATGGCGGTCGGCGACGCGGCCATCCGGCTCGGTCGCGCGACCGGCACGGTCGCGGTGGCGGAGAGCCGTGCCCGGCGCGTCTATCTGACCGCGCTGTTCCGGGCGCGCCGGCACGGCTCGCTCGACGGCGTGCTCGCGGCCGGCGAGGCCTTCGGCCGCCTCGGCGACCGCGAGGTGGTCCAGCAGGCCCTCGCGGTAGCCACCGACATGGCCAGGCGCTCCGGAGACGATCTGGCGCAACGGCGCGTGCAGACCTTCCGCAGCCAGTGGGTGGCGCGCCCGCTCACCTGATCCGCGGCGGCGGGCGGGGGAGCCGATTCCGGCGCGTGGTATGCTCCCCCCGCCATGAACCGCGCCGAGATCCCCACCCCCGCGCTGCTGCTGGACCTCGATCGCTTCGAGCGCAATCTGCAGAAGATGGCCGCCCACGTGAAGGCGGCCGGCAAGAAGCTCCGCCCCCACGCCAAGACCCACAAGTGCCCCGAGATCGCCCGCCGCCAGATCGCGGCCGGCGCGGTCGGCGTCTGCGTGGCCAAGGTGGGCGAGGCCGAGGTGATGGCGGCCGCGGGCGTGCGCAATCTACTGATCACGACCGAGGTGGTCGGCCCGGAGAAGATCGGGCGGCTGCTGGGCGTGCTGCGCCGCCAGCCCGAGACGCTCGTGGTGGTGGACCATCCGGACAACGTGCGGGAGCTGGGGGCGGCGGTGGCCAAGGCCGGGCTCGTGCTCAACGTGCTGGTGGACGTCGACGTGGGCGGTCGGCGCACCGGCACCCAGCCCGGCGAGCCCGCGCGCGACCTGGGCCGCGAGGTGATGGCGCAGCCCGCCCTGCACCTGCGCGGGCTGCAGGGCTACGCGGGTCACTGCGCGCACGTGATGGGCTTCGACGATCGGCGGCGCACCTCGCGACGCTGGATGGGCCGGCTCATGAAGACACGCGAGCTGTTCGAGAAGCACGGCATGGCGGTCGACATCGTGACCGGCGGCTCGAGCGGCACCTTCAACATCGACAGCGAGCTCGAAGGGATGACCGAGCTGCAGTCCGGCTCCTACTGCGTGATGGACCTCGACTACCGCCGCATCGGCAGCCCCCGCGGGGCCGCCTACGACGAGTTCGAGATGGCGCTCACGGTGCTGACCACGGTGGTGAGCGTGCCGAGCCAGGAGATGGCGATGGTGGACGGCGGCTTCAAGGCCTTCTCCACCGACCGGCCCTTCGTGCCGGAGGCCCTGGGCCGGCGACGAGCACGGCCGGCTCATGACCGCGGAGCCGGAGCGGCTGCCGAAGCTCGGCCAGCTCATCGAGTTTTTCCCGCCCCACTGCGATCCGACCATCAACCTCTACGACCGGATCTACGCGATGCGCGGGAGCACCGTCGAGGCGGTGTGGGAGATCGCGGGGCGCGGCCGCTCCCAGTAGAGGGGCTACCGCTCCCGGCGTCGCCTCCAGCCCGCCGCCTCCAGCCCGGCGATGGTCGTGCCGAGCAGCGTCAGGGTGGCCGGCTCCGGTACCGGCTCCAGGTCGCCGTTAACGGTGAAGGCGGCGTTGAACGGCCCGGCGCCCACGATGTCGGTGCCGATCCGCAGCCAGTCCGGATCGAGGTTCTCGTTGCGGATCCAGCTCTGAAGATCGGGCGCGATCGCTTGCAGCCGACGGCGGCGGTGAACGGAATCTAGGCGGAGGGGTCGTGCGTGGCGGTCCAGTAGGACTGGAAAACCTCCCAGACTTCCTCGGGGCTGCGGGTCTGGAAGATGCGGGCGCGGCACTCGGTGGCGTGCCCGAGCCCCTCCGTGTACCACGCGAGGTGCTTCTTCATCTGGATCAGTGCGTACTTCTCCCGGAAGTGCTCTCGGATCAGCGCGATGTGTCGGCCGATGACGCGGGCCTTGTGGTCGCGCTGGTCCTCGCGGGAGAGCGTCTCGAAGGTCTCGTCGAAGATCCAGGGGCTGCCGAGGGCGCCGCGCCCGATCATGACCGAGGCGCAGCCCGTCTCCGCCGCCATGTGCCGCGCCTCGGCCATGGAGTCGACGTCGCCGTTACCGGTGACCGGGACCGACACCGCCTCCACGACCTCTCGGATGATCGTCCAGGGCGCGCGGCCGGTGAACTGCTGCGACCGGGTGCGTGGGTGCACGGTGAGCGCGTCCACGCCCTCGGCCTCCGCCATCTGGGCCACCTCGACCGCGTTGAGGTGCTCGTCGTCCCAGCCGCCGCGGATCTTGACCGTGAGCGGCACGCTCACCGCCTTGCGCAGCGCGCGGAGGATGAGCGCTGAGGCTGCGACGTCCCGCATGAGGGCGGCGCCCTTGCCCTTGCCGGTGATCTTGGGCATCGGGCAGCCCATGTTGAGATCCACGATGTCGGCGCCGAGGACCTGGCAGCGCTCGGCCGCGCGGGCGAGCAACTCGGGGTCCTTGCCGAGCAGCTGCATGGCGAGCGGGCGCTCCTCCGGGTAGTAGGCCGCGATGGCGTCGGCGTGGGGGTGGCCGGTGAGCAGCGCGGCCGCGTCCATCTCCTCGGAGGTGGTGAGCCCGCTGCCGCACTCGCGCGCGATCAGGCGGAAGGGCGCGTTGGTGATGCCGGCCATGGGGGCCAGCCGGGCCAGCGCGGGGATCTCGACGGCGCCGATCTTCATGGGATGCTCAGTATACCCTCGCCCGCGCTACCGGGCCGGGCCCACCGGCTGCGCCCACAGGCCACGATGATGCTCCCGCGCCTCGGCGGCGAGCTTGCGGAAGAGCTCCGCGTGGCGGACGTTGGGCGGCACCGTCATGACCGCCGCGTAGCCGAGCCGCACCAGCTCCGCGTTCACCATCATCTCGCCGCCGTCGGGCCGGCGGATCCAGACGTAGGCGAGGAGGCGGCCGTAGCGGTCGCGGAGCTGCACGTCGGTCTCGAGCCGCACCGGGTCGTGGCCGAGGAGGCGCCGGTTCACCTCGGTCGCCTCGCGGCCGCCGGGCTCCTCGCCGCGCGTCGGGTGATGCACCTCCGGGGTGTCGACGCCGATGTACCGCACCTTCTCCACCCCGCTCGCCAGCCGCACGTAGATGGTGTCCCCATCCACCACCCGCCCCACCGTCCCGCCCAGCTGATCCCTCTCCCCACCGGGGAGAGGGTAGGGTGAGGGGCTCGAAGCTGAGGGGGCCGCGGGTGAGGGGGCGGGGTCGAGCGACGGCGAGATGATCGCGAGCAGCGACGCCAGCGCGAGGAGAACGACCAGGACGCGCCCACGCATGATGTATCACCCACGATACACCAGACGAATCCGGTGGCCGCCGTCTCAGTGTTTCTTCTGTCCTCGCGAGTCTCCGGCGTCGGGGAGGCAGCGGTAGGAGTCGGCCGGGGCCGGCGTTGGGAGTCGGTCCTCCGGACGCGCCTCACCCGCGGCGCGCAGATAGGCTCTCTGTTCCTCCTCCCGAGATTTCTGCTCGCTCAGGCAGTCGGCGAGCGTCGCGTGCACGCTGACCCGAATACTCGCCGCTTCCTTACCGGGTCGCCCTCTCCAGAGGGCCCACGCCCCTTCGGCGCCGGCCGCCACGTCGAGGGTGAGGACGCAGCACGCGGCGAACGTGATAAGGGCAGCGCTCACCGAAACGAGTGTCCGGCGCCGGGAACCGGCCGGGATCGGCTCAGGCCCAGGCCGGCGTGACCGCACCGGCTCGATCCCGCCAGCACGGGGCCCACGCGAGCGCCACCAGCCGCACCGAGATGTTCTGGCGCGTGGGCTTGAGCGCGAGGGTCTCGAGCGGCTCGGTCAGCGGGTCGGTGCTCGCGCCGAGGGCGTCGGCCTCGGCCTTGAACTGGGCGTCGAGCGCGGCGATCGCCTCGTCCACCGCGGCCACCGTCTCCTTGGCTCGGCCCACGTCCTGGGTCTCCTTGAGCACGCGCCCGGCGCCGCGGGCGGCGGTGGTGGCCCGCCCGATGGTGGAGACGGAGATCGACTTGCGGCCGAGGAAGGCGCCCAGGATGGTGGCGCCGACCGAGATCGCGGTCTGGATGCCCTGCTGCTTGGCCTGCTCGCTCTCGCGCTCCACCGCCTGCTCGGCGCGCCGGCGGCGCTCCTGGAGGACGGCCTCCTTTGGCGCGTACTTCTGGCGGAGGGCCTCGCTCCCGCGGTCGCGGTCCTGGCGGGTCGACTCCTGGAGGCGGACCCGGAAGTCACGCTCCGACTCACCCGGCTTCGAGACGATCTTGAGCGATGCGCTCCGCAGCAGCTCGACCTTCTGCGACTGGAGCAGCCAGGCCGCGAAGTCACGGCTCCACCCGTCGTAGCTCTTCTTCTTGCCCGCGGCGACGGGCAGCTCGGCGAAGGCGGCCGGGCCTTCCGGGGCCTCGGCCAGGTCCGACGTGACGAAGCTCACCGCGGCAGCCTGGTCCCAGGCGACCGGCACCGCCTCGTCGGTGATCGCGGTGAGATAGACCAGATCGCGGCTCACGTCCACGCCGCTCTTGGGGTCGGCGACCCGGACCTGGGCGGACCCCACGAGCATCGGCCGGTAGTAGAGGGTCGTGCCGGCGGGCGCGGCGCCGTGCGCCGGGACGAAATGCTGCGGGACGTCGGGCGGCAGGAGCGGGCGCTGGTCGGCTCCAGCCGGCGCGGCCGGCGTTGGGTCAGCGGCCGCCGCGGCGGTACGCCCCTTCCCGCGTGCTGGCGCCGCCGCGACCGCAGCGACCGAGACCGCGGGGGCCGGGACTGCGGGGGCAGGGACCGCGGGGGCCGGGGCCGAGCGGGTGGCCGCCGGGGCGGGCGCGCCCGCGCCGCGGCGCGCGTCCATCAGCGTCTTGATCTGGGCGCGTGTGAGCGGCCCGCGCAGGTAGGACATCACCCAGCGGCTCTCGAACACGACCGGGTGATCCTCGTGCACGTTGTTCATCAGGAAGACGCGGGTCGAGAGCCCGGAGAGGGTGCGCTCGAGCCCCGCGCGGTCGAAGCCCTCTGGGTGGCCAGCACCACGCCCACCCCGAAGGCGCGCGCCTGCTTGAGCAGCGTGAGGAGCGGGGTCTTCGACGGCGGGTTGGCCACCGGGGGGAAGAAGCCGAAGATCTCGTCCATGTAGAGCAGGGCGCGCAGGCTCGTGGTGCCCGACTGGGTGCGCATCCAGCCCACCATCTGGTTCAGCAGGAGCGAGACGAAGAACATCCGCTCCGCGTCGCTCAGGTGCGCGATCGACACGATGGCGACGCGCGGCTTGCCCTCGGGCGTGTGCAGGAGAGCATCCACGTCGAGGGGCTCGCCCTCCATCCAGGCCCCGAAGCCGGGCGCGGCGAGCAGGTTGTTGAGCGACATCGCGAGCGCGAAGCGGTCCTTGGAGGGAAAGAACGCGTCCAGGTCGAGCACGCCCACCCGCTTCACCGGCGGGGTCTGGATCTGCTGGATGAGGCCCGCCAGATCGAGCTCGCGGCCCTGACGCCACGCCGCGTCCAGGATCGTCGCGATCAGGATGTGCTCGCGGCTCTTGATCGGGTCGGCGTCGATGCCGAGGAGCCCGAGCAGGCTCGTGGCGGTGGTGCCGATGCGCTCGCGCAGCAGCTCCTCGTCCTCGCGGATGGCGGGCGGCGGCGCCGCGAACGACTTGAGGATCGAGAGCGGGATGCCCGCGTTGCTGCCGGGGGTGTAGATCGCGAAGTCGGCCGCGTCGCGCAGGCGCTGGATGCGGGCGCCGTCCTCGCCCCAGGCCGCGAGCCCCTTCTGCCAGAGCTCGGCCTGCTGGCGGGCGTAGTCGTCCGGGGAGAGGTTCTTCCGGCGGGCGTCGTCCTCGTTGATCCAGGGCCGGAAGTCCTCGGGGCGGAGCCCGGGGAAGGTGAGGAGCAGGTTGGCCAGGTCCCCCTTCGGGTCGATGAGGATGGCCGGGATCCCGTCGATGGCCGCTTCCTCGATCAGGGCCAGGCAGAGCCCGGTCTTGCCGCTGCCGGTCATGCCCACGCAGACCGCGTGGGTGACCAGGTCCTTCGAGTCGTAGAGCAGCACCCCGTCCTGCGACTTCTTCTGCTGCGGGTCGTAGGGCCGGCCCAGGTAGAAGACGCCCAGCTTCTCGAAGTCGGCGGCGCTCGGCATGC
>WNFC01003842.1_pt1 | contig 17319 bp, 25 predicted proteins | sample 5400541 | NCBI WGS metagenome assembly WNFC01 (sample SAMN13153342, study PRJNA577476) | soil metagenome | isolation source: 120 cm saprolite under Douglas fir tree site 2 hole 2 replicate 1 | place: USA:California | collected 2015-04-18
TCGCGGCCCGGCCCAGCCGCAAGGCTCAATAACAATCCAAACAGACCGTGATAAAGCCCAAGGTAAAGACAGAATAGAAACAGAGCCAGCAGAGCGAGCGGCGCGCTCAGCCCTCCGTACTGATGCATCGTGTCATAAATCCAATAACAAGTGCCCGCATACCAGAGAATCCCAGAGGCATAGGCCAGCAGAAAAGCCTGCATCGGCTTTGCAGCTTCAAGATTGAGGGAACCGTCGATCTCCAAAGCCCCTACCGGCCGCGCCCGCAACAGGGCCACGATCAGTGGGGCAAAAGCAACCCAGGAGAGGATGTACAGGCCGGGAAGAGGGAAAATAACCACTTGCAGGACGGACGAAAGAATTATCAACAGCCAGGCCCTGAAATGAATTTGCCGCACGGGAAAGGATAACAAAACAAGTTCTCAGTTCTCGGTTCTCAGTTTTCAGCAACCCTCTCGCCGATACGACTTCGCACGAACTCGACAATCTCCGGCGTCACATAGGGCGGCGGCGTGATTCTGAATACCGGCCTCTCTGCCACCGGCTTCAAGGAAACGCCTTGCCAGTCCGATGCTCGGGTTCTCGAACCATCGTGAAGAATCACGGCAGCCGCGCGATCCAAAAACTCCCGCGCTGAAGTCTTGAAATCCGCCGTCCCCGGATCGAGCACGGTCAGATATAAGTCCGGCCGCAAGAACTTCAGCACGCTGTTGGATTCCACAATCACATAACGCGACTGATCGAGCCGCTTTCGCAGTGCCGGCATGGCTTCAGCCAACCTGCCCTGCTCGGTTCGCACCCACAGCGCTCGCGCTGCACCCGCCAACAGAAAGCGGGACGTGTCCGACTCTCCGCTTCGGTTCCTTTCTTCTGATATCGCCCAACTGTGATCTGCCGTGGCGCAGTCGCACGGCGCTCCATTCGCCGAACACACGCCATGTCCGTATTGCGTAATTTTAACGGCAGTCCAATCGTATTCGCGCAATGCGGAAATCAACTCGGCAACTACACTCGTCTTTCCGACGCTACGCGAATGCCCGCCAATGACGACGATCGCCACCTCCACGCTGGTCTTTCCTACGCTACGCGAATGCCCGCCAATGACGATGATCGCCACCTCTACCTCTTTTTCCCCAGCCGGGCCAGCGCCGCCAACTGCTTCAGGTATTGCCGCACCGGCTGTGCCGGAGTTCCCCAAAAGGCCACGCCCTTGCCGCGCAGAACTTTGTTGGGCAGCACCCCGCCCTGCCCGCCCAGCATCACTCCCTCTTCGATCCGCGCGTGCTCGCCAATGCCGACCTGGCCTCCGAGCACAACATCGTTCTCAATCACGATGCTGCCGGAAAGCCCGGTTTGCGCTGCAATCACCACGTTCTCTCCCAGCCGGCAATTGTGGCCGATGTGCACCAGATTGTCGATCTTCGTTCCCCGCCCAATGCGGGTTTCGTCGAGCGCCCCGCGGTCAATGGTGGTATTAGCGCCGATCTCAACCTCGTCTTCGATCACTAATCTGCCCACCTGCGGAAATCTCTCGTAGCGGCCACTCCGAGAGTCGCGCACGTATCCAAATCCATCGCTCCCCAGAACCGCGCCGGCATGCACGATCACCCGGTCCCCTATCGTCGTACCTCTATAAACCGTGACGTTGGGATAAATTTCGCACTTCCGTCCGATCTTTACTCCGCGTCCAATGACGCAACCCGCACCGATCCGCGTACCTTCGCCGATTTCCGCATCCTCGGCAATCACCGCCCGTTCCTCTACAACTACCTGCGCCGCAATACGAGCGGAAGGATTTACCAACGCGGCAGCGTGTATTCCCACTGCCCAGTCGTCGCGACTTCCATCCTGCAGAAGGCGCGCGGCACGCGCGAAGGCAAGCTTCGGATGACTGCTGACCAGCAGCGGCTTGGCGGATGACGTCCCGGCAAATACGAACTCTCCCGCAATCACCGCGCCCGCACCACACTGCAGGGCCCGCGAAAGATATTTCTCTTCTTCCACAAACACAAGATCGTTTTTCGAAGCGGATCCGATGCTTGCCACTCCGCCCACCTGCAGACTCCCATCCCCTTGCAAGCGCGCTTCAACGGCTTCGGCAATCTCTCGCAGCGAGCGCTTCATGCCTCTCACTCTATCGCAGAGCACGGAGATGACGAAAGTGCTGGTCTAGTCCCATGTAGCTGTGACCTCTGGAATTCACGAGCCTACAATATCCCCATGGAACGGAAAATCTTTTGGATGGTTTTCACCGCACTCGGCTTGCTCGCGGATTTTCTGCTGCCGCTCTGGTGGGGCCTGGCCGCGACCATCCCTGTTCTCTTTGTCGCATGGTGGGTCGCCTACCGCAGCGAGTGGTTCTGAATCCAGGCACGTCGTTTACGATTTCTGCGTCATCGTAAAACTTTCGCCGGTGGCGGTGCATCCGCCGGTCACGGACCATGTGCCGGTGATCGAACCGCCCGAAAGCGTGGTCGAACTTGCCGTTCCAGTCACCGTTCCGTTGAGCGTAAGAGTATTACCGCCAGACTGCACGGTGTACGTAAAGGTCCCGGTCACGGCGTTGGTGCTCGTGTTAGTGGTCAAAACCATTGAGCCGGCCTGAGTCCCCCCAGAAACCGGGAAGCAGGTGCCCGCGGTAAGAAACTGAAAATAAGTAATGTTCAACGAACCATCGCCGTTGACGGTGAACTGCGTGGTGAAGCTGAACCCGGAGGCCTCGCCGGTTCCACCCTGCAAGTCCGCGCTCCAGATCCCGCTGGCCGCCGTCTGCCCCGTGGGCGTGCTGCTGCTGTTGCAACCGTTAAGCATGAGCGCGACCAGCAGCAGAACTGCAACTTCTTTCATGAAATATCCTTGAGCTTGGATTCTGATCCAAAGATGTCTTGCGCTAGATTTTTGCCTGCGATTTCTGATGCAAGATTACAGAGATGCGGGCAACCCGGTCAATGGATGTAAGGCGGAGCTGAATCCGAGAGATGCTCATGTGGGATGCTCATGTGGGGACAGCCGCCCTCGGCTGTCCGTCGAGCAAAGCTCGACGCTTTTGTCCTCAAGGCCCGCAAACTGAGCCGCTATCCGGTGTAAGCCCGGCCACGATTCCCGTGGTAGGCTTGAATCGCCCGCCTGTAGCAAGCGGAGTGATGTTGAGCCAGAATTGTCTGACCTTGGAGACGGCGTCTATGTATTTACAACCGGTTGTACGATGCAAAAATCCAGACTGTCCCATGCCCTCGGCGGCGCGCATTCGGCTGCCTTATCCCAATCCGCCGGCAACCGGAGCGAATCCCCCCGACTGGCCGACGGACGGATGGCAGTTGAGGCTCATCTGCCGCGAGTGCGATCACTGGTATCTCTACGAGAAAAAAGATGTCGAGTGGGCGCCCTACACCCGCCCGCTCGAGGACGAGACTCGTTTTGATTTTCTACGCGCCGAGCTGGAATGCGGCGAACCCGGCTGCCAATCCCGCACGCGATGGCATGTGCTCGATAACAGCCAGATGTCGGAAAGCGAAACCCTCGAGTTCGTGCTGCGCGCCGACCCGGTTGCCGTCTGCGAAAACGGCCACCCGCTCTCTATCTCCGGCACCGCCTCTCGCTCCGCGCAAAAAGTGTCTGCGGTCTAGCTGTCACTACAAAACTGTTTAGCAACAGGAGGGTTCTCCCAGCAGGCCTCTCCGCTGTTGACACGGACTAGCGACGCGCGCATAATCGCTTCGCTTCCCTTCTGAAACCTGGGCCTTTACCCAAGGCAGCATTCAACGGGCATCTTTAAATCTGTTTGAGGGAGGTACGTATGTCTGGTAAACCAGTCCTCGGCGCCTTCAACCAAGGCGCAGTTCCCACAATCGCTTGCTTCAACAAGGCCAAGACCGCGCTCGGGGTCGACCTCGACGCTCTGATCGCGGCTATGCAGGCATATATCAACAACAATGTCGCCCCCATATGGGGAACACCCGCCACTCTGGTCAAAACCACGGATTTCCAACCCGGTGCCTGGGCCATGGTATTTCTCGACAACGCCGATCAAGCCGGCGCTCTGGCCTATCACGATCTCACTCCTGACGGTTTGCCCGAGGCCAAGGTCTTCGTCAAAACCACTCTCGACAACAATGATTTGGTCAGTGTCTCCGCATCTCACGAACTGGTCGAGATGCTGGTTGATCCCGCCATCAACATGATGACCACGGGTCCCGACCAAACGACAATCTATGCCTACGAAAGTGCCGACCCAGTCGAGGCACTCAGCTTCGATGTCAGCGGGATCCAGCTGAGCGACTTCGTATATCCGTCCTACTTCGAGGATTTTCACCAGCCTGGCTCGGTGCAGTTCGACCAGAAGAATCAGGTCAATGCACCCTTTCAAATCCTTGCAGGTGGTTATCAGATCATCTTTAAGGATGGTCAATGGAGTCAGGTCTTCGGCTCGAAAGAAAAGGAAAAAGCTTTTGCCCGCGAAGACCGGCGCGGCCACCGTAGTGAGCAACGGGTTGAGCACAAGCTGGAACGCTTCAAACCGAAGAAAGCGGCCTGAGCACAAGCGCTAAGGGTTGAATCTTCTCCCGTTTCCGTGTCATCCGGAATTCCTCTCCGGATGACACGGTTGGTTTGGGCGGACGACGAAAAGGAATAAGGAACATCCCTGCGCAATTTCTGGAATGAAGCCCAATCGACCCGGAAGCCTGCCTTGCCGCTGTTGACAGCCACCAGCAACACGCTCATAATCGCTCTCGCTTCCCCTCCAGGCTCAGGGACTACCCAAGGTGGCATTCAAAAACGTGCGTCATGGAAACTGTTTTAAGGGAGCTGTGTCATGAGTGGTAAACCAATCCTCGGTGCCTTCAACCAAGGCGCAGTTCCCACAATCGCTTGTCTCAACAAGGCCACGACACCGCTCGGCGTTGACCTCGATGCTCTGATCGGGGCTATGCAGGCATATATCAACAACAACGTCGCCCCGGTATGGGGAACACCGGCCACTCTGGTCAAAACCACGGATTTTCAACCCGGCGCCTGGGCGATGGTCTTTCTCGACAACGCCGATCAAGCCGGCGCTCTGGCCTATCACGATCTCACTCCTGATGGTTTGCCGGAGGCCAAAGTCTTCGTCAAAACCACGCTCGACAACAACGATTTGGTCAGCGTGTCGGCATCTCACGAACTTGTCGAGATGCTGGTTGATCCCGCGATCAACATGATGACCACGGGTCCCGACCGGACCACAGTCTATGCCTACGAGAGTGCCGACCCGGTCGAGGCACTCAGCTTCGATGTCAGCGGGATCCAGCTGAGCGACTTCGTATATCCGTCGTACTTCGAGGATTTTCACCAGCCTGGCTCGGTGTTGTTCGACCAGATGAATCAGGTCGAAGCTCCCTTTCAGATCCTTGCCGGTGGTTATCAGATCATCTTAAAGGATGGCCAATGGAGCCAGGTCTTCGGCTCAAAAGAAAAGGCGAAGGCCTTTGCCCGCGAGGACCGGCGCCAGCACCGCAGCGAGTTGCGGTCCCAGCACGATCTAATTCGGACCGGGTCAAAATATCGCTCCGCTTTCGCCGACAGATTAAAGAAGCACGAGCTTAAGCCTCTCTACTAGACCGAAGAGACACCGTAGATTTCTGAACTCTGCTATCCCTCACCGGGGGACTGTGACTATCCATAACCGCTAACTGGCCAGTGCTAACTCGTTCGCTGTACGTGTTGGGTTCCGAAAACGTACCCAAAGAGGGCGGTTAGCAGAGGCAGCAGCAGATTCAACAGTATCAATTGTGCTGCCTGGATCCAGAACATATGCAGACTCTGGCGGTGCTCATTGATTCTGCCGGCGGATTCCCCAGCTACTTGCGCGTTTGTCGGTCCCGCAGCTGCCTCCAGCGCGGCTCCCCTAATACTCTCGATAGTCCCAATGCAACGATCGAGTTTGTCATTACGGGACGCATTGGCCGGAGGCGGAGGAACACACTCGCTCAACTGAGTCTTTTGTGCGGTTGTGATACTTGGCAAGGTCCCAATCATTTTCAGAATGCTGTCTGCATTTTGGCGGGAATCGGTGGGCATCTGCCACTCTGGGTCTTTACGAGCGGCGACTAGATCGACCGCCAGCTTTTCAAGGCGACCGAGGGTATAAAACTCAGCGCCAATCCGGCTCGGATTCAGGACCTGTTGGTATTCATTGTGAACATCCCGGCCTATGGCAATGTCCATAAAGATCAAATAGGCGGCCAATACGACGATCGACCCGGCCGCAATGTAGAGAACCAACCGCGCTAATTCTACACCTGCCCCGACCACGGGAGGCATTTCCGAAACGCCGATCGGAGTTGGGAGCACCGGCTGGAGATGGGCGAACGCCCGTGCTCTGCCTGCGGCGGAGCCGCTCGCGGTTACGTTTTGGTCCTGCGTGACGGTGCGGCCAAGAAGTTCGTCGGGATCGAGAACAGCAACTGAATCTATTTGCAGCGGCATCGATTGACTCCGGAATACGGGTCAAACTATACCGCTAAAGCTGTCGCAAGTTTTGCGGAGTTTTCAGGAGCTACCCGCTCCAAGGACGCCATAGCCAGGCGCGTCATCTTTGTGCCGTCCTCCTCGGACGACAGAATCCAACGTCCCTTCGCCCTTTCCTCAATTGCCCAGTTGAAAAGCGTGAGGGCGTCGCGAGCAATGTCTGTTACCTTTACGTCAGAGCCCAGCTTATCCTGAAACTTCTTGACAACATCATCCGGCACTTGAAGACGCAGCTCCATCAGAGCACCCCTTTGGCTTACTCCATAATGACTCCATTTTCTATCCACGTCAAGTCCATAATTTAGCCATCAGGTGGGTCGCAGTCTAAGCGCCGCCACCACGATCACCAGAGCATGCACGCCTTTCTAATATCCCCTAACATATTTATAATCATACGTTTACTATCACCCTTTTGCCCGAGCGGTCGGTGCGTCAGCCTTATGATATAGACGCGAGGCTCCTACGCTCGCCGCCTCGTCTTCAACTCCGTTAACAACTGCTCAATCCGATCCTCTTTCTCCAGCGCGGCGAGCCGGTCTTCCGTATTGTCTCCGGCAATTTCCGCCTTGGCCTGTCCCACCGCTTCGGAATGCGCCACTTTGCGTTTCATGCGATCGAAGGCGGCGGCTTTCGAGCCATCTCCCATGGCGAGACGAGCATCGCTGGCCTTGCCCACGGCGCGGGCGCGGCGATGTTGCGCGATCAGCAGATCGGCCCTCGACTGAGCCTCGGTCAGCTTCTGCTCGAGCTGACGTAGCGCGGACTTCAAGTTCTCAACCTGAGCTTTCTGGTCGGACACCTGCTGCGCAAAGCTCTCGCTCATCTCGCGATAACTTTCCACCCTCTGGAGCGATGCGCGCGCCAGGTCGTCCTGCTTCTTGTCGACCGACAGCTCGGCCTTACGCATCCACTCGGCGACTTTGTCTTCGTTTTCCTTCTTCTTCTTCTCGAGCAAGTGTTGATCGGCGATGGCGATCGCCACCTGCGTCTTCACCTGCAGCAGTTGATTTTGCATGTCGAGAATCACCTGCTTGATCATCTTTTCCGGCTCCTCCGCCTTATCGATCAGGTCGTTGAGGTTGGCCCGGACTAATGTGGAAACGCGCTCTAGTAATGCCATGGTGGACTCCTTTTTCTTTCCTGAGCTTCTACTTTTATCTGTTAGCTCTAGCTTTGTTGCCTTAGATTCCTCGTTTCATGTTCGCGGTGGCGTGCGGCGCACTCCGAACAGTCGATTCCCTTGCGCCGGAAACTGCCGCCGATGGCGACACCAATCGCGACTCCAATGGCGAGCCAGATCGCCAAGTGCCCCGCAGCGACCCCGAGTGCCGCGCCCATGGCCGCTCCCAGCGCGATGCCTAATCCCACTCCTGTTGGTTTGCTCATAAGCTCTTCTCCAATCATTCACTCGGCGGGACGGGCGAGTCGCCCGTCCCCACATAAGCAATCGGTCCCTACTTCGCCGCCTCCACGAGCGGCGGTTTCGGTGACTTGTCGCCGATCTGCCGCACTTTGCCCAGCAACTCCGCCAGCGGAATGCCGGAGAGCGTTTCGAACAGAGCCGGCACCTGCGCCGCCATCTTGGCGATGTCGGCGGTGATTTTGTTCATCCCCGAGGCATCGCCATTTCCCGTAGAGACGATGGTGATCTTGTCGACGTTCGCCAGTGGACTGGCCAGCGCCCTCACTATTTCTGGCATGCTGGTGAACAAGCGATCGATCACCGCAGCCTGGTTGTATTCCTGATAAGCCTCGGCTTTCACGTTCATGGCTTTGGCTTCGGACTCGCCTTTCTTGAAGATGATTTCCGCTTCGGCCTCGCCTTGCGCACGTGTCGCCGACGCATGCCCTTCCGCTTCCGCGATCAGGCGCTGCTTTTCGGCCGCGGCCAGCGTCTCAATCCGCTGACGCTCCATCTCGGCTCCCTTTAATACGGTTGCAATGAGTTCCTTCTCGCGGCGGTTGATTTCCGCTTCCTGCACCTTGACCTGCTGCTCTTTCTCAATCTGCTGCACCTTCACCTGCTCGGCCACAACTTGCTGTTGCATGATGTTGGTCTGAATGTCATACGCCTTGTCGGCTTGCGCCTGCTGCCGTTTCGTGACTTCCAGAAACTGCGCTCTCTTCACTTCAAGATCGCGCTGCGATTCCGCCTGCTTGGCCAACGACAGCGTTTCCGCCAGCACGCGTTCCTGATCGGCCTGCGCCTTGGCCACTGCCGCTTCCCGCTGCGCCAGCGCGCGCTTGATTGCCGTGTCGCGGTCGGCCTCCGCCGTGGCAACATCCGCATCGCGCTTAATGCGCGCCACATCGGGCTTGCCCATGTTGGTGATGTACTCGTTCTTGTCCCGAACTTCCTTGATGGTGAACGAGATCACTTCCAGTCCCATCTTGTTCATGTCCTCGGCACATGTGGAGCGCATGCGGTCGGACACCATTTCCGGCTGCTTCACGATTTCTTCCACCGTGAGTTGGCCGATGATGCCGCGCAGGTGGCCTTCCATCACCAGCCGAATCAATCCCTCGCGTTCCTGATCGGTCTTGGTTAGAAACTGTTCGGCAGCGGTCAACACGGACTCCCGGTCAGATTTCACTTTGATTTGTGCGACGGCCTCGACGGTCACCGCAACGCCTTGCTTTGTGTAGAGATCCTGCTGCGGCGCCACGTCGAATGACATTAGTTCGAGCGACAGGTCGCGACAGATCTGCACCATGGGCAGCACCAGCGTGCCGTGTCCCTGCACCACGCGCGTCCCGCCCAGGCCGTACACGATGAGCGCCTCGTGCGGCCCCGCTTTGCGATATAGCCTGGCCATTCCGCTCATCAGGAACAGAACGACCATCACTCCCAGCCCGGCGAAAATCCAAATCTCAACCATCCTCGACATTTCGAACATAACGCCTCCTCCGAATGCAACTCGATCGACTTTCTGAAACTCCCCTTGGAATCCGTCTTGAAAGGGCGCGGCTTTAGCCCCTTTTACTCATCCCCCGACATCTCGCTCCACAATCGAACATAAGCAATTCCCTTTTCGTACCGCGTAACCACCACTTCAGTTCCCTTGGCGATGGCGCTGGCGTCGTCGCTGCGCCCGCCACACACGCGCCGCGTGCCCATTTGCGTGTAAATAATTTCGCCCGTACCGCCTTCGCGGATCGAACTGCACACCCGGCCCAGCACACCCACCATCTCGTAATCCGCGGCGTCCATGTTCTCTTCTTCTGAGACCAGCACCTTGCTGAGGAACACGAACACAATTCCACCCCCGACCAAACCACTGGTGATGGAAGCCAACAATCCAAAGCCCACCCACAGACCCGAATAGCGCGTGAGCAAATATCCTGTACCGCCAAACCACGCCAGGAACGCCGTGAGCGTAACGAAGTTGAACGGAGAGATCCCATCAGAATGATGCGCATGCGCGTTCGACGCCGAGGTTAGAGCGTCTCCTGCAACCGGCGCGTGGCCCGCCGTGACCGGCCCATGCGCCGCAGGCAGATGTGCGCCGCCGACGTGCCCGTGGAAATGCGGCAGATGCAGCCGGCCAGTGCGCGAGCCTCCCAACAAGAACGAAAAAAAACTAAAGCAGAAGCCCACCGCAAAACAGACCAGGTAGAAGTCGGCCCAAGTCATGGAATGAGTCATCGGATTCTCCTCTCTTCCGTGCGCGCGGCACGACCATAATTTTCGCGATGAGCTTTCGCGCCAGCCAACTCCGGCCTGAGCGCTTCGAGCAGCCTCTCGGCCAACCCTGGGGTTTCGAGAATCGCGCCCAACAAGAGCAAGCTGCGCCTCGTGTCTTTCTCGCGCGCGGCCATGATCAACACGTCGCTCACTTCCGGGTCGCTCACAAAACGTTCCGAACCTTGCAGCAGCCAAACATCCAATTGACCCTCGGTCGTACGCAGGTCCGAGGTCAGTTCCGTGTGATAACCCTCGGGATCATCGACCAAAAAGCCAGGATGCACTTTGAAGAACTTTGCCAGCAGCGCTCGCGAGGACTGTGTCATGTGCGGTCGCGCTCCGTTTTCGATCTGCGACAAGTAGGACTGGCTGATGCTCTTGCGCAGTTCCTGTCGAACCGCTTTCACCATCTCCTGTTGCGTAATCGGACGGCCTAAGCCGCGAAGCGAGCCTTCCACCTCGCGCAGGTAACGGATTTTCTCTCCCAGCTTCATATTATGTATTGCGATATATATATTGCAATATGCAATGTATGTCAAGAAATGAATCTGGCTTGTTTTGAGGAGCTTGGAGTTACAGGCCGGCTTCGATGCGGGAGCGGGGGTCCAGGTAGTCGCGCAGGGCGTCACCGATGAAGTTGAATGACAACACGGCCAGCATGACAGCGAGCGCGGGAAAAAGTACAAGATGCGGCGCATCGAAGAGATGGGCGCGGCCATCATTCAGCATGGCGCCCCAGCTTGCCGTCGGCGGCGGGACGCCGAGTCCCAGAAAGCTCATGGTGGCTTCGGCGAGAATCGCTCCCGCCATGCCTATCGCGGCTTGCACGATCACAGGCTGAATGATGTTTGGCAGAATGTGGCGGACGATGATGCGAAGATCGCTGGCCCCGAGAGCGCGGGCAGCTTCGACGAATTCACGCTCGCGTGCGGCGAGAACCTGGCCGCGGACCAGGCGAGCATAGCCTACCCATCCTCCGAGCGAGAGCGCGAGAACCAGATTGAAGATGCCAGGACCGCGGAACGCGACGAACGCAATCGCGAGCAGAATTCCAGGGAACGACAGGAATGCATTCATCAGGACGACGTTGACGAAGCGGTCGATGCCTCCGCCGTAATAGCCGGCGATAGAGCCGATGATGAGTCCGAGAGCGAGGGACGCGAGCACGACGCAACTTCCAACCAGCATCGAGATGCGCGCGCCGTAGATAATGCGGGATAAAATGTCGCGGCCGAGTTCGTCGGTGCCGAAGAAGTGTGCGTGCGATGGAGTGTCGAGTCGGGTGGGGAGGTTGATGGAAGCGGGATCTTGCGGCGCGATCCAGGGAGCGAATAGCGCGAAGGTGACGAACAATACGACCAACACAGCGCCGGTAGCGGCCAGCGGATTATGGCGTGCGTTTACGGCTACTGAGCGACGGAGCGAGATGGCAGTAGTGGACAAGTTAGATTGTGGAATTCTACCCGTTAATAATTTTTCGCAACATTGATCTGAACGAATGCTGGGGGTTCTGAAATTTCGGGTTCTATCGATACCCCCTCCCCCTGGGGTCTATTGGAATCATCGGGTTAGCACGAAATTCCTCGCAAAATCCGCACGATAAAGGACTTAGCAGTCAAAATCCGGAGAACAAGGGACTTAGGTCCGGCTCGTTCCCGGTTGCCTATACCGCCTCCGCCTTGACGATAATGGGCTAGTTACGAATCGATAGCAAGGGCAGATGTCACAAGGGGGCTGTGGATTTCGCGGTGAGGTTCTTGCAACCGCGGCTGGAATGTCGCAAAGAAAGAAAAGCAAAGTCAAAGGCTCAAACACAGGGGTCACAGAGGTTCACAGGGAGAATTCGTCAGGGGTCGTCGGGTGGCGGGAACCACTCCAACCAAGGTGGCGAACTGTGCTTGAGATCGAGCACGAATTGTGTTTTCATACGGGAATGCCGGGACCGCATCTCCAGCCAGGCATACGCGTCGTAAACCTCCGTCTCTAGCTTACATTCTGAGGAGAAAAAATTATGAACAAAGTCTCGTATATTCCCAAGGATTACAACTCCGTCACACCCTACCTGGTCATCCGGGGCGCTGCCCAGGCTATTGAATATTACAAGAAAGTTTTCGGAGCGACTGAAACTGTTCGCATGAATGGCCCGGACGGCAAGGTCGGTCATGCCGAGTTGAAGATAGGCAACTCGCACATCATGCTGGCCGACGAAAATCCCAGCATGGGGCAGGGACACACCAGCGCGGCCACCATCGGCGCGAGCCCGGTGAGCCTCTACGTATACCTTCCCGACGTCGATCGCGTGGTCGAGCGCGCGGCGGCCGAGGGCGCGAAAATCCTGAAGCCGGTGCAGGACCAGTTCTACGGAGACCGCTCGGGCTTCATTCAAGATCCATTCGGACATCTGTGGGGCGTTGCCACTCATGTGGAAGACGTGTCGCCCAAGGACATGGAAGAACGGATGAAGAAGATGATGCAGGCAGCGTAGGTTGGTTGGGACTTGAGGCGGGGCAGCAATGCCCTGCCTCTCTACTTCTGTCTGAACCCTAGAGTTTTTCGCCTATCGCGGCCTGGCCGGCAAGAAGAAATGTCTTGGGATACTTGCCCTCGCCGCAGAGTTTGAAGGAGCCGAAATCCTTGAACCAGCGCCCTTCCGGGACATTCGGCTTTGTTTCTAGCCACACGCGAAGACGGTTGAGGTCGTCAAGGCTCACGTTGCGGTCGTGCATGCGCTCGGCCAGATGGTCGCGAACGGCTACCGGAATGCGCGGCCAGGTCTCGATCTGGGGCATTATTCACCGAAAACCAAACGGCCCAACTCGTCGCCCAATCGCTTGGCTTGCTGCGGATCGCTGGCGGCACGAAAGCGTCCGGCAAGCTCGAAGAAGGCTTTCTCTTTTTGCTTCCGCGCTTCGATGCCGAGTTCGATGAGTTCCACCAGAATGCGGTTGTCGCTCAAGCGCTGGCTCTTCGCCATGCGCTCCACTTGCTTGGCGAGGGGAGTGGGGAGCGATACGCTCCGGCGGACGTGTTTCGTGGTTGGCATGGCATCATTATACACCAGTTTGGTGCAATAGCAGAAGGATAAGAAACCGAGCTTCGGCATGCATTTGCCCGCTTTACCACACTTCCAACTTGATCTCGCGATAACGGTTGATTAGCTCAAAATCTGTCCGATTGGTCGTTATGAGGCGGGCACCGTAGGAGCGGGCGGTGAGAGCGATGAGAACGTCGAAATGCAGGTCGCGCAGCTTGTTCGGCGCGAAACCGTGGTCGGCGCGAACGCTGGAGAGTATTTCACCCGATTCCAGCCAATTCTTTTGCGTCGGGGTCAGGACTGGATGGTTTCTCGCCAGGGCCATGAGAAACTTGCGATCCGATGGCGTCGCGGCGCCCCGCCACAGTTCCGCCAAAACCACAGAGGATGTCCGGATGGCACCGGTGACAGACTGGAGTCTTTCTCGATGGCGCGGCGACCGAATGTCGTCAATGATGATCGACGAGTCGAAAATGACCAGATCAATCAATGTACCCTTTGAACGAAAGCTTCCCCTCATTCTTCTTCATCAACTTTTTGAAACGCTTCAGCGCGACGATTTCGCGAAGGGCTATGTGAACTGCGTCCGTTCGGGATTTTGCTCCGAGGACTTTGACGGCCTCGTCGGCCAGGTCGGTATCCAGGCGGATTGATGTCATGGTTACAGCCATAGTGCGGCTCCCTCGCTTCTTCGTATATACAGTTTATGACTATGGTATATACGCGTCAAGGGCGATTTTCGCCGCGCCTCGGAGGTGGAAAGATGTCCCGCTCAGTGACTCGTTTGGCCTGAATCCGGATCTAAAAAAACACGGGTCAAACGCCGTAAAATACCTGGAATCAATCACTTGGCGACAAACCGATCCCACCTAGCGGCCTAAAATATCGATTACAAAGGGCTTGCCGGTAAAATCTTTATAATCAGTGGTTTATCGATTTGGCTCAACGGGTAAGTCCTTTGGAATCAGTCACCAATGTTGACGGTGTCTGCTAAAATATTGATAGCAAACGAGTTGGTTGCAAAATATTGTGTCTCAAGGAGTTAGCCCGTCTCTATGCAATTGTCAAAGAGCTGCTTTCATGTAGCGGGCACTGCGTCCGCATAGACAATGATGGCGCGATTCTAAGACGGAGGCAAGGTTAGATGTCACGGTGGGGCTGTGGAAAACTCAGGGGTTCGGCCGGCTGCTCCTCGCGGGCGGGTTTAGGTTCGCAGTGTTCTCGCGGGGTCAGCTGGCGGCGTACTTTTTATGGTACACTATAGTTGAGACGAGCAGATGGCTTCCGAGAAGACGCCCCGGAAGATTGAACTCGTATTCTTCCGGAATGAAGGGGGCGGCGAGCCAGTTCGTGAATGGCTGAGGTCACTGGACGAGGCCGAGCGCCGGGCCATTGGAACTGACTTGTTGCGGGCGCAGTGGCGATGGCCGGTGGGCATGCCGTTGTGCCGCCCGATGGGAAAGGGTTTGTGGGAAGTGAGAATCGATCTGGCCGGCAATCGCACGGCACGTGTGTTGATTTGCTTCTATCAGGGCCGATTGGTGGCGCTGCATGGGTTCATAAAAAAAACGCGAGCCACCCTCGAGGACGATCTAACCCTGGCCCGGAAGCGACAGAAGGAGTTGGAACAATGAGCAAGAAGAATCTGGGATCGAGCATTGACGACTTCCTAAGAAAGGAAGGCATTTTCGAGGAATCTCAGGCGCAGGCCATTAAGGAGGTCGTGGCCTGGCAACTGGCCAAAGCCATGAAGAAGAGAAAGATTTCCAAGGCGCGCATGGCGGTGCTGCTGAAGACGAGCCGGTCGCAGGTAGATCGCATACTCGATCCGAAACGTGACATCACGCTGTCGAGTTTGCAGCGGGCGGCGGCCTTGGTGGGGCGGCGCGTGGCGATTGAGTTGGTTTGACGGAATGCTTTGGCTTGACATGTGATATTGCCCGCAATAGCATATTAATATGCGAGCATACGTGCTCGACACCGATGTGCTGGTCGCGGCTTTGAGGAGCGACTCGGGCGCTTCTCGTCGGATATTGGAAGAGGCGCTGGCTCGACGGTTTGACTTGTTGCTCTCGGTGCCGCTGATGTTTGAGTACGAGGCGGTTCTGACTCGTCCTGAGCATCTGTCGGCATCAGGCGCAAGTGTGGAAGATGTTGGGGATGTGCTCGATGGTTTGGCCTCTGTCGGAAGACGGGTAAGGCTTGCCTTTCGCTGGCGGCCTGCATTGGCGGACCCGAATGACGACATGGTTCTGGAAACCGCGGTCAACGGGCGGGCGCATGCGATCGTAACTTTCAACGAGCGGGATTTCAATCCGGTAGCGGCCCGGTTCGGTTGCCTGGTGATGCGGCCTGGAGAGTTTCTGCGGTTGCTGGCGCGGGAAACGGCTTAACGCTCGAACTTTGAGGAGAGATGTTGTGAGACGAAGCAACTTTGCATTAAGGCTGCAGCCGTCTTTGCTGGACGAAGCGCGCAAACTCGCCGAGTCTGAAGGAGTGGCGCTGAATCAGTTGATCAACGTCGCGGTCGCAGAGAAGGTTTCCGCCCTGCGTACAGAGGAGTACTTTGCGGCGAGGGCGCGGCGGGCCAATCCGGCGAAGATCGCCCGGATTTTGAAGCGCGTGGGGAAGGGGAATGCTCCGATGGCGGGGGACGAGCTTCCGCCCGAGTTTCTGGTTAAGCGGAAAAAGGGAGCGAGTAGAAGTTAGGCCGCTGCTGAAGACGAACCGGTTCGCAGGTGGATCGCATTCTCGACCCGAAATGCGACATCACGCTGTCGAGTTTGCAGCGGGCGGCGGCTTTGGTGGGGCGGCGGGTGGCGATTGAGTTGGTTTGATGGCTCTCGCTGACCGGCGGGAGAATGGTGTTGTGTTTCTTGCGGCAACGGCTCTACCCTATCGGCATAAATGGACTGGACAAAATATCCGCTCGAAAAGCTCTTCTCATTCGTGGCTGGGATAATACCTGGTGCCGTGGTGCTTCTAATTTTCGGCGGGCTGCAGCGGTTTTTCGCGCTTGGATTTTTAGGATACCGGACGAAGGTCTCCCTAATCATTCTCGTGGCGTTTGTCATCGGCTTTACCGCAACTACTTTTCTCAATGCAATTCTCGGCGGGGTAGGTGGCGCGATCGGCTCTGTGACCTACAAGCCCCCACATTCGTACGACATCGCCCCCTGGCGCGATCCAAGATGGAGGGAACTGATCAAAAAGCGGGTGGGTGCGGGCTGTCCAAATGACACTCGACCTTTGTCCCCCATGATCGTCGATCTGCGAACTAAGATTGCTGGTAACTTGCCCCAGGCACAACAGCAGGAAGCGATAGTGGCGCTACACCTAGAAAGACTGGCAGCGGAGTCGGACGACCTTAACTGGGCGGTTTGGTACGACCACTATCACAAGATTATTCTGGAACCCAGCAGAGATGTCGTCTGGCACGTTCACACCGGACTGGCGTTCAGTTTAGAAACGGCGGCTCTGATCGTTCTGCTTAGCGCCTCGGTCGTCCCTAACGTTCGACACTGGTGGTTCATCTTGCCGTCTTGCATGTGGGTATTCCTCTTTATCTTGGATCAAGTCTTCGCTGTGAAGAAAGTCTCTGACAAGTGGTCGACTCTCAATGATCAAGTAAAGTACCTTTCCACGCTTTCTCAGGGCGGCGAAGAAACTAGCGCCGCTTAGTCCTAGGGGACTGCGAGCCGATCCAACTCTCGCGCTTTCACTGCCTGATCCTCGGGTTTGCGACCGAATACAGCACATCCGTCAGAAAATTCACCGCGACGTACGTTAATCCAATCGCTAGGATGCAGCCTTGCACCAGATAATAATCGCGATTCGAGATGGCTTGGATGGTGAGGCGGCCGATGCCGGGCCAGGAGAAGATGGTTTCGGTGACGATTGCGCCTGCCAGTAGCGCTCCGAATTGCAGGCCGAGGACGGTGATGATGGGGATCATGGCGTTGCGCAGGGCGTGGCGGTAGACGACGGTGCGCTCGGGCAGGCCTTTGGCGCGGGCGGTGCGGATGTAGTCCTGGCTGAGCTCTTCGAGCATGGAGGTGCGGACCATGCGGGTGAGGATGGCGGCGAGCGCTCC
>WNFC01007023.1_pt1 | contig 17312 bp, 16 predicted proteins | sample 5400541 | NCBI WGS metagenome assembly WNFC01 (sample SAMN13153342, study PRJNA577476) | soil metagenome | isolation source: 120 cm saprolite under Douglas fir tree site 2 hole 2 replicate 1 | place: USA:California | collected 2015-04-18
TGCTGCTCGTTGAGCCGGGTGATCCCGCGCCACAGCGAGTAGCGCACCGGCGCCTTGGAGAACACGTCCACTACCCCGCCGCACACGTGCCGGCACGAGTGGCAGGAGAAGGTGTAGCCGGCCAGGAACAGCACGTTGATCCACATCACGATGGTGCCCACCCCGATCCCGAAGCCGTCCTTGAAGCGGAAGGCCAGGATCGCGTCCCAGGTCAGCATCACGATGAAGAGCACCGCCACGTACCAGGCGTAGCGGTGGAAGTTCTGGATGAACAGCGGGAAGCGCGTCTCCCCGGAGTACCCGGACTGGGCGTCCCGCACCGCGCAGGCCGCCGGGGCGAGCCAGAAGGAGCGGTAGTAGGCCTTGCGGTAGTAGTAGCAGGTCAGGCGGAAGAGGCCCGGCCCCCCCAGGATGAGGAGCGCGGGCGACACCACCCCGATGATCGGGAATGTGAAGTCGGGCAGGGTCCATCCGCCGAAGCTGTGGTGCAGGCACGCCTTGGTGAGGCAGGGCGAGTAGAAGGGCGAGAGATACGGGTTCGCGAAATAGTGCGCGTTCTGGAAAGCGGCCCACGTCGAGTAGACGATGAACGCCAGCAGGACCACCACCACTGTGACCGGCAGCACCCACCACGAATCCGTCCGCAGGTGAGCATCCGCGATCGGCGGCCGCGCCTCGCCGAGGATGCGTCCGCCCTGCCTCTGCGCCGTTGCGCCGTTCATTCGTTCTCCCTTGCGTAGGCCTTCATACCGTCCTGATAGAGATCACCGCCGTGGCAGTCGTTGACCACGATGGCGGGGAACCCGGCCACCTCGAGGCGCCGGATGGCCTCGGTGCCGAGATCCTCGTAGGCCACGATCTCGAGCTTCTTCACGAAGCCCGCGAGCACCGCGCCCGCTCCGCCGATGGCGCCGAAGTAGACGGCCTTGTGCTGGCGGAGCGCGTCCTTCACCGGCTGGGAGCGCGCGCCCTTGCCGAGCGTGCCCTTGAGCCCGAGCGCCAGGAGCTTCGGGGTGAACTTGTCCATGCGCCCGCCGGTGGTGGGGCCGATGGAGCCCACCACGTCGCCGGGCCGCGCGGGCGAGGGCCCGGTGTAGTAGATGATCTGGCCCCGCACGTCGATGGGCAGCGGCTGGCCTGCGTCCATCAGCGGGAGCAGCCGGGCGTGGGCGGCGTCGCGCGCGGTGTACATCACGCCGGTGATGCGCACCCGGTCGCCCGCCTTCAGCGCCTCCACGTCGGCGTCGCTGAGCGGCGGCGTGACCTCCTTGATCCCGTCGGCCGCCACCGTGATCATCGCCCCTCACCCCAGCCCTCTCCCCAGAGGGGAGAGGGAGCCTCGAACCCTCGCCCCCGCAGGGGGAGAGGGCAGGGTGAGGGGGCGGTTCTCGCCCTCACAGCGAAACTTCCTTGTGACGGTGCGCGTGGCACTCGATCGTCACGGCCACCGGCAGGCTCGTGATGTGGCAGGGATACGTGAGAATGTGGATGCCGAAGGCGGTGGTGTCGCCGCCGTAGCCCTGGGGCCCGATGCCGAGCCGGTTGGCGCGCTCGAGCACCTCGCGCTCCACCGCGGCCACCACCGGATCCGGATTCGGCGCGCCCAGCTCCCGGAAGAGCGCCTTCTTGCTGAGCCGCGCGGCCTGCTCGAAGGTGCCGCCCACACCGACCCCCGCGATCAGCGGCGGGCAGGCGTCGGGGCCCGCGGTGCGGATGCACTCGACGATCCACTCCTTGACGCCGTCCACGCCCTCGGCGGGAGTGAGCATCTTGTACTTCGAGCGGTTCTCGCAGCCGCCCCCCTTGGCCATGATCTGGATCCGCAGCTCGCTGCCCGGCACCACGTCCAGGTGGATCACCGCCGGGGTATTGTCGCCGGTGTTCACCCGGTCGAAGGGCGAGCGCACGATGGAGGCGCGGAGGTAGCCCTCCTTGTAGCCCTGGCGCACGCCCTCGTTGATCGCGTCGTAGAGGCCGCCGCCGGTGACGTGCACGTCCTGCCCCAGCTCGAGGAAGCAGACCACGAAGCCGGTGTCCTGGCAGTACGGGATCTTCTTGGTCCGGGCCAGCTCCGCGTTCTGCTGCAGGATCTGGAGCACCTGCCGCCCGGCCGGGGAGCGCTCGGTCTGGAGCGCGCCCGCGAAGGCCCGCAGCATGTCGGGCTCGAGGGAATAGTTCGCCTCCATGCAGAGCTTCTTGACCGCGTCGACGATCGCGGAGACGTGGATCTCGCGCATGCGGCTACTTCTTGGCCATCGAGGCGAAGAACTCCCGCTGCCGTCGCGCCATCTCCTCCGGCGCCAGGTCCTCCACGTGGGTGGCGAGCCCCCACCGGTGGCCGGACGGGTCCTCGACCTGGCCGAAGCGGTCGCCATAGAACATGTCGGTCACCGGCATCAGCGCCTTGGCGCCCGCCGCGACCGCCTGCTTGAAGGCGGCGTCGACGTCGGGGACGTACACGTAGAGCGAGCCGCCCGGCCCGCCCAGCGTGACCGGCGCGAGGCAACCCATGGACGGCGCCTCGTCGCCCAGCATGATCCGGGAGGTCCCCACCCGGATCTCGGCGTGCATGATGCTTTTGCCGTCCGGGCCCGGCACCCGCATGATCTCCTCGGCGCCGAAGGCCTTTTTGTAGAACTCGATGGCCTCGGCCCCGTTCCGGACGGTCAGGGCGGGCGTTACCGTCTGATACCCCTCGCGGACTGCGTTCGACATGGCTGCCCTCCTCATTACCCCGCCCCTCACCCTGCCCTCTCCCCTGAGGGGAGAGGGGGGACTAGAGTTTCAATTTGTCGACGAGCTCGCGGACCGCGGCGGCCGACTTGTCGAACGCGGCCTGCTCGTCGGCCTGGAGCTTGATCTCGATGATCTGCTCCACGCCTCGGCGGCCGAGCTTCACCGGCACGCCCACGTAGAGGCCCTTCGTGCCGTATTGCCCGTTCAGGTAGGCCGCGCAGGGCAGGATCCTCTTCTTGTCCTTGAGAATGGCCTCCACCATCTCCACCGCGGAGGCGGCCGGCGCGTAGTAGGCGCTGCCCGACTTGAGAAAGGCCACGATCTCGGCCCCGCCGTTGGCGGTGCGCGTGACCAGGGCCTGGATCCGGTCCGCCGGGAGCAGGTCGGTGATCGGGATGCCCGCCACCGTGGAATACCGCGGGAGCGGCACCATGGTGTCGCCGTGGCCGCCCAGCACGAACGCGGTCACGTTCTCCACCGACACCTGCAGCTCTTGGGCGATGAAGGTGCGGAACCGCGCGGAGTCGAGCACGCCCGCCATGCCGATGACCCGCTCGGTCGGGAAGCCCGACTTCTTCCAGGCGAGCTGCACCATGGCGTCGAGCGGGTTGGTGACCAGGATCAGGATCGCGTTCCTCGAGCGGCTCACCACCTGCTCGACCACCGAGCCCACGATCTCCGCGTTCTTGAAGAGCAGGTCGTCGCGGGTCATGCCCGGCTTGCGAGCCAGGCCGGCGGTGATCACCACGATGTCCGAGTCCGCCGTCTCGTCGTAGCCGTTGGTGCCGATCAGGCGGGAGTCGTAGCCGTGGATGGGCCCGGCCTGGGCCAGGTCGAGCGCCTTACCCTGCGGGATCCCCTCGACCACGTCGACCAGGACCACGTCGCCCAGCTCCTTCTCGACGGTGTACTGGGCGACGGAGGCGCCGACATTGCCGGCGCCGATGACCGAGATCTTGGGTCGCGCCATTTACAGGGTCTCCATGCTCTTGATGATGGCGGTGCCGAACTCCGAGCACTTGACTTCCTTGGCCCCGTCCATCAGGCGGGCGAAGTCGTAGGTGACCGTCTTCTGGGCGAGGGTCTTCTCGATGCCCGCGATGATCCGGTCCGCCGCCTCGGTCCAGCCCATGTAGCGCAGCATCATCTCGCCGGAGAGGATGACCGAGCCCGGGTTGACCTTGTCCTGCCCCGCGTACTTGGGCGCGGTGCCGTGGGTGGCCTCGAACAGGGCGTGGCCGGTGTCGTAGTTGATATTGGCCCCGGGCGCGATGCCGATGCCGCCCACCTGCGCGGCGAGCGCGTCCGAGATCAGGTCGCCGGTCAGGTTGCAGCACGGGATCACGTCGAACTCGTCGGGGCGCGTCAGGATCTGCTGCAGGAAGGCGTCGGTGATGGCGTCCTTCACCAGCATCTTACCCGCGGGCGGCTTGCCCCCGCACTCGTCCCAGGAGACGAGGCGGTCCGAGAACTCCCGCTTGGCCAGCTCGTAGCCCCACTTCATGAACTGGCCCTCGGTGTACTTCTGGATATTGCCCTTGTGGACCAGCGTCACGTTGCGCCGGCCGTTCTCGATCGCGTAGCGCATGGCCGCGCGGGTGAGCCGCTCCGAGCCCTCCTTGGAGATCGGCTTGACTCCGATCGAGGAGGAGTTGGGGAAGCGGATCTTCTTGACCCCCATCTCGTTCTGGAGGAAGTCGATGACCTTCTTGGCCTCGGGGGTGCCGGTCATCCACTCGATGCCCGCGTAGATGTCTTCCGTGTTCTCGCGGAAGATCACCATGTCGATCTTCTCGGGGTGCTTCACCGGCGAGGGCACACCCTTGAACCAGCGCACCGGCCGGAGGCAGACGTAGAGGTCGAGCTCCTGGCGGAGGCTGACGTTCAGCGAGCGGAAGCCCTCGCCGACCGGGGTGGTCAGGGGCCCCTTGATGGCCACCAGGTACTCGCGGATGACGTCGAGGGTCTCGGGGGGCAGCAGGTTCGGCGGGCAGTCCTTGCCGTACACCGCCGCCGCCTTCTCACCCGCGTAGACCTCGGCCCACGCGATCTTCCGGCGTCCCTTGTAGGACTGGGCCACCGCGGCGTCCAGCACGCGGACGGAGGCGGCCCAGATGTCGGGGCCGGTGCCGTCGCCCTCGATGAACGCGACGATCGGGTGCTCGGGCACCTGCAGCTTGCCGTGGCTGATCGTGATCTTCTCGCCCGCCGGAATCTTGACTCTCGCTGCCGCCATTGGAGCGTCTCCTTGCTCGGAGTTATGTGAGGGCGTTCAAGGCTGAGCCCGCCTTGAACCACCCGATCTGCTCGTCGGTCATCGTCTGCAGGCACTGGATGGGAACCATCTTGCCGTCCGGCTTGTGGATCACCACCTCCACCGGCTTGCCGGGCGCGAGCGCGGCCAGCCCGCGCACGCTCACGCGGTCCGGCTGCTCGAAGAGATCGTAGTCCGACGTCTTGGCGAAGGTCAGGGGCAGGATCCCATCCCGCGCGTTCTGGGTGAAGGTCTTGACCTCAGCGGTGATCGGGTTGACGCCCTTGCCCGCCTGGCCGGTGAAGGCATTGACCGCGCCCAGGAACATGTTGTCGCTGATGCGGTCGAGGTGGCCACGGTAGCGCAGCCACGCGCCCGCCGGCGAGATGTGGTCGGTGGTGGTCTTGCCCTTCGTCTTCACCAGGATCGGCAGCTCCCCGAAGTCGTGCCCATCCCAGCGCGGGAACGGTTGCAGGAGCTGCAGGCGCTCGCTGTTCGGCGCGATCGCGACCTGCACGCTATCGCCGTCGGCGGCGGGCGCCTCGAAGCCCGCGTCGCCGCCCGCGAAGCCCTGGGCCGGCAGCTCCTCGCCTTCCGGGGCGGTGAAGCGGAACGGCTTGCCGTCCGGCCCGGGAATCGTCCCGTGCACCGGGTCGAACTCGAGCGTGCCCCCGAAGGCCAGCGCGGTGACGATCTCCGGGCTGGTCAGGAACGAGAGCGTGGAGGCGCTGCCGTCATTGCGCCCCGGGAAGTTGCGGTTGAACGAGGAGACGATGGTATTGGTCTCCTCCTTGCCCACGTCGCTGCGCTTCCACTGCCCGATGCAGGGGCCGCACGCGTTGGCGAGGACGGTGCCCCCGATCTTCTGGAAGGTGTCCACCATGCCGTCGCGCTTGATCGTCTGGTAGATGCGCTCCGAGCCCGGCGTCACCAGGAACGGGGTCTTGGCCTTGACCCCCGCCTTCAGCGCCTGCATCGCGATGTGGGAAGCCCGCCGCATGTCCTCGTACGAGGAGTTGGTGCAGGAGCCGATGAGGGCCTGGCGGATGCCCGCGGGCCAGCCCTCCTTCTTCACCTCGGCGGCGAGCTTCGAGATGGGTCGCGCCCGGTCCGGCGAGTGCGGGCCCACGATGTGCGGCTCCAGCTCCGAGAGGTTGATCTCCACGACCTCGTCGTAGACCTTCCGCGGGTCGCGGATGACGTCCGGATCGGCGACCAGGTGCTGGCGGTGCTGCTCGGCCAGCCGCGCGATGTCCGCGCGCTCGGTGGCGCGCAGGTAGGCGGCCATGCGGTCGTCGAAGTGAAACAGCGAGGTGGTCGCACCCAGCTCCGCGCCCATATTGCAGATCGTGCCCTTGCCGGTGGCGCTGATGGACTCCGCCCCCGGCCCGAAGTACTCGATGATCTTGTTGGTGCCGCCCTTGACGGTCAGCAGCCCGCAGAGATAGGTGATGACGTCCTTGGGTGAGCTCCAGCCGGTGAGCTTGCCGGTGAGATGCACGCCGATCAGCTTGGGATCGAGCACCTCCCACGCGAGCCCCGCCATGGCCTCGCCGCAGTCCGCGCCGCCCACCCCGATGGCGGCCATGCCGAGGCCGCCCGCGTTGGGGGTGTGGGAGTCCGCGCCGATCATGAGGCCGCCCGGGAAGGCGTAGTTCTCGAGCACCACCTGGTGGATGATGCCGGCCCCGGGCTTCCAGAAGCCGATGCCGTACTTCTTCGAGGTCGAGTGCAGGAAGTCGTAGACCTCCCGGTTCTCGTCGATCGCGCGCTGCATGTCCTCGGCCGCGCCGCTCTCCGCGCGGATCAGGTGGTCGCAGTGCACCGTGCTGGGCACCGCCACCTGCTTCTTGCCCGCCTGCATGAACTGCAGGAGGGCCATCTGGCCGGTGGCGTCCTGGAGCGCCACCCGGTCCACCCGCAGCCGGAGCTGGGCCTTGCCCCGGCTCCATTCCTGCTTGGCGAAGTCATCGGCGTGCGCGACCAGGATCTTCTCGGCCAGGGTGAGGGGGCGGCCGAAGCGCCGGCGCGCCTGATCGAGCTTGGCGGGCATGGATTCGTACAGCCGCTTGACCTGGTCAACCGACATGGTGGGCCTCCTCGACCGGGCGCCGCCGGCTCCTCACGAGCGTAGGCGAACCGCACACATACGTATCGCCTCCCACCTGGTGAGAGGCAGAAGGCGACTAGATAAAATCCGTAGTTACGCTAACATGACGCCCCTGAGAGGTCAAGGAAGGGCCCCTACGCACCCATGTCCGACCCCATCGAAGACTACGCGCTCATCGGGGACGGCGAGACCGCCGCCCTGGTCTCGCGCGGGGGATCCATCGACTGGCTCTGCGTCCCCCGCTTCGACTCCCCGGCCTGCTTCGCCGCCCTGCTGGGCGGGCCCGAGCACGGGCGCTGGGCGCTCGCGCCACGCGACGGGGCACGCGCGGTGCACCGTCGCTACCGGGACGACACGCTCGTGCTGGAGACCAGCTTCGAGACGGACACCGGTGCCGTCACCATCGTGGACTGTATGCCGCAGCGCGACGGGCCGCCGGTGGTCATCCGCCAGGTCGTCGGCCTCCGGGGCACGGTCGCCATGCGCATGGAGCTGGTGATTCGTATGGACTATGGCTCGGTGGTGCCCTGGGTGCGCCGCTCCGCCCGTGGAATCCGCGCGGTGGCCGGCCCCGACGCCCTCCTGCTCACCACCGACGTGCCGCTCCGCGGCGAAGAGCTCACCACCGTCGCCGACTTCCCCGTCTCCGCCGGTGAGCATCGCTCGCTCGCGCTGGCCTGGCACCCGTCGCACCTTCCCTCGCCGGAGCCGGTCGACGCCGACGCCGCCGTCGCGGAGACCGAGGCGTGGTGGCGACGATGGGCCGGGCGCTGCACCTACGAGGGCCCCGATCGCGACGCGGTGCTGCGCTCCCTCATCACGATCAAGGCCATGATCTACGAGCCCACCGGCGGAATCGTCGCCGCGCCGACCACCTCCCTGCCCGAGCGGCTGGGCGGCGTACGCAACTGGGACTACCGGCTGTGCTGGGTGCGGGACGCGACGTTTGCTCTCTACGCCCTGATCCTGGGCGGCTATCTCGACGAGGCGCGTGCCTGGCGACAGTGGCTGCTTCGCGCCCTCGCGGGCACCCCCGCCCAGCTCCAGATCATGTACGGCCTCGGAGGCGAGCGGCGGCTGACCGAGCTCGAGCTGCCGTGGCTCCCCGGCTACGAGCGATCCGCGCCGGTGCGCATCGGCAACGCCGCTCATGCTCAGTTTCAATTGGACGTCTGGGGCGAGATGCTCGACGCGACCTACGCGGGCACGCGGGCCGGGCTCGCGCCGGACGCGGACGACTGGCGCGTGATCAACACCCTCATGCAGCATCTCGAATCCGTGTGGACGGAGCCGGACGAAGGCATCTGGGAGGTGCGGGGGCCGCCCCGGCACTTCACTCACTCCAAGGTAATGGCGTGGGTGGCCGCCGACCGGATGGTGAAGATGAGCGAGGCGGCCGGCCGAGAGGCGCCGACCGATCGGTGGCGCGTGCTGCGGGACACGATCCACGAGGACGTCTGCCGGCGCGGCTTCGATTCCGCCCGCAACGCGTTCGTGCAGTCCTACGGCGCCACCGAGCTCGACGCGAGCCTCCTCATGATCCCGCTCGTGGGCTTCCTGCCCGCCGAGGATCCGCGGGTGCGTGGGACGGTGGCGGCGATCGAGCGGGAGCTACTCGTGGACGGACTCGTCCAGCGCTATCCCACCGAGTCCGGCGTGGATGGCCTCCCGCCGGGCGAAGGACTCTTCCTCGCCTGCTCGTTCTGGCTGGTGGACAACCTGGTCTTGCTCGGGCGGCGCGACGAGGCGCGCCGGCTCTACGACCGGCTGCTCGCGCTGCGCAACGACGTGGGGCTGCTCGCCGAACAATACGATCCCCGCGGCCGCCGCCAGCTCGGCAACTTCCCCCAGGCGCTGTCCCACATCGCGCTCGTCAACAGCGCCTGCAACCTGTCCCAGGCGGGGCGTCCCGCCCGCCTCCGCGCGGACGCGTGAGCCCTCACCCGCCGAGTCGGGGTCTCAGTGAGACGGCTGTGGAGCGGCGACGGCCTCCCGGATCACGCGCACCGCGGACAGTCCAAACAGCGCGGCGATCCCCAGCCCGACGAGAATGTCCGGCCAGGCCGAGCCGGTCAGGCCCACGCCCAGCGCGGCCAGGAGGACCCCACCGTTGGCGATCACGTCGTTCCGGGAACACAGCCACGCCGACCGCATGTTGATGTCGTCGGCCCGGTGGCGCCAGAGGAGCACGAGCACGACGGCGTTCGCGACCAGGGCGGCGAGGGCCACGGCCCACATGATCTGCGCTTCCGGCGTCAGGCCCCGGGCGAGCTTGGAGCAGACCTCGACCACGATCACGATCCCGAAGGCGGCCATGATGATGCCCTTGAGCAGGGCCGCGCGGCTTTGCCATGCGGGCGCACGGGCGATCACGTACAGGCTGAAGCCGTACACGATCGCGTCGCCCAGCATGTCCACGGAGTCGGCCAGCAGCGCGGTCGAGTGGGCGATGACCCCGGCCACGAGCTCGGCCAGGAACATGCCGAGATTGATCCACAGGACCGCGTGGAGCACCCGCCGCTGCTGGGCGTGCACCGGGCGGATCTCGCAGCAGTCGTCCATGCCGTCAGTCTACCCGACCGGCCCGGCCCCGTCCGCGGCCGCCGCGATCCGCCGGCGCACGTCTTCCATCTCGGCGGGGCCGGCGTATCGCCCTCGCGGCCAGAAGAAGCCGCGCAGGCCGTCGCCCCGTCGCCGCGGCACCACGTGCACGTGCAGGTGCGGCACGCTCTGGCTCACCCGGTTGTTGACCGCCACGAAGGAGCCGTCGGCGCCGAGCGCCGCCTCCACCGCCCGCGCGAGCACGCGTACCGCGTCCCAGAGCGGCGCGGTCAGCCCGGCGGGCAGATCGCCCAGCGTCTCCACGTGCTCGCGGGGGATCACGAGGCAGTGGCCGGGGAAGAGCGGGCGGTGATCGAGGAACGCCACCACCGCGCGAGTCTCAAGCACGAGGGCGCCCGGTTCTTCTGAGCGCGCGATCCGGCAGAAGAGGCAGCCCGCGGCCGGGTCCGGGCTCACGGGCCGCGGTCAGCCGAGCAGGCCGCGCACCGCGCGGCGCCGCAGCGCCAGGATGGACTCGGTCGGCGAGATCTCCATCGGGCAGACGTCGGTGCAGTTGGCCTGGCTGTGGCAGCGCATGAGCGTGTCCTCCGACAACAGCACCGCCGCGCGGTCGGCCTGGCCGGCGTCGCGGCTGTCCGCGGCCACCGTGAAGAGGCGGTTGAGCGCGGCCGGGCCCGGGAAGCGCTCGTCGTTCGCCACCATGGTGCACGCCGACACGCACATGCCGCAGCCGATGCACTCGATCGCGGGGTCGATGCGCTTCCGCTCCGGCGCGTCCGCGCCGACGCGGGCGAAGGCCGCCGGCTCCTCCTTCGGCACGAAGGTGGCGCCCACGCGCGCGGTCTGCTCGGCGAGCGGCGCCAGGTCCACCACCAGGTCGCGGATGAGCGGAAAGTGATAGAGGGGCCGCACGGTCACGATGTTGGTCTTGAGGCTCTTGAGCAGGGTGCGGCAGGCCCAGCGCTCGCGCCCGTTGATGACCATGCCGCACGAGCCGCACATGCCCACGCGGCAGGCGTAGCGGAAGGCCAGGGTCGGATCGAGGCGGTGCTGAGCGTCCACCAGCGCGTCGAGCACGGTCATGCCGTCCTTGGCGGGCACCCAGAAACGCTGGATCCGCTCGCGGAAGCCCGGAGACCAGCGGAAGACCTTCAGGACCATCGCCACCCCCAGACCGCGGCGAAGATGACCACGGCCAGCGCCACCGCCAGGACCAGCAAAAGCCGGTGCCAGCGCACCGGCAGCCCGAAGTCGAGCAGGATCACCCGCGCGCCGAGCAGGCCGTGCACGAGCACGAGGGCCAGCAGCAGCGCCTGCACGGTGCGCCAGTAGGGGGTGCGCACGTGCAGCGCGATCACCGCGAGAAGGGCGATCGCGGCGGCGCGCTGGACCAGCCAGGCCCACATCCCGGCCCGGGTGCCGCGCCATCCTTCGGTGGTGGCCCACCGGCGCCGCAGGATCCGCCGGGGCCGCTTCGGCATCAGTCGCCGATGTCCACCGTCGTGGGCCGGCGCGCCGCGTCCGGCTTGAGGCGCGTGTAGCGCACCGGCTCGGTCCAGACCTTGGGGCCCGCGCCGTCCGCGAAGCCGGCGAGCACCGCCACCGGCTCGCCCGCCGGCGCCGGGAAGTCGCGGCGGTAGTGCGAGCCGCGGCTCTCGGTGCGCTCGAGCGCGCTGCGGGCGATGAGCCAGGCCGCGGTGGCCTGGTTCTGGAGGTTGATCCAGTCCTGCCACGCGAGGTTGTAGGCCCCGCCGCCCCGCACCGCCACGCTCTCGAGCCGGCGCGCGACGTCCTCGATCTCGGTCAGCGCCAGCTTGAGCCCCTCGCCGGCGCGGATCAGCCCCACGTGCTCCCACATGACCTGGCGGAGCCGGGCCTGCAGGGCGTAGAGGCTCTCGGCGCCCTCGCTGCGCGCGAGCGGCGCGGTGGCGGCGGCGACGGCCGCGTCCACGTGCGCGCGGGAGATCTGGGGCAGCGGGCGCCCGACCACCCAGTCCGCCATCACGTCGCCCGCGATGCCACCGAACACGGTCGACTCCGCGACCCCGTTGCCACCGAGCCGGTTGGCGCCGTGCACGCCGCCGGCGTCCTCGCCGGCCGCGAAGAGGCCCTCCACGTCGGTGCGGCAGGCGCGGTCGATCACGATGCCGCCCATCATGAAGTGGGCGGTCGGCCCCACCTCGACCGGTTCGCGCGCGAGGTCGCGGTCGAAGTCGCGGCAGCGCCGCACCATGCCGCGGAAGCTCTTCTCCACCACGTCGGCGCCCAGGTGCGAGACGTCGATCCACACGCCACCGTTGGCGGTGCCGCGGCCTTCCTGCACCTCGGTGTAGCAGGCGCGCGCCACCAGGTCGCGGGTGGACCGCTCGAGGCGCGCGCCATCGTAGCGCTGCATGAACCGCTCGCCCCGGCCGTTGAGGAGCCGGCCGCCCGCCCCGCGCAGCCCCTCCTCGAGCAGCGCGCCGGTCATGAGCGAGTTGGGCACGATGAGCCCGGTCGGGTGGAACTGCACCATCTCCATGTCGCGCAGGCGCACCCCGGCGCGCAGGCCGAGCGCGATGCCGTCGGAGGATTTGTCGGCCGAGCAGGCGATGACCTTGTACATCGTGGGCCCGCCGCCCATCGCGAGCAGGATGGCGCGGCTGCGCACCGCCACGAAGGTGCCGCGGCGGACGTCGAGCAGCAGCACGCCGCCCACGTGACCGCCGTCCGCGCGGAGCAGCTCCACCGCCCGGTGCTCCTCGAGCGGCCGGATGGACGGGCGCCGCCAGACCTGCTCGGTCAGGCGGTTCATGATCTCGATGCCGGTGAGGTCGCCCTTGTGGATGGTGCGGTCGTGGCTCTGCCCCGCGAAGGGCTTCTGGTGGATGCGCCCGTCCGGGTGGCGGTCGAAGAAGCAGCCGTAGCGCGCCTCCAGCTCGAGCACGCGGCCGGGCGCCTCGTGGACCAGGGTCCACGCCAGCTCCTGATCGTTGATCCACGCGCCCCCTTGCAGCGTGTCGAGCAGGTGCGCCTCGATCGAGTCGGGGGCCTCGAGCACCGCGTTGAAGCCGCCCTGCACCATGCGCGTGCAGCCGGCGCGGCCGAGCAGCCCCTTCACCGCCACCGTCACGGTGAGGCGGGGGGAGCGGTCCGCGGCGTGGAGCGCGGCGCAGAGCCCCGCGCCGCCCGCGCCGAGCACGAGGATGTCAGTATCGAGGCTGTCCAGGACGAGATCGGCGGCCATCGGTCGGTGGCCCCGAGGTTACTTCGCCGGCGCGGCCACCAGGGCATCGAGCAAGGCGCGGCCGGCCTTGCCGTCCCACTCGCGGGTGCCCGCGGCCCGGGCTACCAGGCGCCCGTCGCGGCCGATCACGATGGTGGTCGGGGTGGCCCGCACCCGGTACTCGCGCGCGACCGCGCCGTCGCCGTCGAGGAGCACGGACGAGGTCACGCCCGCGCCCTTCACGTAGCCGGCCACCACGTCCCGGGGCTCCTCGATGCTCACCGCGAGCACCGTGAACGGCTGGCCTCGGCGCGCGCGGACGATCTTCTCGATGGCGACGGGCAGCTCCTTCCGGCAGTAGCCGCACCAGGTCGCCCAGAAATAGACGAGCACCACCTTGCCCTGCTGCTCGGCCAGCGACGCCTTCCCGCCCTCCACCTTCGGCAGCGTGAACCCGGGCGCCTGCTCGCCGGACAGCGCGTTGAGCCGGAGCTCGCGCAGGTACTGGTCGATGCCGTCGGCCGAGGCGGGCGCGGCCCACGCGAGGCTTCCCGCCAGGAGCGCGCCGAGCAACACCAGCCTCACGTGACCTTGACCTCCGCGGTGCCCTCGAACTTCACGCCGTGCGAATCGACGAACGTCACCTTGAGCGGCCCCGCCTCCGTGACCCGGAACGGAATCGTGAATGTCGGGTTCTCGCTGACCGCCGTGGACGGCTCGATCAGGGCGATCTCGCGGCCGAGGTACGTTACCACGATGCGGTTGACGAAGCGGTAGTTGCGATCCACCGACCGCCCGCCCTGCCGCTCCACCCGCTCCTGGGGATGGATGACCAGGGCCCGGACCCGCGCCACGCTGCCCCGGCGGACGCTGCCCGGCACCGCCAGCTTCACCGTCCCGATGTCGGCCATGGCTCAGGCCGCGCAGCCGGCCACCGTGACGCGGACGTCACGACTGGCGATCCAGAGCGACCCGTCGCTGGCTTCGGCCACCGCGCGCACCGGCCCGGTGTCGGCCAGGCGCAGGTTGGTCGCCACGTAAGCCTGGCCGGCGGCCGGGGTCAGGGTGATCTTCACGTTGAGCGGCCGCGGATTCTTCTCGGCGAGGATGTAGATCGCCTTGACGTGGTTCTCCGGCGTCATCGGCGACTTCACCTCCACCGCGATCGGCACCGCGGCGCCGTCCTCCGCGATGAGCGGCATGTCGATCGTGATGAGCGACGCGCCGTCCTTGATCGGCCGGCTGCCGAAGAGCCGCTTCAGGGTCTCGGCGATCGGCTCTTCCGGCGCCAGGTTGGCGAGGTAGCCCTGCGCGCGAGCGGGCCGCGGGCGCCACGCCGCGACGGCGGCGCCGAGCGCGGCCAGGCCCAGCCACGCACGCCGCGTGAGAGTGGAGGTCATGGCTCCCAGCATGCCTTCGATCGCGTCCTTGTCAACGGCTTCACTCGATCCGGTAGGCCGAAGCATCCGGCTTGAACGCGCGCGGCAGCCAGAGCGGCCGGCGCAGCCCGCCGGGGCCGGGCGCGGGCCGGGCCATGGCCAGCCACTTGCGATAGACCTCGAAGGACTTATTGGTGTCCACCACCACGTCGCCGTAGCGGTCGTTCGGCCCGGGCCGGCTCACCGTCACCTTCTGGTGCCAGCAGTGCTGGCCGCTCACCGGGTCCGGATGCACCGGGAAGGTCAGGTTCTGGTGCACGCCCGCGTCCTCCCACCAGACGCGCTGCGAATCGGGATCGGCGCTCTCGAAGGGCCGCACCCCGTGCACGTGCCGCAGGCGCCACTCTCCGGGCCGCGGGTTCTCGAGCGTCACCAGCGCGGTGGACCAGCGCTCGCCGCCGGTCTGCTCGGCGAGGCGCCAGCGGCCCAGGTGATGCGAGCACGCCAGCACGCCCGGCCGGATCGCCTCCGTCACCCAGACCCGGTCGACGAAGTGTCCGATCTCGGTCGTGACCTTCAGAAGATCGCCGGTCTTGACGTCCCAGCGCGCGGCGTCCTCGGGATGGAGCCAGAGGGGATTATTGTGGGAGATCTCGTAGAGCCACTTCGAATTTCCAGAGCGCGAGTGGATCAGCGTCGGCAGCCGGAAGGTGGGCAGGAGCGCCATCTCGCCGGCCGCCCGGTCCATCTCCCGCCAGTGCACGTGGCTGCGCGCGTAGGTGGGCACCGCGTGCTCCGGCCACTTCCAGTCCTTGAGCGTCTTCGAGTAGAACTCGAGCTTGCGCGACGGCGTCGGGAAGCCGCCCATCCACTGCCCGTCCACCTCCACGCCCTCCCCCGCGGGGACCGGCGTCTCGTGGGTGCCGTAGATGTTCTCCTCGATCAGGAAGGCGCCGTACTTGCGCATGTACGCGAGCGGGGCCAGGCCCTCGCGGGCGGCCGCCTCCGGGAGTCCCGGCACGCTGTGCTCGAAGATCCAGCGGTAGAACTCCTCGATGCGCAGCTTCTCCCCCGGCCGGTACGGCGACTCGAAGTACTTGCGGATGCCGAGCGCGCCGTCCGGGTCGATGCGCCACGACAGCTCGATCCAGAACTCGTCCTCCTCCCACACCTGCCCGATCCCCGCCGTCTCGTGGGCCTGCCACGTGAGATCGAAGCGCTTCCCCTGCTTCTCGAGCGCCACCCGCAGCACCGGCTGGCGGAAGCCGATCCAGCGCGCGGCGTGCGTCTCCTGGCTCATGAGGTCGTGGCGCTCCGAGGCGTGCCCCATCGGCAGCACGTAGTCGGCGAACCACGCGGTCTCGCTCCAGGTGGGGGTGAGGCAGGCGTGGCGCTCCACCTTGGCCTCGTCGGTCAGCATCTCGATCCACGACATGCCGTCCGGATTGGTCCACACCGGGTTGTAGACCCGGGTGAAGTACATCGCGAGCTTGCCGCGGCCTTCCTTCAGGAAGTGCGGCAGGAGAAAGCTCATCTCGAAGAAAGCGAGCGGGTACTCCAGCGGCATCAGGAGCTCGCTCCAGATCTTGGCGGGCGGCGGCATCATCGGCGGGGTCGGCACCGCCTTGTGCCAGCCGGAGGGGGCGGTGCCGCCCGGCGTGGCCACCGCGCCCGCCAGCACCACCACCAGCTCGAGCGCGCGCGCGACTTCCCAGCCGTGGAGGTTGCCCGCGGCGGCATTGCGCCAGACGTGGGTGGAGAGCGCGCTGCCCGCGCGGCCGACCTCGCGCGCCACCTCCTCGATGCGTGCGGCGGGTACCCCCGACTCGCTCTCCGCGAACTCGGGGGTGTACTCGGCGTAGAGCGCCTTCAGCGCCTCCTCGAAGGCGGCCATGGTGACCGGCAGGTCCGGCCGCTCCTCGCGCAGGTACTGCTCCCAGTTCACCCAGCGCCGGACGAACTCGCGATCCCACGTCCGGTCGCGCAGCATGCAGTGCGCGATCGCCAGGAGCAGCGCGGCCTCGGTGCCCGGCCAGGGCGAGAGCCAGTAGTCGGCCATGGACGCGGTATTGCTCAAGCGCGTGTCCACCACGCAGATCTTCGCCCCCGCCATCTTGCCGTCGATGATCCGCTGCGCGTGCGGGTTGAAGTAGTGGCCGGCCTCGAGATGGGAGGAGAGCAGCAGGATGAAGCGCGCCTTGCTGTGATCGGGCGAGGGTCGGTCGAGCCCGTGCCAGAACGCGTAGCCCGCGCGCGCGGAGGCCGAGCAGACATTGGTGTGGCTGTTGTGGCCGTCGATGCCCCAGGCGTGGAAGACGCGCTGCAGATAGATCAGCTCGTGGCCCGGCCGCCCGAGGTGGTACATGACTTCCTTCTGCCGGCCCTCGACCAGCGCCTTCCGGATGCGCCCGCCGATGTCGTCGAGGACCTCGTCCCAGGTCACGCGCTCCCACTTGCCCTCGCCCCGCTTTCCCGCCCGCCGGAGCGGGTAGAGGATGCGCTCGGGATCCGTGACCTGGTTGAGCGTCGCGGGGCCCTTGGCGCAGTTGCGCCCGCGGCTGCCCGGATGCACCGGGTTGCCCTCGAACTTCTGGATCTGCAGCGTCTGGGGGTCCACGTAGGCGAGGAGCCCGCAGGCCGCCTCGCAATTGAAGCAGATGGTGGGGATGAGCTGGAAGCGCCGCTTGACCTTCCGGGGCCACGCCTTGGCGTCGAGCTCCTCCCAGTCGTCCCAGCGCGCGACGGGCGGAAAGCGCTCGAGGCCGGAGGCGGGCGGGGCGAGCTGCCGCGCCACCGGATGGAGCGGCTCTTGCTCCTGCAGTCGATCGGTCATGGAAGCGTTGCGCCCTCTTTCTTACGCGCTCGAGTGCGGTTTGAGGTTAGAACCCACGTGCTGGCAATGTCGTAATGCAAGACCTGACCCCGGGTTAGGGTTCGTCACAAAATAAGTGTACCAGATGATGAGGGCCGCGCTGCTAGAGTATCCCATGAATGGTGGCAGAGCGGGCGATTCGACGACGGTTCCGGCTGATCGCGCCGCACCTGGACGAACGGCTGCGCCGGCTG
>WNFC01003368.1_pt1 | contig 17311 bp, 15 predicted proteins | sample 5400541 | NCBI WGS metagenome assembly WNFC01 (sample SAMN13153342, study PRJNA577476) | soil metagenome | isolation source: 120 cm saprolite under Douglas fir tree site 2 hole 2 replicate 1 | place: USA:California | collected 2015-04-18
ATGTCTTGCTGTTGCCAGCCTTGCTCTTTCAACTTCCAGGCCTGTTTCCGTCGTTCTTCTCGCCAATCGGCTTTCTTTGGTGCTCCCATACCTCCTATGGTATCACACTTTACTTTCTTCTGCCGTTGTCAGTAAAAGAGTGAAGCCGAGTTGCAATTCGGCTTCACTCCTAATTATCTTCTCATTAGTGAGTGCTTCTGGTTGTACATGTGGCCATGAAACGGGCGGAATCTCTCTCAATCTTCTGTTCAGATGGTTCCGCAGAGCCGTGACTCCAGATCACTCCTCCACAGGATAAGCAGAAAGACTCCGCCAGTTTCATTGCCCAATGTACAGTTTCTGCCTAGTCAGATCGCGAGCGGTTTATTTACAACATTCCATGCCGATACCCCAGATGTGGGGCAGTTTGCCCAGGTACTTCCCGAGCGCCTGCTCACGATTGGGGGCAAGTGCTCATGTTTGAGGGCAAAAGCTGCTCACATTTCGGGTCTTCCGCGCTTTTGATACTGCTGGCGAATCCGTTTAAGCCGCATTATAAAGGCGAGCAAAAGCGGAACGGCGAGTCTGAGCGCGAGGAAGCTCATTGAACCATACCATGCTGCGAACCAGATTGAGAGCGGCAGCAGTCGCGAGATGTTGCAGATGCGTTCTCTCCAGCCCAATATAACGAGACCGGCGCAAACCCATGACTCGAACGCCTTGGGAGATCGTCCCCTCAATGCCGGCTCGTTTGGCATAAACCTGAGTAAATTCCTTGGTCTGTTCCTGCTCTCGCCTTCGCATCAAAGCGAGATACTGCTCCTGCGGGCGAATCGTCACGGTACGGCGCGTATGGCGGATCGATTGCGTACACAGCGAGCGAGACGAGCATACCTGGCAATCTGTGGTCGAGAACTTGATCTTGATCACCTCGTTTTTCCGGTTGTCAATGGCCGGCGTCCAACTGCTGCTGGTGTGTCCTTCCGGGCACGTAGCTTGTTGCTGTTCCCAGTCGATGGGAAAGTGGCTGGCATCGAAGCCCGTGTGTTGACTGGCTTGCCAGCGGTAGTTTTTTCGGGTCGGTCCCACCAAGTCAACCTGATAGTCCCGCTGGCTCTCCACCAGGAGTTTTGCGTCCACGTAGCCGGTATCGACGATGTGTTCGGTAGGCAAGAGCGCTTTACGCTCAAGCTCAGCATGAATGGCTGCTGTCATGGCATCATCAGAGACCGGCGCTGATGTGGTTTCCACATGGGTGATAAGCAAGGGCAGATGAGGTTCGCAACTTTCTGTCAGATGGACTTTGTAGCCGACCCAGGTGGTGCTTCGCTTCTTGCTGTAATGAGCCTCTTGGTCATAGGGAGAGCCGATGTAGCGAGAGGGCGGAGGAATATTCTCAGAGGACCGCCAACGGACTGCATCGTCAATGCGCTGATAATTTTGTACCCACACTTGTCGTAACAACTCCACTGCCGGAACCTGGCCAAGCCACTCAGGTGCTGTTGGCTCAAACAAGGCATCAAGCAGTTCTCTTCCTTGCCGTCCGATCTCTTCGGCAAAGGCTTCACGCTCAGCTTCCCCTACAGGCGAGCGCGAATCTTCGCTGCGCGGGCCATACCGCTCCACCCATTCGGGGTGACTGTGGGCCCGCAGCCAGTCTGGAGCAACCACCGCGAGACTATTGAGTGCAGCGCGCATCGTTTCCCAGACACACAGCACGCGGTTGAGGGCGCGGATTTTCGCCAGCACATGGGTCGAATCGGTGCGCTGTCGTCCGCGCGCTTTGAGCCAGCCTTTCTGTTGAAACAGGGTGAGCATTTTCTCTAGCAAGCGCTCTTCAGCATGCCCTGCTCCCAGACGGGAGCGAAATTCGGACAGTACCGAGGCGTCAAATCCCGCATCGGTAAGGTCCAGGCCCAGTAGATATTTCCAATCAATGCGTCCTCTCACCGCATCCGCCGCTTGCCGATCGGACAGGTTCTCCAGAAATTGCAGCACGGTGATCAGGGCTAAACGCCATGGCGCTTCGGCCGGTTGCCCTTCCTTGGGAAACAGATCCACAAAATCCTCATCGGTGTAGATGCTTCCCAACACGTCGCGCATCTGCATGTAGAGGTTTCCCTTGGGGTATGCGGCTCGTGCTACTCGGGCGGTTTCTTGAGGGACTGGACAGACTGCTTGTGGTTTGAGTGACATCGATCTTCTCCTCTGGGTGGTCCTTCACCTGTATGTTCTTCCTTTGCTTGCCTCTCTCTTTCTTTATCGTCAGATTTTTCGGCATTCGCCAGCGGTATCGCTTTTGATGAAGCTCGCTTGCTTGTCACTGCCCAGAATTCGCTGCCAAAAATTCCAACTATCCATTTTACTTATTCGTCCATTGAGTGATATCCTCCTGCCAGATAGGAGAGAGCTTCTAGCAGATTATGCTCTGGTGCAAGTCATGCTAAACGATCAACATCCCAATAATGCTGTAGTGATCCACTTTCAAACCTCCGATCATTTTAGAGGGCGTGAAGAACACGCTGACGTAACAGCGGAAATGCTGCTCTCCCGTACATCATACGCTTGATGAGTTTGAGCTTATTGACTTTTCCTTCAACCAATCCGTTGTTTTGGGGAAGCGTAAGACCTGCTACGACCGCCGCTTTGTCTCGTTCAATACTCACAACAAAGCCTTGTAATTCGCGGATCCCGCTTTCTCTGACTTGCTCAAGCCAAGCGTCCAGCTGTTCGCCTGTGCGTGTGCGCAACATGTGAGCGAACTGCTGGACCAACTCATAGGCCTGATTCACCTCGGAGTGCAGAGACCGAAGCAGAGCCAGCGTTTCTTGTTCTTCAGATGAAAGCTCTTCGGTAGGGCGGCGAAGAAAAAGGAAAACAGCTTGTCGTGCAAGAACAGGAGGGCGCGGAAGCAGATCGGGAGTCTGGGGATTCTTCCGTCCTTCTGGAAGCAAGCGAACGAGCTGCTCATACACCGACCTATACGATTGTGTGTAGCCACAGGCCACGAGTTCCCGATACAACTGAGCGATATTGTGGCAGCCTGCTTCCCAGCGTTCGTAGAGAAAGGGGAGGTGTGGATCAAGACCGGTCATACGCTGCCGCGGTTGTTGTTCAGGAAACGCGCCACTCTCCAACCAGCGCGAGACCGTGGCATGGCCTATCCCAACCTGGTCGAGCCTCGGCCATCTGGCTCAAGCCGAGCTTCTGTAAGGTCACGACTTGCTGGTATTGAGCGAGGCGCTCCTCTCGCTTCGCCTGCTTCTGCTGTGCTGCCTTTGGACTCAATTTCGGCGACTGTCTGGGTTGCGCAGTTTCCAGAGGTCTGGCTCCTAACTCCTTAGTCAGGCGGGTCCGATGAGCGGCCAGATGAGGTGCCAGTACTCCCTCCAGAGCCTCACCGAGGTTTTTGAGCACATGGAACCGATCTGCACACTGGATGGCTTGAGGAGCGCCACTGGCTGCCGCAGAGGCATAGTCGCCGCCGCGATCCCTACTCACCAGCTTGATTTCTGGATGCGCTTTCATCCAAGCTTTGGCCGTTTCTGCCTTGCGATCAGGCAAGAGATCAATGACGTTGTGGCTTTGCATGTCGACCAGGATGGTGCCGAATTTTCTCCCACGACGGAAAGAGAAATCATCTATCCCAAGCTCTGATACCTGTTCTATGGCTGCTGTTGGAAGGACCATGATACGGCGAAGGATCGTTGTTGGCGACGTTTGAATAGCGAGGCGCTCCGCCAGTCGGGTTCCCAACTCTCCACAGGTCGCTAAGCCAAGCGATTGAAGAGCCTCGCAGAGACGGACGGTGAGCCGTGCCCACGGCAGCACGAAGGCGGGAAGTCGTTCCGTAAAGATCTTCCTGATGCAGTCAGCAGTGTCACAAAAGAACCGGCGCACATGCAGGATGAGTTGCACACGGAAGCCTGCGCAGGGCAAGTCTGCCACCACGCGAGTATACTGGCTATGGCGGCGCTCGGCAGGACAAAAACAGAGCGGACAGCACGATCTCACTTTCGTCGAAACCACCTGAACCAGTAACAGATCATCACGCATACTGGTAGTTGCAATCTTTAATCCTGCGGGAAGAGGAAGAAAGGGAGATGAGAACATAGGAGCACTCCAAACCTAAGATCGCTCTGGTTTGCGACCTCATCTCTCATTCTATCATTTCTTACCAAGCAAGCGAGCTTCATCAAAAGCGCGGAAGAGCCACATTTCGGGTCATTTACCACATCTTTCTACTTAGCCGCCGAGTTTATCTGTATTCCCTTATTAGAGCACTGTGCAAACCTTCTACATACTTCCTGCTCAAGTGCTGCGCGCCTAGCTCGATTTCTTTTGTAGAACATCCTACAGATACATACAGCTCAATGGTGACTGAAACTCAAACGGTTGAGAATAGAACTACGTGAACTGTCTCATCTAAGACACAAGATAGATTGTGTCTTCCACTTCATTGTGTCCACGCTCCTGCTAGAGAGCGTTGTGTTAATGGCAACTATAACATGGCAGCCTGATGAAAGCAAGCATTTCTGCACAACATATTGATTTTCTAATCTTTCTCAACACAACATGTTGATTTTTAAGGGGGCAACCATTTCTATTCTCTTTGTACTCTCTGAAAATGGTAATTACCTGACTTCATCCGGCTTTTTTCCTATTGGGGTGACCACGATGCGTGACGCGGGTGGCCTGGAGGGCCTCGCAACCAGGAGAGGCACCGTTCCAGGTGGGACTGGTCACCGAGACAGCGGTGCATGGGTATATGGATGCGCTCAAGCTGGCTGGTAGTTTTCAGATTCGACAGGAGTAAGATAGCCCAGGGAAGAATGAATGCGCTTGTACACAATTCCGTCACCGAGACGGCCCCAGGCGCTGCAAGAAGCGCTCCACCCCTTCTCGCTCCTGGGGCTGGAGTGGGCGAAATCCCCCCTGATCATTAATGAATACGACTCGTGTCCCCTGGAAATTGATAATCATATCGGGTTTGTGATCGCCGTTGACATCAATGAAGCTGAGGGTGACCGGGATGAGATCGGCATCTGACCCATAGAGTTGGGGGCCGATGTAGATACGCGCGTGACTTGCGTCACCGCCGGGTAGTTCGATAATTTCAATACGCCCATGGAGGTTGACAGCAAGAAAATGACTGGGCATGCCCGGTGCTTCGTTATGACCGACGTAGGCATCGATCTGAAAGGTGCGTGGTCGTCCATACCGCAGGTCATCCAGCGTGGTTGCGAACCAGGTGGTCACGATGATGAGCACGGCAATCAAAGCGAGGGTGGCTAGCATCCCAACGCCGAGGAAGAACAGAGGGTGCAGGCGCGCACGAGGCCGCGTCGTTTGCTTTGGCCGTGGCGTATGCGGGAGTGTTGTCGGCATAGTGGGGGCGCGGCGTACCCTGGTTGCCGTGGCGCTCCCACGGCCCGTCTGGGCAGCATCAAGAGCGTCCTGTTCCACTGCATCATCATCGGCCTGTGGTTGGCGCACACGCGAGGCCCGCTTCACCGGGAGCACAGGTATATTGGCAGCGGTAGTATACTCGTCCACGGTGATCGTGTCGGCAGTAGTAGGATGATACCGTAACGCACTGCGAGGTAGCCCGCCATCAGTTTTTTCCAGGGTGGGCATGGAGTTGCTCCTTCTTGGCTGTTGTTGGTCTGTTTGCTGTGTACAAGCGCTTGAGCGGTATCCTGAGAGTGCCACCGGGTTCACGATTTCGGTCACGAAGCTCAGCTCTGTTTCCATAGAGTCAGACAGACGAGCGCCTCCTGGAACTCGCCTGCCATCGTTGTCTCTGACGGGTACGGTGCTACGATGGACCAACAACACGGTCACTGGGAGTGCAAGGCGGAGCACAGCTCGTTCGTTCCGTGCTTAGTCTCATGCCCCCCTGCCGGCACACCAGTGTGCCGAGCGCGTGGATCTTCATTGATCCCTCCTCCTTCATGCCGTCATCCTCGCTGGCATCCGTCCGGCGGGTGCAGGCATCCTCCTCTCCCGACCAGGAGCCACCGTCGTGGCGGCATCGTTGACCAGTGTATCCCCACTTTCAGCGGTGTAGATGCGCCGGAACTGCTGTCTGGCCCGTGAGAGCCGCTGCCGCACGGCGGCCTCTTCCACGTCGAGCACCGCTGCGATCTCAGACGAGGAGAGGCCGCCCACGATAGACAGGAGCAGCGGCGTGCGCAGCGTTTCAGGAAGCTGCACCAGTGTACGCCGGATGGCTTCCCGTTCGGCCACGACCTCTGCCGGATCGCCTGTGTCGGGTGTGCTGTATCCTGCCGGTTGCACGGGTGCCATCGCATCCGCCAGCAGGTCCGTATCGTCCTCTTCCCGTTGCGCCTCGCGCAGGCGCGAGAAGGGGATGAAGCGCATGAGGCTGCGCCGCCGTTGCTGCATACGCACCACATTAAGGGCTATACGCAACAGCCAGGCTTTTGCACGAAAGTTCGCACCACTGGTAGCGCGGGCAGCGTCAATCCCTTTGAGGGCTTGTAGAAAGACATCCTGAGTGAGATCCTGGCTCTCCTCCCAGTCACCCGTCAGGCCATAAATGATGTGGAACACAAGCTTGCCATATTCGTGAATGAGCGACTCAACCGCTTCGGCGACGGGCAAGGAATCCACGCGCGTGCTCCTCCCTTCGGGTCAATACCACATGGTTATTACTCCCATAGATACAGATGCATCAACAACGCTGTTGTGACAATGCGTAGAAGAGGTCGCCCGTGTGCCCTATCTCACTCTACCCTTGCTGTGGGAAAAGTCGCTGCCACCATACGACCAGTTGGTGCCGACTTTCTGAGCCAGGCCATGGCGCGAACAGCAGCGCCACTACCACACCCGCAAGCAAGCCAAAGCGGAACAATATTTTTGCCACCCTGCGTTTGCGTGCATATGTGCCCAGTTCGTGCTGTACAGAATCCTGAACAGCTCGCAGGCTCTCTTTTGCCTTCTTTACGCCCTTCCGAGCTCGTTTCACGTTCTTACCCAGCGCGACCTGCGCCGCGCTCAGTCCGCCTTGCAACACATCCTGCGTCTGCTCTAGCCCTGACTGGATACTATCTTGCACGATTGCCACAGCGGGCTTCATCTTTTTCTGTGCCTTCTTCAAGCTCTTCCTGGCCTGTTTGACATTCTTTGCCCAGGCATCCTGCGCACCATCCAGTCCGCTTTGTAGCGCGTCCTGGGTCTGTTCCAGGCCCGCTTGCATGCTGTCTTGCATGGATGCCACGACGGGCTTGATCTTTTTCCGCGCCTTCTTCAAGCTTTTGCCAGCATGCTTCACATGCTCCACCCAGGCATCCTGTGCAGTGTCAAGCCCGCTTTGCATGGTGTCTTGCATCTTCGTCAGGCCAGACTGGACAGTGTCCTGCACGGTAGCAAGAGTAGTGAGCACTACGTCCTTCGCTTTATCCTTCACCGTGTAGCCATTCAAACTGGTCATGAGACTCCTTTCATGCGCCTGAGCCAAAGGCTAGACGCGCCAGCGTCGTTGACGCATATCATTCAAGAAGCAACAGCGCTACTACGATCCTTTCAAATCGACTGTTTGGGCCTAAGTACATCACGATAAATGAGCTAATAGAGTTTCATGAGTGAAAGTCTGTCCTGGCTACTTCTTCCACTACATCGTATGCTTTTACCGCTTTCACTTGAGATATGCGATGTTGTGCTCTCTTCTCTGACGTGGGCATCATTGCGCTTGGGGTACCCATTCCAAAACTAGGAGGAAACCGTAATGAGGAACTGCTCCGCATACACCCCTTTTTAGCACTGGCTTCCAGAGGGATTTGGCAAGGCGTTAAAACCATGCCCGGATTGCCTCTAAAGGCTAATCTGACTTTTGCCAAGCTCGCAATAAAGCTATCATGCCTCTTACAGCCTGCTCGCTTGCTGTCAAATTTCGCGGCTAATTTCGCACAAGAGAGTAAGGGTGGTGTGGAGCGGCGGTGTATGGCTATGCATGTGGATTGCGCGATGCGGGAGGGCTTGGAGTGAGCGAGACATTTTCCTGCACCGACGAGCACGCGCATTTCGTTCAACCACACGTAGAGGCGCTTTCCCGAACATTAAAAAACTTAGCATGCGTTTAAGATATGCTGAGTCTTTTCATTGTTGACTTGAAGTGGCCTCGCCTTTGGATTAGGCTATAGCTAGCAGAGACAGGAGAGCACCGCCTTTCACGATGTCTCTGCGACAGGAATGAGTGTATTTGAGCAGAGCAGCAAGTTCACTGATCTGCATGGACGACAGAAAAGGAGTGTTTGACGATGACCACGGCAACGTTGGTGCTTGCGGACGTCACGCTGGAAAGCCTGATTTGGTGGCTGATCGTGGGATTAATCGCAGGCTTCCTGGCCGCAGTAGTGATGCGCGGTGTGGGCTACGGGATCGTTGGGGATATCATCGCTGGCCTCATTGGCGCCTTCATCGGAGGATGGGTGTTTGGCGCGCTTGGCGTGAGCACAGGAGGTGGTCTGCTGGGCAGTATTCTTGTGGCCTTCATTGGTGCCTGTATCCTGATTTTCCTCCTGCGAGCGTTTTCGCGTCGCTATCCGTATCGGTGACTGGAAGCAGGGCGTGCCGAGAGCGGTAGGGGATGCGCTGTTCTTGTTGCGTCGAAGTCAGGGCAACTGCATGAGTTGCCCTGCTGGCTTGCACGATAGATGTGCTTTCCCATCCACCTGCTGGGTGCTCCAGGCTCACAGGACGTACCACTGACAACCGTTGGCAACCGAAGTATCCCTCCCATCACGTGCAATGGTCGCGCTCCCGGCCATGCAGGGGAAGAGTGGCTAGCCTCCAAGACCTTTTCCTCTACTCTACGTGCTCTACTCCTCTCCTTGTCCACTTGTCCAGACAAAATTTCCCAGCAGAGTCATTCATACACCCCATACTGAGAGCAGGTAGGCGCCTGTCGGAGACCGATTGGAAATTCACGTGCGGGGAGTGATGCTGCGGCAAGTTGTCACACTCTTGCGAGCCAGTGCGTATCTAGAGTAATGGGTAGTAACGACAGGAGCTGACCCGGTGGGTGACCGCCTGGTCAGCAGAGCCTACTTTGTTGCCGACGATGCAGCTTCTGGGAGGATGACCATGACAAGCAACATACGAGAGCTTTCAGGCGACAAGAAGCCAGGGAGGACCTGGCACATGGGACAGACTATCGCCAGGCGCCTGCACGCATTGCGGTTATTCTGGATCAAATTCAACAACGATTGGTCGTGGAATAATGCCGCCGGGCTGGCCTATAACCTGCTGGTCTACCCAGTGGTCACCTATGCATGCACACACCACGCTAGCTGGAAACAGAGAGTAACTTTTTCGGTAGTGACAGCTATGGTATTCTAGAAGCTTGGAAGCATATTCCCTGGTCTATCCACTGCTCACTGACAGGCTGTTTGCCTGCCATCATACAAAACGGCGTCTCTGCGTCTGCGCTCCGAAGTGAGGTAGTGCTATGCGTACTCCTGAATCTGTCCTGTCCATCACGAGAAATCAAATGACCCGAGGGCTCTGGTATCTGCTCGATACCCTGCTGGCGTGTGTCGGGCCCCTGCTGGTCACCGCAGTCATTGGTGTGTTCCACCTCTACCCAGCCATCCCCAACATTTCGAACGTTTATGTACTGGTGGTGCTGGCATTGGCCATCGTGTGCGGACGGTATGCAGCCATCCTCAGTGCCGTGGTGGCCTTTCTCTCCCTGGCGTACTTCATCGTGCCTCCCCTCTATACCTTTGCCGTGATCCGCCCCGAAGAGTGGATCGCACTCTTCATTTTCCTCAGCGTTGCCCTGCTCACCGGTCACCTGGCGGTCGCCTTGCGCGAGCGAACGGAGCAGGCGACCGGTCGAGAACGCGAGGCGCGTCAGCTCTCCGAGGTGGCGCGTGCGACCAGTCGGCAGGCTGAGCAAGCGCACCAACAACTGCTGGCTTATGAGCAGGCAGCGCGAGCGGAGACGGAGGCGGCGCGCGCCCGCCTGTACGATCTCCTCATGCAAGCCCCTGCCGCGATGTCCATCCTGCGCGGGCCGGGGCACCGCTACGAGTTTGCCAATCCCCTCGTCCAACCAAACAGGAACCGGGCTGACATTCTTGGCAAAACTGTTTCTGAGGTGTTGCCCGAAGTCGTGGAGCAAGGTGTGCTTGCCATCCTGGATGAGGTCTACACCACCGGCACGCCTTTCATTGGCACCGAGTTCCCTGTCCGATTTGACCGCCGTGGTGACGGCGTGCTGGAAGAAGCCTATTACACCTTTGTGTATCAACCGTTGCGGACGGTGCACGGGGAGATCGAGGGGATTTTGACTCATAGCGTGGAGGTGACCGAACAGGTGCTGGCACGCCGTCGTGTCGAGGAACTAAACCGCCAGTTGGAGGCAGAGAGAGATACCTTGCGCCAGGCGCAGCAGGAAGCGCAGGCACGAGCCGGCGAGCTTGAGGCAATCTTTGAGGCTATGACCGAGGGCGTGATCGTCTGCGATGCCAGGGGGGAGGTCCTCTACACCAACGCTGCCTATCGTTCCCTCATGGCTCTTGAAAAGGACGCTGATCCTTCAGTACTCTCGCTCGACAGCCGCCTCAAGTGGATGGCTTTGCGTGACCTGGAAGGACTACCTCTGCTCAAAGAGCAGGGTCCGATGCAGCGGGTGCTGCGGGGCGAACGCCTCTCGGGCACGCACAGAATGGATGCGCTGTGCCACACCTATAAGGGGGAAGACCTCATTCTCAATATCAGTGGCGCACCCATTCGTGATGCCGCAGGCAAGATCGTCGGGGGCGTGCAGGTCTTTCGCGATGTGACCGAACGCCTCCGGTTGCAGCAGCAACTCCAGTACAGCGAATACAAGCTGCGCTCGCTAGTGGAGTCCAACATCTTCGGGGTGGTCGTGGTCGATCTCGATGGGCGTATTTACGAATTCAATGACCGCTACGCGCAGATGCTTGGCTACAGCAGAGACGAATTGTCAACAGGGACCTTTAACTGGTTCCACTTCGTCCCCCCAGAGGATATCAAGGTACTGGGGCATGCCATGGTGACCCTTCTCTCGACAGGAGCCGCGCCTCCTTACGAGCGGGGGTATCTCCGCAAGGACGGCAGTCGCGTGCCCGCGCTGGTGGCAGCAACATTGTTTGATCAGGAGCGCCGTCTCGTCCTGGGAGTGATCCTGGACATGTCCGAGCAGAAAGCGGCGGAGCGGCGCAAACAGGAGTTTCTGAGCATGGTCAGCCATGAACTGCGCACCCCTCTCACCTCCATCATGGGCTTGATTGAGCTTGCACTGATGCAGATCGAACTCCGCCGCAGGGAGCTTTCGCCCGAGGCAGAAGGGCTGCTTGGTCAGCTCGAGAAGACACTTAAGCGAGCAGATGGGCAGGTAGAGATCGAAACCCGTTTAGTGGAGGAACTGCTGGAGGTATCCCGGCTGGAACTGCACAAATTTGAGCTGTCGTTGCAACGAGAGAATCTGGTCACCATCGTGCAGGAGACTGTTGCCAACCAGCAGCAGGTGGCGCGCACGCGTCAGATCAAGCTGGTCTTGCCGCCAGACGAGATCGTGCCGGTGCTCGCTGACGTTGGCCGCATCGGGCAGGTGCTCACCAACTACCTGACCAATGCCCTCAAGTACGCGCCGGTCGATCAGCCGGTATCCGTGCGCCTGGTAGTGGAGGCGAGCAGAGCACGGGTGTCAGTGCGTGACCAGGGGCCGGGGTTGACGCCCGAGCAGCAACACCGGGTGTGGGAGCGCTTTTATCAAGTGGCAGCACCCGGGCACCAGGGGCCAGACGGAGGATTGGGACTGGGATTAGCCATCGCCAAGGCCATCGTCGAGCAGCACCAGGGGCAGGTGGGGGTCGAGAGCGCTCCCGGTCGAGGCTCCACCTTCTGGTTTACTTTGCCGCTAGCCGATGGGCTGATCCAGGCGTGACGACACATTGTCTCCTCACGGCCACACCTCGCTATCGTCTGCTCGTTGAGGAATGCAGGATGCGAGCCCGGCACCACCGCTGGATCATCACACCAGCACGCACGCGCGAGTGCGTGCGCCAGGCTCCCAGATGCGTAACGCAGCTACGCCACCCGTGTGAATCCGTGCGAGGTCTCCCCTTCAACACGCTGCCAGGTAAGGAGCCATCGTGCGGTAAGCATATTAATGATCTGCCGAGAGGCATTGGCATCAGCTCCTGGATACACCCACCAGCGGGACTGGTGCGTGGGGAACCACTCCCCATCCTTTGGCGTATCCTGTCCTGCAGGTAGATTACTTCCACGCCAGCATGTCCCTGAAAGTGGAATTGTGCAGGCAGGTCCGGTGCCTCAGAAGAAGCTGGGTAGAGGATCGCCTCCATCTGAAAGGTCAGAGAAAAGCCCAGGCCCCTCAGGATGGTAGTGACCTCTTGCGGGTCGGGGCAGGTGGCGCAAAATGCGGTGAGTGCTTGGGTGTGTGGCATAGCACACCTTCCTTTCCTCAAAAAATGGACGGTAGAGACATCGTGAGAGGTGATATCACCCCTCACAGTGAGGAGATTTGACAGAGCTTCACAGTAGAACGACATAACGCATGGGGCATGCAATAGCATGAGCACCCATCATGAGGCAGAGAGTATGTAGATGTTGTATGCTGGATGGGCAGTAGTACCGAATCATGAACATCTGCTTCTCTGTGTGGAGAAAGGAACGTCGACGTGCTGTATCGTGAAGATCGTCAGGGACGGATCGCGATCACTCAGCCAGCGCATGCCTGGCTCTCCGGTCAATTGGCGCGCGCCTGGGGAAACGAGCGCTTTGGGGATGTAGTGCCCTGGGAAGAGGTCTGCCTGGGCGCAGAACAACATGACGTTGGTCATACGGCCTGGGAGCAAGCACCTGCACTCAACCCGCAGACGGGTCTGCCCTACAGCTTTTTTGAGTTGCCCAGGCAGTGGCATGTGCAGCTCTGGTCAGGAGCCGCCCGCCTGGTGCTCCCACAGGGGCGCTATGCCGCACTTCTGGTCTCCCTGCATGGCACGGGGCTCTACGTGAGCTACAATGCGACCGCAGATACGCGTGAAAACGCCCAGGCAGTCAGGGACTACCTGGCGCAGGAGCGTGTCTTCCAGGAGGAGCTCTTCACGACCTTGCGTGCCGACGCCCACTACAGGCCATACGCAACTGAGGAGGCCGTGACACGCAACCGACGGCTCCTCCAGGTCTGGGATGCGCTCTCCCTCGCCATCTGCTTCGGCGGCTGGCAGACGCGGTCCTTGCCCCAGGTTCCCACGGCCACAAGTGCTACGACTTTGACGCTTCGCGTGCGCGATGGCGATCCCACCCACCTCATGGTCACGCCGTGGCCGTTTCGCCGCGAGCACGTCACGCTGGTGTACGAAGGGCGCAACCTGGCAGAAACGTTCTCCAATGAAGAGGTGATGCGCGAAGCTCTCAAGCACGCTCCCTGGATCACATTGAAGACCACGCTCCTTCCCGATCAACCAGCGTGACCACACGGCTCACTTGTGGATCACGAAGGAGCACAGCCAGGGTTCTACCAAAAATCAGGGGCTAATCAGTAGCACGACATTTGGTAGAAAAGGCATCTTTGCGCCGCCTAAAAACACTACTTGCTGTCTAGCCTGCATACTGCTCCAGATGCTCGCTGTCGTGATTAAAGCGACCGTGGCAACTCCAGCGATACAGTGACTTGCACGAGAAGCTTGTTGCTGTGACGGTTCTTGACGTTTTTGTTCACAGTAGCAGCTTCTCCCTCTTTTCAGTAGAACCGTCTGGGGGCAGGTAACCTACTCTCATGCTAGGCAAAGTTCGAAACTTGATAATTAGTCAACCCCAAAATTTCTTCCCTAACCACGTCTATAGGGTGGCAGACATGCTAGTGAACAATGCAACACGAGCATTATCTGGTGAAAAAACACTGTACAGGATCGTCGCATCGAGCAATGGAGAGAAATACGGAGGAGCATCATGGCGGACGAGATGAGTCCAAATAAGCCAGCAGAAGAGCACAAGGTAGAAACTGCTACCATCAGCACACCTCTTCAACCCCAGCTTCAAAAAGAGCGGGCGCAGTTCCGGGCGCTTATACTAGGCAACCCGAACTACTTTGGCACTGTCAAAGAAAGCCCGTTCAAACCAGTTGAGCCCATTCTTGCGGACGTAGCATTTGAGGAGTTGAAGTGCGTCGGATTCAATCCGCAGCTTAATCTGCTTGAAGCAGTGATCTGGATCAAGCAAGAGTTTGGCTATGGTGGGGACATTTGTAGCGTTGGTACCCCGGAATACGTTCGTTTCTATGTGGACTGGGATAACACTGGCAACTGGATCGACCAGGGAATGACCAGCTTCACAGCCCACGACATTCCTGGAACGAAGCCCCTGGAATACGCTGTTACACTCCAAATCAACCCTTTGGAGAAGTTTTGTTTTTTCGATAATCTGCCAAACGTACGAGCCATCCTATCCTGGAATAACCCACCACCACCCAACACACCGGGCTTTATACCCGTGTGGGGGAACGTGTTGGAGGCACGTATCCAGATCGAACCCCTTGAGCTGATCATCTTCTCCAAACTTCTTGAAGAAGCCAAAGTCAAGCTTCCAGCGCAATTCGAGGCTGCACTAGACTTATCGCAGCCAATCAAAGCCGCGAAGCCTCAGGTGTTGAACGTAGTAGAACGTCAGGCCCTGTACAAAGATAAAGGAGTTCCGGGGCATCGCTTCGCTTTTCCAGAAGTCAACCAGTTAATTACCAACCCGGCCCTGACCGAAACTCTCATGAAACCGGGGTTCAAGGGCTTCCTGACTGAGCTACATATTAATCTGGCAGAGCTCATCGCCAAGCTGCTAGAAACTGATGGTGACACAAGCTTTGAGGAACTCAAATGCATCGGTCTGAACCCTAATCAGGATATCCTCGAGGGCATCCTGACAGTGAAGCTGCCAAACGGTTACTCTGGCGGCCCATGCACCGCAGGAAGCGAGGAGTACGTTGCCTTCTGGATAGATTATGGTAGTGGCTTCAACTACGTTGGAACAACAGCGGTGAATGTCCACGATTTCAGCGACATCCCTGCTGGAGGATTGCAATATGCAGTATTCCTACCAGTAGACTTCAGCCAGCAACGTCAGCCATGTGAGCTGGGAGCCAAGACGGCGAAAGTCCGAGCCATTCTTTCCTGGAACATACCCCCACCACCGTCCAACCCGAACTTCGTGCCTACATGGGGCAACCGAGAAGAGACATTGGTCCAGATTACACCGGGCCCTGTATCCTTAGGCAACACTCCATTCATCGATTCGGTAGGCAATATGGGGGTTTGTGACATCGATCAAACTACAGGTTGGGCGACAGGCACAGGTATCATACCACCTTTCACCGCGCGTGAAAGTCCATTCGGCGGAGTCATTACCATCACCGGGTTCATCTTAAATCCACCGAATGTACTGGCTGGCGCAACACCTATCAAGTACAAAGTGTATGTACGTGAGCTGGGTGGAACATGGCAGCCACTAGCCAATACCTTTGCTATTGACTATACCGAACAAAATGGTCCAGGTCTTCCCTTCCAGGTCACTAACTACCTCCAGAGTATCGACCCAATCGACGGCTACTACACTTACCTGGAACAGAACTATCCGAACCAGTGGTTAATAGTGACGGGCGGCGTGTTGGCACGATGGATTACGGGCCAGCCTATGATTGGATTGTGGGAAATCAAGCTAGAGGCCAAGCTTCCCAATGGAACTACTGTGCCTGCAGGTGCCATCTTCTGTCCTAAGGACGGGACATTCCGCAGTACTGTCATAGTAGATTTGGACGAAGCAGCACCGACAGCCAAGATTGACATCACTGGCTTCTCGCGTGGTGGCGGGCCAGTACAACCTGCAACGGATTGTGGCAAGTTCGAGGTGGGCGACGTGATCCACGGTACCTACTCTACATTTGACCTTGAAGGGCATTTCAACAGCCTCTCCTTGGGTGTATTACCATCCGGGAACCCGGTTAATCCATCGAGTAGGTCATACCCAATTGTATCAACAAATGGCGAAGCAGGTACCTGGACGTTAGACACTAGCGGCATGGAACCATGCGGTTATGTTGTGGAACTGGGGGTGAATGACCGGACCATTGTCAGCAGCGGCACCATTGGCTGGCCAAACTCCGCTTCTGTTGGTTTTTGTCTGGATCAGGCACCGCCAACAACATCTGCCTAAATAGCTTTGTACCTGGTTCCACCAAAAAAGGGACTCTGTTGGCGAATGAAAAATCGAACATGGATTCCTGTGGGGAGTTCAGATCACGCTTCGTTTTGCAATGCGCCAACAAAATCAAAAGGGGGGTTGAAAAAAGCAGAGAGGTTACTGCTGTGAACAAAAACCTCAAGAAGGATTACAGGAGGACCTCTCATGCAAATGACGGTATCGTCGATCGTCGACATCCCTGCAAGTGCAGCCCATCAACCCAATCGAATGGAAGCCAGAGCCTTTGCAGTGAAGGCACCGACTGACGCATTGGGCTCACCAAAGACGGCTGGGTTGTGCTCACCCAGCTTTTGTGGCAAGGGCAGGTCAAGGCTGCCCTCGCGCGTTTGCAGACGCTGCGCCCGGTTGTGAGCGTGAACCGATCAAAGCTTTGGAGGAGGCCATCACCTATCTCGAAAACCAGCGTGGGTGGAATGGTCACGACCAACGGTGGCTTAGACGAGCAGGTCATGGCTATGGTGATCAACCCATGCACGAAGAAGGTATGCGGAAACGCCCGAACGCTACCTGTGCTGGCTACTTAGCATATCCGTTCTCATATCAGAAAGTACCCTGTCATACGGGAAACCCTCAGGTCATCTCTCTGATGAGTAGATAGCTAAGAAAAAGAACGGGTAGTGCCAACATGAGCGCTGTTTTTAGAACAGATATACTAAGTAGCCAGCACAGCTGCTCGCACGCTCGAAAACTGAAAGATAAAGGTAGAGTTTTTTGGCTGATTGGACTCATATTGTTGCAGAAAATTGAAAATGGACGCATAAGCGTGCAGTAAGTTGTAGATGGGTACAATCTAAAAACGTTGTTCTCTCTTCGTTTTTTAAGAACGGATGTCTCAAGTAGCCAGTACACCCGTTGGACGTGCGATTGTAGTAAGTAATGAACGCCAGGATATGAGCTCGCAACTCCTGCACCGAGCGGCAACTGATACTAAATCGCATGCTGTGATAGAATAAAGGAGGTGAAGAAGCAAGCAGAAAGGGAGAGGATATGGCCAGGATCACACGAGCGGCAACGCATTTGACGGTAGAAGAAGTCAAGAAACGCATGAGCACCGATCCGCGTC
>WNFC01006375.1_pt1 | contig 17303 bp, 15 predicted proteins | sample 5400541 | NCBI WGS metagenome assembly WNFC01 (sample SAMN13153342, study PRJNA577476) | soil metagenome | isolation source: 120 cm saprolite under Douglas fir tree site 2 hole 2 replicate 1 | place: USA:California | collected 2015-04-18
CGAACCGCAGCATCCGACGCGATCGTACCGGGGCCAGGTAGGACCGCCCGGGCGATACCGTGGATGCACATACCGTGGAGGCAGGGCGCACGTGGCGTTCGCACCGCGACCGGAGGGCACCTGATGAGTCCGCTCGGTGGGACGGGCCCGCTCCGCGCAGCCCGGGCCTCGCCGCCCCGACGACAACCCAAGCCCGCAGCCGCGGTCCGCTCTGTGCTTGCCGTCGTCACCGCCCTCATGGCGCTGGGCGGCGGGCGCCTGGCGCCGGCCGGGGCCGTCAACCCGACCACCCTGCCCACCACGACCACCCTGCCCGTCACGACCACCGCGGCCGGAGTGACCGCCACCGCGCCGGCGGCCCCCGCGGCCGCGCCCGCGGGCGCGCCCGCCCTGCCGGCCGCGCCGAGCGGCCTGACCCCGGCGGTCGTGTCCGACGACGCCCGGGCGCGCAACGCCGCGCTCGCCGCGGCCGCCGCCGCCCGGAGCGCCCTGCTCCAGGCCAAGCTCGACGAGACCAACGCCGAGGCCCACCTGGCCGCGACCGAACGGGACGAGAGGGACACCGCGGCGCGCCTGGCCCGGGCCGAGCAGACCGATCAGGCCGCGGCCACCAACCTGCTCGTGGCCCGCCACAATCTGAAGGCCTTCGCCGTGGCGGACTACGAGACTGGTGGTGCGGCCTCGACGATCTCCTACGTCATGGTGTCGACCGACGCCAACGACCTGTCGCGGCGGGCGTGGATCGTCACCTCGATACTTCAGACCCACCGGAACCTGGCCAACGCGTTCTTCGCGGCCAAGCGGGCCTCGACCAAGGCCCTGCAGGACAGCATCTCCGCGCTCGACCAGGCCCAGTCCGATCACCAGCTGGCGAGCAGCACTCTCGGAGCCGCCGTCGAGGCCGTCAGGGCCAGGACCGGCGACTTCCGCGACCGCACGCTGCTGCTCGACGTCACCGCGGCGACGGCCACGTTCGGGGACAGCGACATCCCGCTCCTGTTCGTGGACGCCTACCGCCGAGGGGCGGGTGCCACCAACGCGGCCACGCCCGTCTGCCAGCTCCCCTGGCAGGTGCTGGCCGGCATCGGGAAGATCGAGTCCAACCAGGGCCGCGCCGAAGGCGCTCATCTCACCATCGGCGGCAACGTCACGCCTCCGATCCTGGGCCCCGCCCTGGACGGCACCAACGGCACCCAGCTGGTGCCGGCGAGCGACAACGGCCAGTACACCGGCGACCCCAAGTACGAGCACGCCGTCGGCCCGATGCAGTTCCTGCCATCGACCTGGATCAAGCTGGGCCGCGACGGCAACGGCGACGGCGTGGCCGATCCCAACAACATCTATGACGCCGACCTGACGGCCGCCGTCTATCTCTGCCGGGCCGCGCCGACCGGCGGCCTGGTCGACGACGACGCCCTGAAGCCGGCGATCTTCGCCTACAACCACTCCGATCAGTACGTCGCCGAGGTGCTCGGCTGGTACCACACCTACACCGCCGACCCCACCCTGCAGGGCATCCTCACACCGGGCTCGCCGACATCGACGACGACGACCGCGCCGACCTCCCCCACGGCCCCGACCACGACGACCGCGCCTACCACCCACCGCTGAACGGCCAGACTGTGGCCATGACGGGCACGCGTGCGCTCACGGGCCGGCGCACCACCGAGCTGGGCTTGCTGCTGATAGTCACCCTCATCACCGTCTGCGCCTACGTGCTCGCCTCGCTCGGCAAGTCGGCGACGATCCCGGCTCAGACCCTGCCGTTCCTCATCTTCGTGCTGGGCCTGACCCTGGCCGCCCACGTCGCCAACCGCCGGCTGGCGCCCGATGCCGATCCGGCGTTCCTCCCGCTCGTCGCCCTGCTCAACGGGCTCGGTTACGTGTTCATCGCCCGGCTCAACTACAGGCTGGCCGGCCTCCAGGCCACCTGGACGTTCATCGGGGTCGCCGTGTACGTGGCCACTTTGTGGATCGTCCGCCGCTCCCGTGACCTCGAGCGCTACCGCTACCTGCTCGCCCTCGCCGGCGTCGGCCTGCTCCTCCTGCCCCTGGTGCCCGGCATCGGGCAGGACATCAACGGCGCCCGCCTCTGGGTGCGCCTCGGGCCGGTCAGCTTCCAGCCCGTCGAGCTGGCCAAGATCGCGCTCGCCATCTTCTTCGCGTCGTACTTCGTGGAGCGCAAGGAGGTGCTGGCCACCCCCACGTCGCACCTAGGTCCGCTGCCGGTGCCGGCGGCGCGCTACCTCGGGCCCGTGGTCGGCGTCGTGGGAATCTCACTGCTGATCATGACCGCGGAGCGCGACATCGGATTCTCGCTGCTGTTCTTCGTGCTGTTCGTGTCGATGATCTGGGTGACCACCGGCCGGCTGGCGTACGTCCTGGTCGGCCTGGTGCTGTTCGCGGCGGGGGCGTTCGTCGCCGTCCACGTGTTCCCCCACGTCCACGAGCGCATCACCGTGTGGCTCGACCCGTGGGCCCACGCCAACGGGTCCGGCTACCAGATCGTGCAGGCCCAGTACGCCCTCGGCTCGGGGGGGATCGCCGGGACCGGGCTGGGGTTGGGCCGGCCCACGATCATCCCGGTGGTGGTCAGCGACTTCATCTTCGCCGCCATCGGGGAGGAGCTCGGCCTGCTGGGCACGACGGCCGTCGTAGTCAGCTTCCTGCTGCTCGTGGGGGCGGGCCTGCGGACGGCGGTGGCCTCGCGCTCCGATTTCCCCAAGCTGCTCACCGCGGGCCTGACCGCCGTCATCGGGTTCCAGGCGTTCTTCATCATGGCGGGCGTGGTCCGGATCCTGCCGCTCACGGGCATCACCTTGCCGTTCGTGGCCTACGGCGGGTCCTCGCTGGTCGCCAACTACGTGCTGCTGGCGGTTCTCGTGCGGATCTCCTCGGAGACCGTCCCGCTCGAGCCCGGGCCCTAGAGGGGCGGGCCAGGCGCCGGCCGGCCGGCGACCGCCAGGACCTCCTCGGCGACGACGATCGGGACCCCGTGGGACTGGCGCAGGGCCAGGGCGACCCCGTCCGACGGGCGGCAGCTGACGCTGCGCAGCTCTGTGCCCTGGGCCACCTCCAGCTCGGCCCAGAACACGCCGTCCTGCACCCGGGCGATCACCAGGCGCTGGACCGTGATGACATAGGCGTCCATCACGTCGGTGAACAGCTCGTGGGTCATGGGCCGCGGCGAGCGGATCTGCTGCAGCGCGGCCGCGATGGAGATGCCCTCGCTCATCCCGACGGGCAGGGCCAGCTCTCGCCACGGCTGCTGGATCTCGCGCAGGAGGAGGACGGGGTTCGGGTCGGGAAGGGTGATCGCCGCCCCGGCCACGGTGACCGCGCGGAGCCGGCCACCGTCCTCGTCACTCACCGGGGCTCACCGGAACCGCCGCATCTCCACGTTGAGAGCCAGCCCGATGGCCGCGAAGAATGAGATCACCGACGACCCGCCGTAGCTCATGAGGGGGAGGGGGATGCCCGTGATCGGCATGATCCCCATGGTCATGCCGGAGTTCTCGAACACCGACACGGCCAGCATCGACAGGACACCGGCGCACAGCAGCGTGCCGAACAGGTCCCGCGACAGCTGGGCCGCCCGCCAGATCCGCCACCCCATGATCCCGAAGAGGGCGAGCAGCGTGGCCCCTCCGACGAATCCCAGCTGCTCACCGACCGCCGTGAAGATGAAGTCGGTGTGCTGCTCGGGCACGAAGGACAGGTTCGTCTGGGTGCCGTGGAGCAGCCCCCGGCCGAACAGCCCACCGGCGCCGATGGCGGTCTTGGACTGCTCGAGGTTGTAGGCCGCCTGCTGGCCGTTGTGGGCCGGGTCGACGAACGCCTTCAGGCGGTCGACCTGGTACTGCTTCAGGAAGCCGAAGTGCACGACGGCGACGATGGCGACGACGGCCAGCATCGTGAGCAGGGCCAGGTGCTGGAGCCGGACGCCGACCACCACGAGCATGCCCAGCAGGACCGTGCCCAGGATGATGGCCGTCCCCAGGTCGGGCTGGACCGCGACCAGGCCCATCGGCACGCCCGACAGCACCAGCAGGACGACCAAGCGGCGGGCGTCGATCTCCCCGCGCACCCGGCGGCAGTAGGTCGCCACGATCAGGATGAGCGCGACCACCGCGAAGGAGGAGGGCTGGAGCTGGAAGCCCGAGAGCTGGAACCAGCGCTGAGAGCCCTTCGCCGTCGATCCGAGCGGCGACATCACCGCCACCAACCCGATCACCGTGCCGGCGTAGGCGAGCACGCCGATCTCCTCGAACCGGTGGTAGTCGATCACTGTCGTCACCAACATGGCCCCCAGGCCGAGGAGGACGAAGATCGCCTGCCGCTTGGCGAAGTACTGGGGATCGGCCCCGTTCAGCTGTTGCTTGGCCTGGGTCGCCGAGTACACCATGGCCACGCCGAGCACCGCGACCGCGATGCTCGTGCACGCCAGCACCAAGTCGACGTGCTGAAGGAGCCGGCGACCTTCGCGGGACTTGGGGTCGAGGACGGTCTGGGTCATGGGCGGTCGGCCGCGACGGCCGGGGTCCATGCAACACGCCTGGGCGGGGCCGCACAACTCGCCCACTATGGTGAACCGGTCCCCGACCCCGGAGCACGATGGCCTGGCCCTTTCTCCTGAGCCTGACGGCGACGCGGCTGATCGGAGCCAGCTCCGCCCCGGCCAGCCCGACCTCGCACGGCTACGTCTACGACCTGTTCCGCACCCAGCTGAACGCCAGCGACTTCGTGGCCAGCACCGCCCAGTTCCTCCTCGTGGCCCCGCTGCGCATCCTGCTGATCGTGGTGGCGGCCTGGGTGCTCAGCCGGCTGGGGACCCGGATGTGCCACCGGCTGGCCCGATCGTTGCGCCTGCGACCGCCGATCCTCGGGTAGTCGCCCCGGACCGACTCGCGCTCCGCCACGGTCGGCGGGGCCCTGGCCAGCGTGCTGCGGGTCTTCGTGTGGACCATCGCCGTGCTCACTGCGCTGGGCGAGCTCGGCATCAAGCTGGCGCCGTTCGTGGCCGGGGCGACGGTCATCGGCGCCGCCGTGGGCTTCGGCGCCCAGAGCCTGGTGCGCGACTTCCTCTCCGGGCTGCTCATCCTGATCGAGGACCAGTACGGAGTCGGCGACGCCGTCAGCCTCGGGAACATCACGGGGACCGTCGAGGCGGTCAACCTCCGCACCACCCGACTGCGATCCTTCGACGGGGTGGTCTGGTACGTCCCCAACGGAGAGATCCGCAAGGTGGGCAACCGGGCGGACACCTACGGGCGGGCCCTGGTCGACATTGCCGTCCCCCCGACGGCCGACGTCGAGCGCGCGATCGAGGTCATCGCCTCCGAGGCCGAGGCGGCAGCCGGGGACGAGGCCTGGTCCTCCTCGCTGCTCGAGGCGCCTGTGGTCCTCGGCGTGGACCGCGCCGACCAGGACGCGACCGTCGTACGGGTGGCGGCCAAGCTCGCGGTCGGCCAGTCGGACGCCTTCGCCCGGGCGCTTCGCTCCCGCGTCGTGGCCCGATTGGCGCACGAGGGGCTCACCTGGGCACCGGCGGCCGCCTCACCCGCCTCGCCCGCCTCGCCCGCCTCACCCGCCTCACCCGCCTCACCCGGCGGTTGACCGGCCCCTGCAATGGGTTAAACTCATTCTTCAAGCAGAAAAACCACTGGGACGGCATTAAAGCATGGAAGAATGGTTGGACCGACCCTGTTCCGCCTGCGCCCGCCTGGCCCATGATCCCAGTGGTCCCCATGGCAAAGATGGGCATTAGGCTGACCGCCGTGAAGCCGGGTGACCGTGCCCCCGATTTCGAGCTCCCCGACCAGGCCGGCCAGCCCGTCCGCCTCCAGGAGGAGCTGGCCAAAGGGCCGGTCGTGCTGTTCTTCTACCCCAAGGCGATGACCTCCGGCTGCACCGCGGAGAGCTGCCATTTCCGCGACCTCGCCGCCGAGTTCGCCGACGTCGGGGCCCGGCGGCTGGGGATCAGCGCCGACGCCGTAGACCGCCAGGCCGCGTTCGCCGAGAAGAACAGCCTGGACTACCCGCTGCTGTCCGATACCGACCGGCGGGCGGCGCGCCTCTACGGGGTGAAGCGGCCCGGTCCCCTTTGGAACCGGCGCACCACCTTCGTGATCGCCCAGGACGGCGTGGTGCTCGACGTGATCGCCAGCGAGACCGACATGGAGGTCCACGCCGACCGGGCCCTCGCTACGCTCCGGGCCCATCCGACCGGCGACTAGGGCGACGAGAGAGCACACCGACCGGTGGGCGCCCGGCGGGGCGCTACGGGCGGGCCGGGCGGGCCGGGCGGGCCGGGCGGTCGGCGAACGCCTGCGCCACCTCGACGATCGCCACGCGGGGATCCACGCCCCGGGCCACTGCGTCGTCGAGATCGGCCACCACTACCGCCGCACCCGCGGCGAAGTGGGCGGCGACCTGGCCAAGGTCCCAGACCATGGCGTCGGCGCCGTCGGCGCCGTCGGTACCGGTCGGCGTGAGCACCGTGCGCACCTCCAGGGCACGGGGACGCCCCGTGCCCAAGCGGCGCTCGCCGACGGCCGTCGCCGCCAGCCCGACCTGGTCGAGGGGCAGGCCGGGCGGGAACTGCCAGCCGTCGGCGACCGTGGCGGCCAGCTGCCCGACCTCGGGCAGGGGCGGGCCGGCGACATAGATGGGCAGACGAGCCGGCGACGCAGCCCGGCACGCGTCGACCAGAGCCTCGGCCCGGTCCCGCGCCCCCGCGCACCCCTCGATGAGCAACGCCACCCGGCCCACGCCGAGCGTGAGAGCGGTGGCCGCGGCGGCGGCGGTCGCGTCCGGGACGGCCACGGACGCATCCAGTCCCGCAACCAACCCAACGGTGGTGGTGACCTGGGCGGCCGCGGCCAGCAGCGTCAGCGGGTCGGGGCCCCGGGCGGCCACCACGACGACCTCGTCGACCCAGAGGTCGTCGGCGACCTGGGCCAGGCCCACCAGGCTACGAACCTCGGCCGCAGCCAGAGTACGACTCGGCAGCATGACGGCGAGGCGGGGCAGCCGGCGGGCGATGCCACGACCGTACAGCCACCGCGACCGTGCAGCCCCCGCGACCGTGCAGCCCCCGCGACCGTGCAGTCCCCGCGACCGACACGGCCCCGTACGTACGGCGCAGCCCATGTCGGCCGGTACTGTGATCGGCGTGGCCTCACTCGACGGGTTCACCATTGGGATCACGGCCGACCGCAGGTGGAAGGAGCAGGCCGACCTGTTCACCCGCCGGGGCGCGGCCGTCCTCCACGGGCCCACGCTCGCCACCCGGTTCCTCTCCGACGACCCCGACCTCCGGGCCGCGACCCATGCCCTGGTCGAGCGGCCACCGGACCTGCTGATCGCCACTACGGGTGTCGGCATCAGGGCCTGGCTCGAGGCCGCCCAGACGTGGGGGATCGCAGATGAGCTCCTCGCTGCCCTGGGAGCGGCGCGCACCGTGGCGAGGGGACCAAAGGCGGCCAACGCCCTGGCCCAGGCCGGCCTCCCCGTCCACATGCGGGCCAAGTCCGAGCGCATGGAGGAGGTGGCCGAGCTACTCAGGTCGGAGCCGGCGGCCAGCGGGCGCGTCGCCCTGCAGCGTTACGGGGAGGACAGCCTGGACGCGCAGGCGGTGCTCGACGCCCGGGGCGCGGACGTCGTCGCCCTGTCCGTGTACCAGTGGCAGCTGCCGGCCGACACCGGACCGGCCCGCGGGCTGGTGCAGGCCGCCTGTTCGGGTGAGGTCGACGTGGTGACCTTCACGAGCGCGCCCGCGGTCGTCAACCTCCTCGGCATCGCCGCAGAGATCGGCGCGCGCCGCGAGCTGCTCGGCGCGTTCGCGGGCGGGCGGGTCACGGCCGGCTGCGTCGGTCCGGTGTGCGCGGCGGCGGCCCGCGATGCCGGCATCGCCGATCCGATCGGACCCGCCGTGGGCCGCCTCGGCCTGCTCGTGCGGATGGTCGAGGACCGCCTGACGGCCTGACCGCCTGACCGCCTGACGGCCTGGCCGCCCGACGGCCTGCGCGCCCAGGGTCGGGGGCGAGCCCCCGGACGCGACACGACCCCGAGTAGCCGCTCGGCGAACCTCACGCACTTCTCGGGGTCGTACCTCAGCTTGGTCTCCCTCCGGGCGCTCGCCGGGTGGCGCCGCTTCCGGCCGACCCACCGCCCAGAAGGACGGTTGGTGCTTTCGGATCCCTTACCTGACCGGCCGTTCCACACCCGGCTCGTTGTTCGGAGTCACCTTGCGGCAGCCCCTCCCGGCGATCCCGTTGGTTGGCGCTTCGCTGTCCGGCTGAGAGCACTGTGCTCCCGGCGTCTTCCGGCGTCAAGGGCCCCGCGGGAAATCCCGAGCTTGTCCCCAGAACTTCTTGCCCGTCCCCAGGATGTCCACCGACCGGCGCCTCCTTGTCCCCCGGATGTCCCCCGCCCGATCTTCAACGATCGCTTCGACAATCGCATGGCCCTGCGGCCGCTCCCGGCTCATAATCTCATCCACGCGGAACCAACGAGGAGGTCAGTGCATGCAGCCCGGTCTCGCCACTGTGGCCGACGTCGTCGCTCCGGTCATCCGGGCCTTCATCGGGGCCGATCCCCCGTTCGCGTTCCGGTTCTGGGACGGGAGCGAGGTGGGCCCGGGCACCGCGGCCGCTACGGGTGCCGCGACGGTGGTCGTGCACGGCCCCGAGGCCATCCGGCGCATCCTCTTCGCCCCGAACGAGCTGGGCCTGGGCCGGGCCTACGTGGCCGGCGAGCTCGACATCGAGGGCGACGTGTACGCCGCGCTCGACCTGCGGGCGTACGTCGCGGCCCGCGACCAGCGGGCCCGGGTCGCCCTCGACGTCCGGGGGTGGGGCGAGGTCGTCCGGGCGGCGCGGCGCCTCGGCATCCTCGGCCTACCCCTCCGACCGCCGCCCGAAGAGGCCCGCCTCCACGGCCGGCGCCATTCCAAGGAGCGCGACGCTGCGGCGGTCGCCCATCACTACGACGCGGGCAACGACTTCTACCGCCTGGTCCTCGGCCCGACGCTGACCTACTCGTGCGCCTACTTCGCCTCCGAAGACCAGCCCCTCGACGACGCCCAGGAGCACAAGCACGACCTGGTCTGCCGCAAGCTCGGCCTCCGCCCCGGCATGCGGCTGCTCGACGTGGGGTGCGGCTGGGGGACCATGGTACTCCATGCGGCCACCCACCACGACGTGCACGCCGTGGGCGTGACCCTGTCCCGCCAGCAGGCCGACCTGGCCGCGGCTCGGGTCGCCGACGCCGGCCTGACCGGCCGGGTCCAGATCCGGTACCAGGACTACCGCGACATCGCCGACGGGCCCTACGACGCCATCTCCAGCATCGGGATGTTCGAGCATGTGGGCGCGGCCCGCCTGAGCGAGTACTTCCAGCAGCTGTTCACGCTGCTGCGCCCCCACGGCCGGCTGCTCAACCACGCCATCTCCCGGCCGCCGGGCGACGCTCACCCGGACCGCCATTCGTTCATCGAGCGCTACGTCTTCCCCGATGGCGAGCTACAGGAGGTCGGGGCCTTGGTCTCCGGCATGCAGGCCAACGGCTTCGAGGTGCGCGACGTCCAATCCCTGCGGGAGCATTACGCCCTGACGCTGCGCCACTGGGTCGCCAACCTCGACGCCGACTGGGAGAAAGCCCAGCAGTTTGCCGGACCAGCCCGCGCCCGGGTCTGGCGTCTCTACATGGCCGCGTCCGCCCTCAACTTCGAGGCCGGCCGGGCCAACCTGCACCAGGTCCTCGGGGTCAAGGTCGATGATGCCGGCGGCTCCGGCGTGCCGCTCACGCGCCACGAGCTGATGCAAGGCGCCGTCTCCGTGAGGTAGCCCCGGGTTCCCGGCGTCAGGCCAGGCCACGAGCCTGGCGCCACCGGGCGTGGCGCCACAGGTGGTCGAGGGCGATGACCGCCCGGTTGGCCGACGCGTAGCACAGCCGCCCGGTGTCCCTGACCGTCGCCGGCCCAGGGTTGTCCGGCGAGGCGACAGCCAGCTCGGTGGCCGTGAGGACGGGCTTGCCGGTCACGTCGGAGATCCGGGCCGCGGCCTCGGCGAAGCGGGCGTCCTGGCGCTCGTGGTAGGCCACGATGCGCTCGAGGCCGTGGCCCGGGTAGAAGCGCCCGGTCCTCATCATCCGGGCCTGGTTCGACTGGATGCCGAGGCCTAGGTAGATGACGGCGTCCACCTCCGGGTGGCCGGCGATCAGCCCCAGGACCTCCGGGATGGTGTCGCGCGTCTCGCCCCCCGCCAGGTCCACGGGGTTGTTCCGGCTCCACCGGGGCGGGAGCAGATGGTCGAGGGCCGCCCTGAGGTCGTCCGGGAGCGGTTGGAGCACGAGGCTGGTGCGGTTGATGGCGTCTGCGGTGACCACACCCCACCCCCCCGCGGTCGTCAGGACCACCGTCCGGGGGCCGCGCGGCAGCGGCTGCGAGGCGAACGTGGCCGCGGCCTCGAAGGCCTCCTCCACGGTGGCGGCCCGCACGATCCCGGCCTGCCGGCACGCTCCATCGAAGATCCGGTCGTCGGTCGCGAGCGAGCCGGTGTGGGAGGCCGCGGCCCGCTGCCCGCCGGCGGTCGTCCCGCCCTTGAGCAGCACGAGCGGCTGGCGGGCGGCCAGGGGGCTCACCCGCTCGAAGAAGGCCCGGGCGTCGGTCATGCCCTCCACGTAGGACAGCGAGACGGCGGTGGCCGGATCGGACGCGTAGAACTCGAGGAAGTCGGTCACGCCCGTGGCCGCGGCGTTGCCCGCCGAGACCGCCCGGCTGATCCCGATGCCGCTCTGGATGGCGTAGTTCATGAACGACGACACGAAGTTGCCGGACTGGCTCACCACCCCGATCCGCCCCGCCGGCGGGTAGGGCGCCACGATCTGGGCGCAGAGCGATGCGGGCGTGGAGACCACGCCCTGGCCGTTGGGCCCGACGAGCAGGAGCCCGAGCTCGGCGGCCAGGGCCACCAGCTCCCGCTCGGCCGCCCTGCCCTCCTCGCCTGCCTCCCCGTAGCCGGCTGTCGTCACGAAGGCGGCCCGGACGCCCCTGGCCGCGCACGCCCGCAACAGGTCGGGGTTGGCCGCCACGGGGGTGCACACGAAGACCAGGTCGGCCTCGCCCCCGGGGAGCTGGTCGAGCGAGGTCAGCGTAGGGATGCCGAGGACCTCGTCGCCCGACAGCGACGTGGCGAAGACCCGCCCCGGGTAGTCGTGGCGCAGCAGGTTGTGCAGGGTCACGAAGCCGAACTTGCCCGGGTGCGTGCTCGCCCCGGCCACCACCACGCCCCGGGGCTCGAAGAGGGCGAGGAACTGCGCATCGGTGTACGTCACGGGCGAAGCTCGACCAGGGCGTCGACGGCCACCGGCACCCCCCCCGCCACGATCAGCGGGTTGATGTCGACCGAGACCACCTCGGGATGCTCGCCCGCCAGCGTTGACAACCCCGCTACCACGGCCGCCAGCCGGTCCCGGTCCACGGCCGGCTCGCCCCGGAACTCGCCAAAGAGGCGTCGGGTGCCCAGCTCGTCGACCAGGTCGTGGGCGTCGACGCCCGAGAGCGGCACCAGCCTGAAGGCCACGTCGGCCACCGCCTCGGCCAGGATGCCTCCGACGCCGAGCATGACGCACGGCCCGAACTGCGGATCGCGCACCAGCCCGGCGATCAGCTCGCGGCTGCCGCCGACCATCTCGGCCACCAGGATCTCGACCTCCCCGTCACCCGGCTGCGCCATCCCCAGCATCGCGACGGCGGCGGCCTCGACGGAGGGCCGATCGGCCAGCCCGACTCGCACCAGTCCCCGCTCGGTCTTGTGGGCGATGGAGGCGCCGCACAGCTTCACCACGACCGGGTAGCCGATGCGGTCAGCCGCCTCGCCCGCGGCCGCGGCCGTCGAGGCGGTCTCCTCCCGGGCGACGGGGACGCCGTAGGCGGCGAGCATGCGCTTGGACTGGGCCTCGGAGAGGGTGGTCACGGGCCGGGATCATAGGGTGGGCGCGCCGAGGCCCGGGCCGGCGGCCCGGGCCTCATGCGTGCGTCCTGGCCGGGCGGGTCAGGTCGAGACCTGGATCACCCCGAACATGTTGTCGTGGATCGAGCAGTGATAGGGGAAGAACCCGCCGTCGTCGGCAAAGGTGAAGGCCGGCGTCGTGCTCGCGAACGGGGGCGGGGAGCCCGGGATGTTGGCGATGATGGCCGACGAGGTGGCCGTGGCCGGCATGGTCGAGATGCCCACCACCGGCTGGGTCAGCGTGATGTTCCCGGTCGAGCCCTGGTACTTGGCATCACCGAAGGAGAAGATGCCACCGTCGGAGCCGACCAGCCAGTAGCCGAACCCGCTCGGGGAGGCGCCCATGCCGACGATAGGCTTGTTGAGGGTGAGGCCCCCGGTCGAGCCGAAGAATTGGGCGTCACCGAAGGAGAAGATCCCTCCGTCGGATGCCACCAGCCAGTAGCCCCCGCCATCGGGCGTGGTGGCCATCCCGACGATCGGCTTGTTGAGGTGCTGGCCGCCCATCGATCCCAGGAACGGCGCCTGGAAGGCGAAGATGCCGCCGTCTGAGGCCACCTCGTAGTAGCCCGGATTGGCGACGTTGATGGCCCCCCCCACGACCGGCGCGTTGAGCTTGATGCCGCCCGTGCTTCCTAGGAAGGGAAAGGCCCCGAAAGCGAACAGGCCGCCGTCTGAGCCGATGGCGGCGTAGCCGTCGTCGAATGGCGTGGCCAGCAGGCCGACCACCGGCTTGTTGGGGGTGACGTGCAGCCCGGGGAGCGAGTTGAAGAACCCGGCGTCGCCGAAGGAGAACATCCCTCCGTCGGCGGCGATGTTCCAGTAGCCCAGTCCGGTCGAGGTGGCGGCCTGGCCGACGACAGGCTTGTTCAACTTGATGGCGCCGGTGCTGCCGAAGAAGGCGGCGTCCCCTTCGTCGAACACCCCGCCGTCAGACGCCACGAACCGGTAGCCGTGGCGGGAGATGGGCACAGCCGAAAGGCGGCGCCCCGCCCAGATCGGGCGCGACCGTGTCCGGACCCGACGCCGCCTCGCACATCGGTGGCAGGCGGAAGGGATCGACGCTGATGCTGCCCAGCCCAGGCGGGAACGTCACCGTGTGAACGTCCTCGATGGTGCCGGTGGTCCACTTGACCTTGTCGTTCTTGCCGATCTTGAAGCCGGCCGGGAGCATCTCGAGGATCTCCACGTGGGGGGTGGCGGTGCCCGCCGTCAACGTCCATGTCTTGGTGCCGTCCCCGTTGGCCGTCGGCGTCGGCGCCGGGACGGTGGCGATCTGGGCCGCCGCCGCGGTGTTGTCGGCGTCGTAGGCGGTCGTGGCCGCGGCCGAAGCCTCAGCGGGGGTGGTGGCCGCGGCGCCGCTGTCGACGGTGAGATGGCCCTTCATGCCCGGGTGGATCAGGCACACGAAGGTGACCGTCGTGGGCCCGGCCGCGGTGAACTTGACGAAGAAGTCGTTGCCCGGGGCGGTGGGCGCCGCCCCCGAGTTGAGGTCGCTTGGAGCCGTGTCGGCCGCGAACGGGCACGGGGTGGCGGCGTCGCCGCACGCCCCGGGCGCGCCGCTACCGGCGGGCGGGAAGGTGCCGAAGGCGACGTCGGTCTGCTGGTTCACCAGGGGAGCCTCGCCGTTGTCCGCATCAGGCGTGAAGAAGGGATGCTTGGCCCACGCGCTGCTGGGGTCGCCGGGCGTGGCGTTCTCGCCCGATCCGAGCATGGTGGCGGTGTGGAAACCGTCGATCGCACCCTGGTTCCACTGGAAGTCGACCACGTCGCCGCTGTGGATCGTCGGGGTCGACGCGGACCCGGGGTAGAACTGCGTGTACAGGTAGTTGTGGCCGCTGGGCGAGGCGTTGTCGACCCCGATCGTGAGGGCCGGAGTGGCCGCCGTGCGCGGCGCCGACCTCGATCTCGCGACCTGGGCCCGAGCGGCGAAAGCCGTGCTGGGTAAGAGCAGCACCACCGCGCCGGTGAGGGCCGCTGCCACGATTCGAAGCCTGCCCGATGTCCGCATGAGAACCCCCTGTTGTGACGCCGATCCGTCGCCGGCCCGCAGAGTCTTACCCGCTGGGAACCTGCCGTGTGGGGATACTGCCCCTTCGGGCAGCCGGCGCGGACCTTCGGGCAGGCGGGCCCGGGCCCGGGCCGCACTACCGTTCGGGCCGATGAAGCTCGACCCGGTGCGCGACGAGCGCATCCGCCAGGTGCTGGCGGCGTGGGTGCGCCCGGCGCTGTGCGGCCCGAGCGCGCCGCTCGAGGTGCTGGCGAGCCACGTCCACGGCGAGCCCATCGGCTACGGCGAGGCCGTGGCGGGGGCCTTCGAGCCCTTCCCGATCGGGGGTGCGTGGGGCCCGCCGTGGGGCACTACGTGGTTCCACCTCCTCGGGCGGGTCCCGCCGGGCTGGGCCGGCGAGGAGGTGGTCATGCGCTTCGAGATCGGCAACGCCGGCGACACCGGCTTCGGCGCCGAGGCCCTGGTGTGGTGCGGCGACTTCCCGGCCCAGGGGCTGTCGCCGAACCACAGCCGGTTCCGCATCGCCCCCAGGGCCAGCGGCCACGAGCAGGTCGACCTCTACGTCGAGGCCGCCGCCAACCCCAGGCCGCCGCAGCACCTGACGACCTGGCCCCTGCTGCTGGCCGACCCGCACGGCGCGCCCGCCTTCACCCTCGCCCGGGCCGACCTGGCCGTGTTCCGCCGCCAGCTGTTCGCCTTCCACCAGGCCTTCGCGGCCCTCTACGGCCTGTACCGCGACCTGCCCGCCGACGAGCCCCGCGCCGCGCAGCTGGGGGCGGCCCTGGACGCGGCCTGCCGGGCCCTCGACCTCGATGACATCCCCGCGAGCTACCGCCAGGCCAAGCCCATCCTCGACGACCAGCTCCGGCCGGCGACAGCGAGCGCCCACCACATGAGCGCGGTCGGCCATGCCCACATCGACACCGCGTGGCTATGGCCCCTGCGGGAGACGATCCGCAAGTGCGCCCGGACCTTCTCCACGGCCGTCACGCTGATGGACCGCTACCCCGAGTACCGCTTCGCCTGCTCGCAGCCCCAGCAGTACGAGTGGATGAAGGAGCACTACCCGAGCCTGTACCGGCGCATGGTGGAGAAGGTGGCCACAGGCCAGCTCGTGCCGACCGGGGCCATGTGGGTCGAGGCCGACTGCAACGTGCCCTCGGGCGAGTCGCTCGTGCGCCAGATCGTGCACGGCAAGCGGTTCTTCGCCGACGAGCTCGGCGTCGAGGTCGAGGAGGTCTGGCTGCCGGACGTGTTCGGCTGCGCCGCCGGCCTCCCGCAGATCATGCGTCAGGGCGGCGTGCGATGGTTCCTGACCCAGAAGCTGTCCTGGAACCAGTACAACCGGCTCCCCCACCACACCTTCCTCTGGGAGGGGATCGACGGGTCCCGCGTGCTCACCCACTTCCCGCCGGCGGACACCTACAACGGCGCGGTCACCGCCGAGGAGCTGCGGCACGCGGCGGGGAACTTCGCCGACCACGACCGCTCCGGCCGGTCGCTGTACCTGTTCGGCTACGGCGACGGCGGCGGCGGCCCGACCGAGGAGATGCTGGAGACGGCGCGGGCGGTGGCCGACGTGGAGGGGCTGCCGCGGCTGACGATGGACTCGCCGCGAGCGTTCTTCGCCGCCGTAGAGGAAGAGCTCGAGGACCCGCCGGTGTGGGTGGGCGAGCTCTACCTCGAGATGCACCGCGGCACCTACACCACCCAGGCCGCCACCAAGGCGGGCAACCGCCGGGGCGAGCTGGCGCTGCGGGAGGCGGAGCTGTGGTCGGCGCTGGCGGCGAGGGCGCCGTACCCGGCCGCTGAGCTGGACGCGGCCTGGAAGACCCTGCTTCTGCACCAGTTCCATGACATCATCCCGGGCTCGAGCATCCACTGGGTGTACCAGGACACCGAGCGGGACCACGCCGCGGTGATCGCCTTCGGGGAAAGGGCGGCCCGGCAGGCCCTCGAGTCGGTGGCCGCCGAAGCATCCACCGAGGGCATGGCCGAGCCGGTGCTGCTGGCCAACTCGCTCGGCTGGCGCCGCACCGGCGTGATCGAGGGCCCGGCCGGCCCCATCACCGTCGACCTACCGGCGTGCGGCTATTCGGTAGTCGACCTTGCCGACAGGCCGGAGCCCGCGGCGTCCGTCCACGCCGACCCCCACGGCCTGGAGAACGACGCCGTCCGCATCGCCTGGGACGACCAGGGCTCGCTCAGCTCGATCTGGGACAAGGGCGCCGGGCGCGAGGTGCTGGCAGGCCCCGGCAACCGCTTCCACCTCCACCCCGACCACCCCAACAACTACGACGCGTGGGACATCGACCGATTCGCCTTCGACACCGTCACAGAGATCGACGGCCTGGTGTCGATGGAGGTGGTCGAGGACGGGCCCCTCCGGGCTGCCGTGCGCACGGTGCGCCGTTTCTCCGAATCAACCATCACCCAGGTGATCTCGCTCTCCAACGCCGGCTTGCGCATCGACTTCGCCACAGAGGTCGACTGGCACGAGTCGCACCGCCTGCTCAAGGTGGCCTTCCCGGTAGCGGTGCGCTCGCAGCGGGCCACCTACGAGGTGCAGTTCGGCCACGTCGAGCGGCCCACCCACGCCAACACCAGCTGGGACGAGGCCCGCTTCGAGGTGTGCGCCCACCGCTGGGCCGACCTCTCCGAGCCCGGCTACGGGGTCGCCCTGCTCAACACGGCCAAGTACGGCTACGACATCCGCGGCCACGTCATGCGCCTCAGCCTGCTTCGTGCTCCGGGCTGGCCCGATCCCCAGGCCGACCGGGGCCGCCACCGGTTCACCTACTCGCTGCTGCCGCACCAGGGTGACCTGCGGGACGCGGGCGTGATCGAAGCGGGCTACGAGCTCAACGTGGCGGTGCAGTGCGTGCGCGTGGCGCCCGGGCAGGCGGGACCTCGCCCGACGTCGGCGTCCTTCCTGTCGGTGGACACGCCCCACGTGGTGCTCGAGACGGTGAAGCAGGCCGACGACGGCGACGGGCTGATCGTGCGGGGCTACGAGGCGTGGGGCCGGCGGGGCCGGGCCCGGGTCGCCTGCGCCGCCGACCTCAGGGGCGCCGAAGCGGTGGACCTGCTGGAGCGCTCCCTCGGGCCGGTCGCGTGGGACGCATGCGGCGTCGATCTGGAGGTGCGACCGTTCGAGCTGTTCACCCTCCGCCTCGACGTCGGGCCCGGGCCGCCGGGTACCCTGGCGCCGCCATGATCGCGACAGTCACCGACTCCGGGCTCCGGGTATACCGCAGCCGCCGCCGGCAGTGGCTCAT
>WNFC01007327.1_pt1 | contig 17297 bp, 14 predicted proteins | sample 5400541 | NCBI WGS metagenome assembly WNFC01 (sample SAMN13153342, study PRJNA577476) | soil metagenome | isolation source: 120 cm saprolite under Douglas fir tree site 2 hole 2 replicate 1 | place: USA:California | collected 2015-04-18
CCGCGCGCGCAAATCCTCGGGGAACAAATCCGGGTACAGGATTTTCGCAAGCCACCACAGGCCGATCAACCGGTTCACCGCCGGGGGGAAATCGACCCAACCGAACGGTACCTTCGGGGAGAGATGCACGCGGTGTGCGCGCACGGCGGCAATCGGCGCCCAGGCCGGATCGTTCGAAACATTCGCCGCGAAATCCTGGTCGATGGTGATGATCACATCGGGATTCCACAACAGCACCTGCTCGATGGAGACGTTGGCGAGCCCGCCGCGCGTGCCGCCTGCGACGTTCTGCGCGACGAGCTCGATCGTCTCCACATTGATCGAGCCGCTGAGCCCGGTCTCGAGCCCGCGCGGCCCGCGGGCGTAGTAGACGTGCGGCCGTCGGTCGGGCGGGATCGTGCCCACACGCTGTGTGATGGTTTTCATCGTGTCTTCGGCGTTGCTCGCAAGGCTCTCGCCCTGCTCGCGCCACCCGATCAGTGCGCCGAGCGTGCGGTAGCTCAGCGGAATGCCCTCGAAACGGCCGTCGAGCAGCGCGTAGGGAATGCCCGTCTGCTGCTGCACGCGGTCGGCGAGCGAGATGTAGGTCGGGTTCACGCTGCCGACGTCGAGGATGAGGTCGGGCTTGAGCGCGAGCACGACTTCGAGATTGGCGGTGTTGCCGCGTCCGGTGATGCGACCCACTTCGGGTCGGCCGCCGACGTCGGGCAAGAGGAATTCGCGTTCCTCCGGCCGGTTGGCGCGCGGCCAGCCGATGAGCAGTTCGGGCGCGAGCGTGTAGAGAAAGATCGCCGCCGGCGGTCCCGCCGGAAAGACGCGTTCGACACGCGTCGGCACCGGCACGGCGCGGCCGGCGCCGTCGGTGACGCTCGTGGCGCGCGCAGACCGCGGCGCCAGCAGGGTCGCGGCCGATAGACCGGCGAGCAATGTGCGGCGATCGACACCCATGTCGCGCGAGTCTAGTCGATGCCGATCATCACGTCGCTTGCCTTGATCACGGCGTAGGCTGGCTGACCGGGCGAGAGCTTCAGCTCTTCGACCGATTCGTTGGTGATGGCAGCGGTGATTGTCTGGCCGCCGATATCGACCTTCACGTGCGCGGTGGTCGTGCCCTTTTTCACCTCGACGATCCTACCCTTGAGCCGGTTGCGAGCGCTGATCTTCATGACACCTCTCCTCGGAGCGCTATCAAACCCCCGGCACATTGGCGTTGGGAAAGAACAATTCCTGCCCGTTGATCTTGTAGTCTGCGATCGCCTTCTGGCCCTCGGGCGAGACCAGCCAGTCGATAAAGGCTTGGCCGAGCGCCTTCTTTACGTGCGGATGCTTTTCGGGATTGACCAGTATGACGCCGTACTGGTTGAACAGCCGCTTGTCGCCGGCGACGAGAATGTCGAGATCGCCGCGATTCTTGAACGAGAGCCAGGTGCCGCGGTCGGCGAGCACATAGGCGTTGGCGGCGGACGCGGTATTGAGCGCGGCGCCCATGCCTTGGCCGATCTCCTTGTACCAGGGACCTTTGTCCTTGCCGATGTCGATGCCGGCGGTCTTCCAGAGGTCGAGTTCGGCGATATGGGTGCCCGAGCGGTCGCCGCGCGAGATGAAGGGCGCGCCTTTGGACTTGATGGCCTTCAAAGCCTCGGCGACGTCGGTCATGCCCTTGATGCCGGCAGGATCGCTCTTCGGACCGATCAGGACGAAATCATTGTACATCACGGGGTATCGCTTCACGCCGAAACCGTCGGTGACGAATTTCTCCTCCTGTGCCTTGGCGTGCACGAACAGCACGTCGGCGTCGCCGCGCCGGCCGGTGTCGAGCGCCTGGCCGGTGCCCTGCGCCACGACCTTCACATCGATTCCGGTCTTGGCCTTGAACACCGGCAGGATGTGACCGAACAGGCCGGAGTCCTGCGTCGACGTGGTGGAGGCGACAACGATGGATTTGTCCTGCGCGCGGACGGGTGCGGCGGCGACGAGCGTGATGGTCGCCGCCAAAACGACGAGGCTACGGCGGGTCGGCATGGTGTTCTCCTCCTCGTACGCGTGTCGCGGCACTAACGACGGTCAAACCAGCAGCTCGCCGGCGGTGAATCGGCGCGCCTCCTCGGTCTTGGGCGCGGAAAAGAAGGCGTCGGCCGGACCGCTCTCGATCACGCGGCCGCGATGCACTATCACGATTTCGCCGGCGAGCCGTTTGGCCTCGCCGAGATCGTGGGTCGACATCACCACCTTGATCCCGCTCGCGGCGACCTTGCGGATCACGTCTTCGATCGCCTTGGTCGCGGCCGGATCGAGACTCGCGGTCGGCTCATCGAGCAGGAGGATTTGCGGTTCCTTGGCGAGCGCGCGTGCGAGCGCAAGCCGCTGTTGCTCGCCGCCGGAGAGCTTGCGTGCTGGCCGGCGCTCGAGCCCGGTAAGGCCGACGAGCGCGCCGAGCTCGAGGGCGTGGGCGGCGCGCCGCGCGCGCGGCACGCCGGCGGCGGCGAGCGCATAACGGATATTGCCCGCGGCGCTGCGGCGCAGCATCGCCGGCCGCTGGAATACGATGGCGCGATGCGTGGACGCTGCACGCTCCCGGCCGCCCCAGGTCACAAGCCCGCGCGTGGGCGGGATCAGCCCCATGATGAGCCGCAGCAGCGTGGTCTTGCCGGCACCGTTCGGGCCGATCAGCACTGTGGGCGATCCGGCCACGAGCACAAGCGAGATGCGGTCGAGGATGGTCACTCCGCCGGCGGAGAAGCTCACGTCTTCGAGCACGATCGGCAAATCGGTGACAGGCGCGCGCATGGTCACCCCGCAAATCGTTCGCCCGCCCGCCGCAAGCCCCAGGCAGCGGCGTTGACCACGACGACGAGGGCGATCAGTACGAGGCCGAGCCCGATGGCGAGCGGCAGATCGCCCTTCGAGGTCTCGAGCGCGATCGCCGTCGTCATGGTGCGGGTGAAGCCGTCGATGTTGCCGCCTACGATGAGCACCGCGCCGACTTCCGCCGCCGCGCGGCCGAAGCCGGCGAGCAGCGCGGTGACGAGGCTGAAGCGGCCGTCCCAAATCAGCGTCGCGATGCGGCCGAGCGGACCGACATCCATCGCGGCGAGCTCCTCGCGGTACTCGCTCCACAAATCCTCCACGGTTTGCCGCGCCAGCGCCGCGATGATCGGTGCGATCAGCACGGTCTGCGCGACGATCATCGCCTGCGGGGTGAACAGAAGGCCCCAGGATCCGAGTGGCCCGGAGCGCGACAGCAGGAGGTAGACGGCGAGCCCGACGACGACGGGAGGCAATCCCATCAGTGCATTCAGGATGACGATCACAACCTCGCGGCCGGGAAAGCGGATCAGCGCGACGGCGGCGCCAAACGGCACGCCGATGAGTCCGCCGAAAACGACGGCCGACAAACTGACGATGAGCGACAACCGCACAATCGCAAGCAGCGCCGGATCGCCGCTGAGCAGCAGTTGAAGCGCCGAAACGTCGCCGGGCATGGGCCTCCTATCCCGCCGGGGCATGTTGCATTCCCGCAAAAAGTCGTCAATTTTCGTAGCCGGCTCATATAGCTGCATGAGTGTGCATATGCAGGACCTGCTGACCACCGACGAAGCCGCGACCTATCTGCGTCTATCCGAGCGCAAGCTTTATGAACTGGTGGCGAACGCGGTGGTGCCTTGCACCAAAGTGACGGGCAGGTGGTTGTTTCCAAAAGTGGCGCTCGACCGCTGGCTGGCGGCGGGATTGATTACGCCCGCGCTCGCCCATGCGCCGGCGCCGCCGATCGTCGGCGGCAGCCACGATCCGCTCCTGGAGTGGGCGCTGCGCGAGAGCGCCTCGGGGCTCGCCAGCCTGCCCGAGGGGAGCGAGGCCGGGTTGCGGCGGCTCGCACGCGGTGAGATCACCGCGGCCGCGATTCACCTGCACCGACTCGACAGCGAGGACGAGGTCGCCAATTGCGATGCCGTCGCCAGTGCAGCGGGCCTTCACGACGCGGTGGTGATCGCGGTTGCCCGCCGCGAGCAGGGTCTCGTGGTCGCGGCGGGTAATCCGTTACAGCTATGCGATGTCGCTAGCATCGACGCCAAGCGCGCGCGGCTGGCGCTGAGGCCGCAGGGCGCGGGCGCGCAGCTGCTTTTGCTCGCGCTCGTGGCCCGCGCCGGCTTCGCGCTCGATGCGCTGACATTGGTGCGACCGGTCTGCGCGACCGGCGCCGACATCGCCCAGGCGGTGCGCGCCGGACGCGCCGATTGCGGGATCGCGACGCGCGCAGTCGTGCAGATAGCCGGACTAGATTTTGTGCCGCTCACATGGGAGCACTTCGATCTCGCGTTGCGCCAGCGCGACTATTTCCTGCCGGGCCTGCAGGCGCTGTTCAAGTTCGTCCGCACGGCGACGTTCCGCGAACGCGCCAGCGAACTCACCGGTTACGACGTGAGCGAGGCGGGCAACGTGCGGTGGGTCAATTGAGGTTTTCATTTGTGCCGATGCACACGACCGCGGCCGCAGAGCAGGTTTGTCACCCGAGCGTGCAGGGCTATATTGCCTGCTGCGCAACAGTTTCGGAGGGATGGCCGAGTGGCTTAAGGCGCACGCTTGGAAAGCGTGTATACGGGAAACCGTATCGTGGGTTCGAATCCCACTCCCTCCGCCAGCGTCTCAAGAGATGATATTTCTCCGTTCGACCGGCGCCCCTCGTTGGGCCCAGTGACGGCGTTGTTTTCGCGATGAGCTCTGGACCTCGTGGACGGCCCGTCCGGCCATCGCGTTCTCCGATGGCCAGTTTTCTCCGGTCCTCTGTACTATTGCGGCTCGGTACAGAGCTTCGGAGGCCCGTATTTTCGGGCATCTGTTTGCAGCCAAATTCGAAATACTCTCGCTGCAGCGATATCGGCCACGAGCAGACGACGGTTCAACCGCCAGAGGAGAGGGCCCGTCACCATTGTCGTTCTGCAGAACGACGCGCTTGGTTGCCGACAGGGACGAAGATCCCAGCAATAGCAGTGATGGCGCTCAAATCTCCGCCGACCCCGGAATGACGGCACGCGCCTGCTGCAGGTCGCTGAAACCTTTCTTGAACGCGTCCGACACCTCTCCGTCGATGGTCTCGAGTTCGGACAAGGCCTGACCAATCGTCGTCCAGGGCGGAAAGGCATACTTGCCTTCCCCACGCCGGCGTGCGGCGATGTCTTGCGCAATGGTTCGTCGGTCCGCCTCCTCAAACAGATGCGGGCTTTCGAGATATATCAATCGGCGCGCGAGCCGCTTCAGGCGTTGGTCACCGAACCGACCGATCAACTCCCGTCTCGCTTTCCAAGTCCCGGCGTGAAACTGTTGGCAAAGTTCAAGGTCGGCGTCGGAAAAGAAGCCGCCGCCGTAGATCTGCAGCTCGACATACTCTGACGGGGCGTAGACTGGTTCCACCGAGGCCGCGGCGCGCGTCAGAGCCGCCATGAATTCCCGGTCGGCCCGCACCAAGGACGCCCTCCGCGTCAGTTCGTCTTCCGACAAGTCGAAGAAGCGGTCCGAATCGATGTCCCACAGCGGATACAGCAACGGCGAACCATTGGCCTTCAGCCGCCGAACGGGACACGACTCCTGCCCCATGCGTTCGGCAAGCGCCGCGTCGTCCAGTTTGCGCAGCGCGTCGATATCGCAGCTGAGGTCAAGACAGTAGTGCGCGTTCGCGTCGTTTGGGCTGGTACCGACCCTTGTCAGAACATGCATTATCCGCGGGCTCCCGAAGAAGTCGAAATAGGCGAACGCATCTTCGTCGCGCACGAAATCGACGACCGATGCCTTCGACGAGAAGCGCAGGAAGGTCGACCAGAGCTCGGGCGCTCCCTCCCGAACCAGACGGCACAGTCCGAGCATGGCATCGACGTCGGCCTCTGCGTCGTGGACCTTGCCTGGCGCGATCCCGTTTGCCGCCGCGAGAGCGCCCAGGCGGTGGCTGAAACGCCCGTCGATTTCCACGCCCGGGCGGATCACAGAAGGATGCAGCGTCGTTGCCGCCCGCATCAGGTTGAGGATGTCGGCCCGAGCGTTGCCATTCGTGTTGGTCAGGAACACTGGGTGCAGGCATTGATAGAACGCCTGCCGCAGGAACTCCTCGTCGAAACGGATCGAATTGAATCCGAGGAACGTAGCGGGAGACCAACCGCGCCGGCGATCACGGCAACGAAATCGGCCTCACACGGCTCAATATCCGCGCCAGCAGGATGAAATTTCATCGCGGTCGAATACATGACGAGCTGCTCGTGCAGGGCCGTCGAGAGTTGCTGAAGAGTGAGAGCTACCGGCACGCCGCCGAGTTGGTCATCTTCGCGGCCGAATATGCCTGAACGTCTGTAACGCCAGTCACGGTCTCTTAGTTGTGGGGTCACATCATAGTTATGATCGCAGTACGAGCACGTCGATTTCGTCCGAACGTCGTCCAAGTGAACCCAACTCGGCAGCTCGCAATTCGGACAGGTAAATTCAAGACCAACCCGAAAAACGCGCCGGGAGAGCAAATATCTTAAAACATCGTCTGGCTTTAATTCGAGTCCCTGGGGGTATGTGATGTGGAGATTCTTGAATGCTTCGAATCCGACTGCTCTGGTTGCAGCCGCGCAAAATGACGTTGAACCACGTTCCAACGGTGCAAATCCGTACTGGCTCGCCGCCTTCGATTTCTCAGCGACGCAAAGCGGCGTCGAGGTTGTTCAAGACCCCAAGCTGAGCAAAGATGACCGACCCCTCTGGGTAGCAGTCGAAGCGTTTGATCTTGCGCGCTCAGCGTTCCGCGCTTGTAATCGTGAACAACAACACCGCGAACTACGGAAAGAACCATGCCCGTCTATATGGTCTATGTCTGCCACAGCGTCTCGGATCGAGCCCAACTTGAGAAGTACTGGGCCTCCATCGCGCCCACGCTCGAGGGTGTCTCCATCAAGTTCCTCGCAGGGTACACGCCGTTCGAAGTCCTTGAAGGGGACAACGTCGAGGGGGTGTTCGTAGCGGAGTGGCCGTCCATGGAGGCGGCGAAGGCGTGGTACGACAGCCCTGGCTACAAGGCCATCCGTCACCTTCGTCAGGACAATGCCAAGTACACCGGCGTGCTTGTTGAAGCAGGCATGGCGCCGCCCGAGCAGAGGTTGCGCAACAGGATCCGTTAGGGTTCGCGCGTTATGGACGGCGGATCGCTGGCAGGAAATGTTTCCTCGAGTGCTTCGTCAAGTTCCCGATCGAGCTTCATTCTCGTGCTCTCCAATTCATTGACAGTCTCGTCGGTTTGGCCGCCAAGCATGCGCTGCCTGCGAGCTACATGCCAACCAAATACGAGCTGGTGATCAACCTCAAGACCGCCAAGGCGCTCGCGCTCGAAGTGCCGCCGACGCTGCTCGCCCGCGCCGACGAGGTGATTGAGTAGCGATTTTTTGCTGCAATGCGTTAGGTCGCTATTGGCACTAAGCGGACTTAGCGAGATGCCTGCCGATTTGTCCGCTTTCGGTGGCAAAGCAGACAAATGCCTAAGCCCACCGCGGAATATCAGCCACCTGCACCGGACGTCATGTGCGCGCACACCGCAACAAGTGGATTGTTTGCCGGCACGGGGCTGCGGCACGTCGCGGCTCGTTCGGTTGGGATGATGGCGGGGTTTCGGTTGGGGCCGCAATAGGCAGTTAAAAGCATCTCGTTCTCACTGCATTGCACGCGGCAGCTCGTCTCGTCGCAGATTGAGCGAACTATCCGAATGCCGGATGTGGTGCTCGGTGGGCCTGCATCGCCTGGTGGACCTTTGGGCCCCGGCGGCCCTTGATCACCCACTGGCCCTTTCAAACCCGTGCTCCAGATTATCAGTGAGCCCGCTACCACAATGATACTTAGCATCCCGAAGGCGTATACGGCCTTGAGTGGCGACGCTGCTCGGACAGCGCGTGCCGAGTCGTCGCCTTTAGGAACCGTGCCTTTATTCAGATTCTCGAGCCATGCCGCAGAGAGCTGCATTTCCTCGCTATTGAGTGGTTCAATCGCGCGAGGGATGAACACAAGCTGTCGTACATGATCGTGGCAGCCAGAACACTCGAACGTGTGCTGCTCGTAACCAGGAACCATCTTGGTTTTGTCTGGCGCCACCTCGATCAGGTGCATCTCAGCGCCGCACCCAGGACACCTCATGTCCGTCATCCATTCACTTCCAACAGCGAGTCGGTTGCTCTCTCACTCTCTGAGTAGCTCCGGTAGCTTCGCGATGTTGACCGCGATTCGCCGCGTCTCGTCAAAGGTCCATTTGCTGGCCTCGACCGCTTTGCTTTCGGTGGACGCGCATAGAGATAGGCGAGCGCTTGGCCGGTCGCAGCGCTGAAGATGCACCCGGTGTTTGAAATTTGCTCAAGGCAAAGCCAGAACTACCGTCGCAAGAGTTCCTCTTTCAGCGCATTGCGGTGGGCCGCAATGGCCGCATTGCTGGCATTCGGATTCTCTGAGAGTGTATTTTCAAATGCTTGAAGCTTCGATTCTTCGGTTCGGCAGACCATAAAAGCCTGATCTATTCCCATATTGCGGTCAACCATTGTTGGTAGCTGCGACGCGAATGACTTTCGTACACAAGAGTAGTAGGCCGCAGTCAGTTGCTGACCCATCTCCTTCCTCTCCACGGCTTCCTTTTGCTCGCGTTCACTGGAACAACTTGCTGCAACGGATGCAAATGCGATGAAGAAGGCGCGCACAAGGTGAGGCATTACGCATAGTCCCCTTGATTTAACTCAGAAGGTTTGTTCCCGAGGGCTGTAATCTGAACTTAAAAACATTACTGCAAAATCATGAAGGTATTTGACTTTTGGCGTCAAGTCACCAGCGTCCGCAGCGCGCGCTTGAGTGAGGCGCCGCGAACGGTGACGGGCCGACGCTACTTAGCATCGTCTCATAGCTGGAATTCGAACGATCGAGAGCGTAGTCTCGCACGCGCGAATTTATGTAAGGGGATCTCATGTCAGCGTTGCGGGCGATCCAATTGATGGGAGTGGCGGCGATCGGCGTGCTAACGGGACTGGCGTGTTTGAATAATCTGATGGACTACAATTCCAACTTTGCCCTCGTTCAACACGTTCTGTCCATGGACACCACCTTTCCAGAAGGCACCTTGCGATGGCGGGCGATTACGTCTACTTCGCTCCATCACGCCGCCTATTGGTTCATCATCGCCGTGGAAGGTGTGGCCGGGGCACTCTGTCTGGCAGGGACCTACCAAATGCTCGTGGCTCGAAACGCGGACCCCGACATTTTCCATCAAAGCAAAAACCTCGCCCTGTGGGGCCTTGGCATCGCGTTGACCCTGTACCTCGTCGGATTCATGGTCATCGGGGCGGAGTGGTTCGCCATGTGGCAGTCCCAAAGGTGGGATGGGCGCCAACCCGCATTTCGAATCCTCATGTGCATAGGAGTCATCATCCTGATCGTTCTGCAACAGGATAAGAAGAGCATTGCCCAACGCGATTAGCGCATCATGCTCGTCGCAGGAGCAGCAAACATTGATGAGGCATTCCGTCCTCGATCTCCCGACAGCCAAAGCGCTCGACCTTCAGGTTTCTGACATGCGCGGCTGCCGCGCCCCGACTGGCTCGGGCGCTCTTGACCCTCAACCGACATAAGCCGATTCGCGATTTTGCAGTGCAGCGATCTTCCGCCGCGTTCCTCGCTTGAAGGAATGATTTAAGCATCCCGCTGGATCGAAAAACTGGTTATTGTGTCAGTCAGTAGCAAACACTCTGGCCCTTGCGATGGAACCAACCATTGGCCCTTGCGATGGAACCAACCATTGTCGCACGAGGTCCAATCGCCGATCGGGCCCGAGCGGCGATCAGCGCGATCGGTCTCTTGGGCTTGGCTGCAGCGATCCTGACTTCAGCCCTGACTTGGAGCGGGGCCGCTTGGCCCCAAGTGGGAAACTGGCCGCGTTCCATCACCATTGGGACCGCATCGCCGGGTGGAGTTTATGACGCATACGGCGAGGCTCTCGCGCGGATATTGAGCCGGGCATTGCAGATCGAGGTCACCCCGCAAGTGACCCAGGGAGGCGCGCAAAACGTCGTGCTCATGGAAAAGCAGGAAGCCTTGCTCGGCTTCGTCACCACGGGCCTCGCCTTGCAGGGCTGGAACGGGAGCGACTGGGCGAGGGGAACCCGGTATCGCTCCATGCGCGTCATATTCCCCATGTACGACACGGCATTTCACTTTGCGGTGCTCAAGCGCCTCGCGATCAAATCGCTCGACGATTTCGGCGGATTGCGGATCGGCGTGGGACCCCGGGCGGGTACGGCCGGCACCTATGTTCCTGAAATTTTCAACTTACTCGGCATCTCCGCCGACATTCGCTTTGGAGCTTTCGAGCAGATGGCCTCGCAGATGACTGGAGGCAAACTCGACGGCGTGGCCATTGCCGCCGGCTTCCCGATCCCGGCGCTTGCGGAACTGGATGCCAAGCAGCAAGTCGATTTCGTCCAGCCTTCATCCGAGCAAAGCTCCATGATCCTCAACAAATTCCCGGAAATTTCGCCGTCAGTGATTCCAGCGGGAACCTATCGTTCCCTGGGCCGCAACTATCATACGATCGGGGTGTACAATTTTGCGATCGCCCACAAGGATCTGCCGGACGAGTTTATCTATAAGCTCGTAAAAGCGGTCTTCGACAATCACGAGGAGCTGATGAAGAGCCAACCGTGGGCGAGAGAGACAATTCCAGCAAACATCGATCGGAATACGACGCTCCCGCTTCATCCGGGGGCATTGCGTTACTATCGCGAGGTCGGCATCGCTGTTCCGCCTGGCGTGGTTGTGGGGAACTGACAGTACGGTTGAAAACCCCTCAAGCGATGATGAGACTCTTTGGCGCGTAGCCTAGCGAAAAGGCCGAACGATAAAGCTTCGCAGAAAGATTGCAGGACATGACCAATATATTCCGGGCTACATGTGCGCTCCTTACCGCCGTCGTTGTTGTCAGCATTGTGGCCTGCGAGGATGCCCCTGCGGCCGAGCCGATCGTCATCGCGACGGCGTCGCCGGGCGGACCTTATCTCGCTTATGGCCAAGGGCTCGCTCGCATTCTGGCCCGCGAATTGGGACAAGAGGTTACGGCACAATCAACTCAGGGCCCAGCGCAGAATGTCTTACTGCTTGAAAGGAAACAGGCGACGCTTGCGTTCATTACAATGGGCGTCGGCCTGCAGGCATGGAACGGGAGCGATTGGACCAAGGGCACGCAATACCGTTCCATGCGGGTGATATTCCCGATGTACGACACCGCGTTTCAGTTTGTGGCAGCGAAGCGCCTTCACCTTCATTGGCTCGACGATCTGACTGGGTTGCAAATTGGTGCCGGTCCGCGCGCTGGAACGGCGGGTAGCTATCTGCCCGCGATCTTCAAGGCTCTTGACATCAAGGGGAACCTTCGGTTTGGCGCGTGGGAAAGCATGACGTCGCAACTAAGATCGGGCGATCTGGATGGTATCGCTTTTGCCGCCGGCTTCCCAATCCCGGCGCTTGCGGGGCTGATTGCAGCAGAGCCCGTTGACTTCGTCCCACCCTCCGCTGACCAGATCGCCTTAATCCGAAAAGCGCTGCCCGAGATATCGCGGTCCACGGTCCCGGCCCAAACCTATCCGACTCAGGAGCGCGACTACGCGACGATCGGGCTCTACAATTTCGCGGTCGCGCACAAAGATTTGCCCGACGACCTCGTCTACAAAATCGTGAAAACGGTATTCGAGAATCGCGAAGAGCTAATGAAGGCTCAATCGTCGGCGAAAGAGACCGTTCCGGCGAATATCGGCCGAGATGAGGTTCTCCCGCTGCATCCCGGAGCCGTGCGCTATTATCGTGAAATCGGGATTCCCATCCCGGCCATACAAACCCAGTGATTTTTGCCTGCCGCTCCTTGGCTGCTCGCCCGCGCCGACGAGGTGATCGAGTAGCGGCGTTTTTGCTGCGGCGCGTTAACGACGCTAATGGCACATCGCGTCAGTTCGCTGCTGCGCAGCAATTAGGTCGCTTTCGGAGCGAAGCGGACATTAACTTCGGCTGGTCACGCAACCGGATTTATGGGTACACGCCCTAACAAGCGGCGCGAGGCACACGACGTTCTTACACGACTGGAAACGATTAGCCCCGAGGAAAATCCTTCAGCCGTCGGGGCGACTCTACCGCGTCGGGCGTTTCCTCGCAAAATGTCGAAATTACATAGAGATTCACCACTGGGAAGTATCCCGGTACATGTCGAAAATAATAGGAAGAACCCAAATCAAAGATTCAAACGGCCCGGCAATTTTGTCGGTATGCAAGTCGAGCGTCTGCAAGAGCTTGGACTCTATCTCGCGGCCCGATCGGCGTCCCGCGAGTGGCTTTTCAACGGTTTATTTCCGAGTCGACTCGTGTGGGGGGGGCGGTCAAAAGTCTGGGATTTTCAAGCGGGGACCACCGATGACAAATAGGACTCGCGCAAGCCAAATCTTTTTTTTGTAGACTATATGAAGCTACCCCTGGTGCGGGCGCCATCTGCTCAATTCCTACCAAAGATACTACAACGAGGCTCAGACGCACCTATCGCTGTACAAGGACGCGCCGATCCCACGTGCCGTCCAGATTGTCGGTCGCACGCTGGCAGTGCCAGTTCTGGGGCGGACTACACCACCAATATTTCAGAGCGTAGATTTCCGACAGGGACAGTCGTCGTTTAGTCTTCGAGGAGTGACTACAGCCGCGCCAATGCGTCATCGTCATGCACTAGGTCGTGTACTCATAAATCGGACTTGTCGAACGCGGCTTGTTCCATGCGCTGTGGTTGAAGCGCAGCGAGATACTGTGATCCAGGCCGCTTGTACGAACAGGCCACGCAGTAACGATTGACCTCCAGAGGCGGCGAGGGCTCGTCACCTCAGAACCGCCAGGTGAAATTGCCCTTGACCGAATGGTCGTGCGCGCTGTTGGCGAGCTGGCCTGCATAGGAGACGCCGATCTTCGCCTGCGCGGTGAGCTGCAGATCGCCGCCCGCCTCGATGAGCGCAGCGTCGCGGGCAACGGGAACGCCCCAGATGCCGAAGCCTGCGCCAGTGCTCTGGAAGGCAAGCGCCGCGGTCGGCGTCACCGCGCCGAAGGCGTGCTGCCAGGCGACCGATGCGCGCGGGATGAGCGCCATGCCGTTCTGCAAGAGGTAATAGGTCGCCGCCCGCAGTCCGAGGGTAGAATAGCCGATGTCGTCCTTGTTGCCCGTGCCGGTAATCGCGCTCACGCCGCCGGTTTCGGTGAAGCCCCTGGTATCGAGATGCACCCAGGCGAGACCCGCGAACGGCTCGGCCGCAATGCCGCCGAAGGTCATGCCGTAGCCAAGCTCGCCGAACACTTGGCCTTCGCCTGCGCCGTAGCGCGCGCTCGCCTGCTCGGCGAAGCCGGGGAAGACGATCGAACGGCTGGTGCCGATCGTGTTCCAGGCGAAGGTCGCGCCCGAGCGGAAATTCCACGCACCGAAGCCTGTCCCCGCATAGGCCGCGAGATAGGCGGTGTCGATATTGGCCGAGCTTGCGCGCGCGCTCACGCTCACGCTCGAATTGGTGTAGCCGGCGGCGGCACCCAAGCGCCACTCGCCGAAGCGGCGATCGAAGCCTGTGAAGAAGCCGGCGAGGTTGCGGCCAACATCGGCGGCGTTGCCGTCGCTGTTGATCTTGCCCCAGGCGCCGACGCCTTGCGCCCAGAAGGTGAGATCGGGGGTTTGCACCGGAGCGGCGAGCGGCGGCGCCTTGATCGGGAAGGCCGGCTTCTTCGCATCCGCGTAGCCCAAAACGGAATCCGTCGGGGCGAAGGAATCCGCATAGGCCAGCATGGGTCCACCGGTGCCGAGCGCGGCCATCGCACCCGCGCCGTTTGCATACGGCGCCTGCCGTAGCCGCCCGAGCACCGCCTGCCGGACATAGCGGCTGTCGTCGATCATGGTTGCCTGCACGCTGCCGTGGACCTCGCCGGAAAGCGCGTCGAACGCCCGCAGCGCGCTGGCGCCGGTTAGATTGACGACTGCCTGCACGAGCGGGCTGAACAGTGGGCTGCGATCCAGGGCGCCGGCGACGGCGCGCTGGTTGGGCGTCTGTGCGACGGACGAGAAGGTGGTGTCGTTGCGGTTGAGCGTCAGAAAAACATCGTTGGGGTCGTAGCTCAGCGTCGGCGTCAGAAAGGCGAGATTGCTGGTGACGTTGGCGAACGTACCGCTGACCCCGCCATTCGCAGTCAGGATCGTGTATCTCGTCTGCCGCGCATAGGCTTGGTTCTCCGCCAGCACCTGCACAGTGCCGCCGGTAAGGGTGGCTATGCCGCTGGCGACGATCTTGTCCGACTGTCCGGCGGCATTTGCCTCGACCTGGTAAAACGAGCCCGGCAGAAAGGTCACATTGCCGTTGACGGTGAGGGTACCGATTGAGTTGCCGGGCGCGACCGTGGCGCCGGGCCCGACGACGAGTCCGCCGATGAAGCCGTTGCCCATCAGCGTGCCGCCAGCATTGACGAAGACGGTCGAGGCGAGCGAGCCGTTCACGTTGAGAATGCCGGCATTGACGTTCGTGGGGCCCGTATAGGTGTTGGCGCCCGACAGGATCAGCGTGCCGTTGCCGACCTTGACGAGCGAACCGCCGGTGCCGCCGCTCGTGCCACCGTCGGCCAGAACGCCGCCGAACACCGTCGACAGGTCGTTGGTGCCGACGGTCAGCGCTTTGGAACCGAGGAAGATCGTGCCGAGCCCTTCGATCGAGCCGAACGTGATCCCCGAGATCAGCAGGCCCGAAATGTCGATCTTGCTGCCTTGGCCGACGATGATCTTGGGTTTCGGTCCTGGGGTTGGGCAGGCGCCGCTCTGGGCGTAATTTATGAAGCCGCCATTGATGGCCGTGATGGTGGCGGTGCCGACGCAGCTGTTGTCGATGAAAGTGGTGGCGCCGCCGTCATTGGTGATGGTGGCATTGCCGGCGGTGCTGTTGCCCCTGAAGAGAACGATGCCGCCGAGTTTATTGAGAATGGTGGCATTATCGGCGGTGCTCATGTCAGCGAACACCGTGTCACCGTTTTTTTCGTTGGTGATGATAGCGGAGCCGGCCTTGCTCGAATTGAAAAACGAAGTCCCTCCGCTGAGGCTATTGGTGATGGTCGCATGGTCGGCGGTGCTTGTTTCGCCGAATTGCGTCTGCCCGCCTATATTGTTGATGCTGGCGGAGCCGGCCGTGCCGTTGGCACCAAAAAGGCCGGTAAAAACGGTGCTGCCGCCGACCTTATTGGTGATGGTTGCCGAGTCCGCCGTGCCGAAGAAAAGCGTTTGCCCGCCGTTTCCGTTGGTGATGATAGCGGAGCCGGCCTTGCTATTGACGCCGAACACCAACTGGCCGCCGGTGCTGTCCATGCCGCCGGTATTGTCGATGGTGGCCCCGGCAGCCGTGCTGCTGTCATTGAAGTTCGTAGCGCTGCCACTGCCGATAAAGATTAAGGCGCTCGAGCCCGAGCTGTTGCCGTTGAAATTCGTGGTCCCGATCCCTTGGTATCCGTTGACGATGGTGGCGAGGCCCGCGTTGGCGGTGCCGAAGAAGTTTGTCGTGCTCCCGAAGAAGTTCTGGATTAGGGCGCCGCCGGCCGTGCTGCTATCAGAGAACCTCACTTCCCCCCCTGTAGAAGCATTCTCAAGAGTGGCACCGCCGGCCGTGCTCGTGTTGAAGAATAGGATGGACCCATTGCCCTTGTTTGAGATGTCCGCGAAGCCGGCAGTACTTTTGTCGAAGAATTGGGTTGTGCCGCCAGAGTTGTTGTTGATCTTGGTGGGAAAAATACTGGGAGGGCCGTTATTCGGGGTACCCGCGCTGCTATTGTTGTAAAATGACGTCGTGCCGCCGGTGCCGTTAGTAATAATGATTGCGGGGGACGCAGGCGTGTTGAAGTTGGCTGGCGTGAAGCTGACCAGCCCTGCGTTATTGAAGAAGGCGAGTCCGGACAGAGCTCCGAATACAAGGAAATTGGGGCTGACAGACGAATTGTTACTGACGCCGCCGCCAAAAACTCCATTCCCATTGACCGAAAGCCCCTGCCCGGCACCGATCACGATCGTATAGGCCGGTGCGGTCTGGGCGAAAGTGATGTTGTCGATTGCGGTGTTGCCAGCATTCCCCAACACGATAGTCGTTTTTGACGACGGCGCGAACGTCGCCGTTCCGTCCGGCACCGCATGTGGCGGACTCGAGGTCCAGTTGGCGCCATCGTTCCAGTTGTTGGTCGGGGGGTCCAAGGACCAAGTTGCGTCCCCGGCGTGCGCGCTGACCGCGCCGAGGCACACGCCGGCCATCAGCCCCGCGCGGATTCTCCGCAGACCCCAGCACATCCCCCGCATGACCTCGCCCCCGCGCGATCGCATCGATGGTCTCACGCTACCGGCCCCGGCCACCGACGGCTTGGATCAGGAGGAAATGTCCTAGGACAGGAGGGAACTGGCTTTCGTTTTCAACCAGGTGTTGCTATGTTGCAACTTGAGCACGGCGTTGCGAAGACGCATACGACCGGGCTGTAAGACGGTGGCGTTATGGCCCCGAATTCCCCGCCTCAGACCGCCGTTCCGATCTTCCGGTTCTCGACCGGCGCATTTCCCGAGCGCGAGCGGGTGGCGGCGTGGCGGGAAATCTTCGGCCGCGCCGTCGTCAATCTCGATATCGAGCCGCTGAATCCGGACGGGTTTCACGCCGAAGCGACCATCTGCCAGCTGCCGGATCTCGGCGTGCTCCGCGCCTCAAGCGCGGCGGTCCATCTCACTCACTCGCGGGAATTGATCGTCGACGACGACCTGTCGTTCATGGCGGCGCCGACGTGCCCATACGAGGCTTTCCAGCACGGCCGCAATCCGGTGCTCGGTCCCGGCGACGGCGTCCTGATGAACAACGCGGAAGTGGGATCGATGAGGCTCGCGTCAGCCTCGCGCTTCATCACGTTTCGCGTGCCGGCAGCGGCAATCGCGCCGCTCGTCTCCGATCTCGGCGCCGCCATCGCGCGGCGGATTCCGGCCGGCAATGGGGCGCTCAAGCTGCTGGTCAGTTATCTCGCAACCGCGCTCGACACCAAGGCGCTGGTGACGCCGGAGCTGCAGCAGCTCGCGGTCACCCACGTCCACGATCTGCTCGCCGTCGCGCTCGGCGCCACGCGCGATGCCGCACACGTTGCCACAGGACGCGGCGTGCGCGCGGCGCGGCTGCGCGCGGCCAAGGCGTTGGTCACGCAGCACCTTGCCCGGCATGACCTGTCGGCGGCGACCGTGGCGGCGCATC
>WNFC01003373.1_pt1 | contig 17291 bp, 14 predicted proteins | sample 5400541 | NCBI WGS metagenome assembly WNFC01 (sample SAMN13153342, study PRJNA577476) | soil metagenome | isolation source: 120 cm saprolite under Douglas fir tree site 2 hole 2 replicate 1 | place: USA:California | collected 2015-04-18
CGTGACTGTAGTCCACCTGGCTGTCGGTGCCCGTCAGAGTCGGGCTGATGAAAGAATTGACACTCGGCGTATAAATCCAGTCATCACCATAATCCAGAAAGTTAGAGAATAACCCTCGAAGATAAGCTAGCGACCCCCGGCCAATCTTGTAGTCGGCGCTGCCAACAAAGCCGTAGCGTTGCCGATAAAACGCGTATTCCCGCACATCCATGCCAGAGAATACCGGTTGGATGTTGGGATTCCCCGTCGTGCCAAAGTCATTGGTTGTCGGGGCAGGCTCGATGTCGTCGGTGCCACGCTGGTTGTAATCGTAGCTGCCGCCAATCAGCAGGCCCAGTCGCTTCTCACGGCCGAAGCGTCTTCCAATAGTCCCGTCAACCTCGTTGAGGCGGCCGCCTAAGCCAACAGGTGTATAACCGCCCATCGTTTGAAGGCTCATAAAGGGCCGCTCTCCCGGACGTTTCGTCACCAGGTTGACCGATCCTCCGATGGCATCACCTTCCTGACTAGGCGAGAGCGTCTTATTGATTTCGACCGAATCGACGAGGTCGGCGGGAATGGCGTCCAACTTTACCTGTCGGATGCTTTCCGGTGAGGGCACGTGCACGCCGTCCAGAGTGAGGTTGGTGAGGCGCGGCTCCGTGCCGCGAACCTGAACGTACTTGCCTTCACCTTCATCGCGTTCCAGAGAGACGCTGGGCAACCGGCCAACGGCATCCGCAATGTTCGTGTTGGGCAAACTCGTAATCACTTCGGCTGGAAGAACCTGGACGATATTGTCGGCGTTCATTTCGCGATTTATCGCTTCTATCTCGCCGCGCTCGCGTTCCCCGGGAACGATGACCTGTTCATTCACCGTCTCAATGTCGAGCACAGCATCGGCGGTTGTCACGCCTGAAGCAACGGTCACGTCCTTGGAAAACGGCTTGAAGCCTATATACGAAACGGTCAGCGTGTATTTGCCGGGCACCAGGTCGGAAATCGTGAACGCTCCTTGCGCATCCGTCGTAACAGCGTAACCATTGGGCTGTACTTCCACCCGTGCGCCCACAAGGGCGTCGTGGTTTACATCCATCACCTGGCCGCTGATGGTGCCTTTGCGCTCCTGCCCATGGGAAGAAAGTCCGAGCAAGAGAAAAATGCTGAGAAAACAGAGGATGGAACGACATGCCTTTATCATCATCATCGAAGATCGCCCCCCAGTCCGAGATTCTGACCCGAATCAAACCATAATCAGCGGGAAGAAGCGATACCCGCCCTGTGAATATCCAAATTTCAGGTAGGACGCACCTGTCCCCTGCACCTGCCCGTCGTCGTTGTCCCCATTACTTAGGCGAAAGAGATTAAAGGACTTAGTACAAAATGTGACAGATCGTTGAATTTGGCCTGAATAGCCTTTCAGGTGAATTCCTCAGGTAATCCTCTGCGAAAAGTGCGTCTGCAACCGATGGAGCTGACCACCAGGATGCCTTTACAGAATCCCGCCCATTCATTACTCTCAATCAGCCATGTGGAATGTCAAAGAGCGTTTCTCGCCAAAAGCAATCGAAAGTCTCGCGGCGCTGGGGTTTGCCGTGGGCAGCACGCGAGGCGTAGTGCGCGTCGAAAAATACGGCTGCGGCGCGGAGTTCCGCAAAGGCCCCGACGACCTCTATGAAATGACCGTTATTCCCACCATCATGCTGAAGGGCCGGTTCACGCGGCTGTGGGACGCCGGCTACCAGAAGTTTTTGCTCACCGACGACGGACAGAAATTGCCGGCGCTCGCGACGCATCTCCAAGACCTGCGGAAGTTCAACGAAGAACTGCGCACGGCGCTGGGTGTTCCAACCTTTTACAACGAAGCGCTCGGTTCCGTCAGCCAGGTCAGCGTCTACGACCGCGTCAAGGGCCGCAAGGGCGACGTGCCCGACGAAACCGTCGGCGCACGCGAGGCCAGCGGCCACTAGATTCGCGGATTTTCTGTGGCGAAATCTTAGCTGAAGATTTCAGCCTGCCCCGGCATCTTGAAGCTGCCGCCGGAACTGCTCCGGATCCACACGATGCTTCGCCGCTTTCCTCTGGCCGATGAAGATCACCGGAACATCCCAACCGTAGCGCTCCGTCAGTGCAGGATCGGCATCTATATTGACTTCCCGGAGGGCCGCGCCGAATTCTCGCAAGAGCGGCACGATGGCAGACTTGGCTTCGTCGCAGAGGTGGCATCCGGGACGCGTGTAGAGAGTAACGTCGCGAGGCCCGGAAGCGGCAAGGCGGGCGTCTTCGGGATGAGCGCTCATCGTTTCGTTGCGAAGCTGCATCTTACCGGGGGGCAGGCGCCGTTGGGAAGAACCGGCGCATAATAACGTGGCAGTCGTCGAGGAGCGGGTAAAAGAGGCGGAGCGAAATGGGAATAGTCGTAGCGCTGATGGATGATTTGTTCTTCCAGATGAAGCTGGCGGAAACCGCCAAGCAGCTCGGCGTGGAAGTGAAAGTGGCGGCGAACGGCGAGGCGTTGATGGGGCTTATGGCGAGCGGGCCAAAACTCGTCATCGTGGACTTAAACGCGCGGAGCCAGCCGATCGCGGCCATCGAAAAGTTGCGGCAGACGCGCAAGGACGTCCGCGTGGTCGGCTTCCTCTCGCACGTGCAAAGAGAGCTTGCCGCCCAAGCGCAGGCGGCGGGATGCGATGAAGTTCTTCCGCGGTCAAGCTTCACGCAGAATCTGGCGGCGATACTGCGCGTGGCAAAGGATTGATGCGATCTTGCGCAAAACGAAAACTCGCGGACGATTTTTGTTCCTAAGCTGCGCCTGTCTGCTCGCAGCCACGAACGCCCTCTCACAGGAATCCAGCTCCAAGCCCGGCGAAAGCTCCGCGAGCGCGCCGAGCGAAACGACAAATAGTGGCGGACCCACGGCCGCGCTGAAAGCCGTGCTCTCCGCAGCCTGCTCCCAGAATCAAACCGAGTTTCTCCGCTTTCTCACGGTTCGAAACAGGGAAGCGTTTTCCCGCATGACGCCGCTGGCACGCGTCGCGTTGATGAAGCGCTTCGTGCTCCTGAATGAGCCGGGCAGACCTACGGCGTCTGCGAATCCCGCGGGCCGGCCCATTCTTCGCTGCCAAACTCCCGACGTCACCACGGAGATGCAGATCGGCGGCGCCGAACTCCGCGACAATATTGCGTTTCTTCCCATGGAGCTCCGCAGTGCCACCGATTCCACTGGTGCAAACGTTCACCAGATCACCATGGGGCTGGTACGCGAAGATGGCGAGTGGAAGCTGCTCTCGCTGGGCTTGCTGCTCCTAGACCTTCCCGCGCTGGAGGTGGAATGGGATGCCGCCGAGATGGAATCGACGGAAAGAGAAGCCATCGAAGCTCTGAAGAAAGTTTCCGCCGCCGTCGAAGCCTACCGCAACAAATATTTGCGCCTGCCCGAATCTCTGGCGAACCTAGGGCCGCCCCTTCACGGTGCGGCGAATGGCGAGGCTGCCGGGTTCCTCGATTCCGACCTCGCGAACGGAATGAAAAACGGCTACGCCATTCGTTACGTGATCGTCGGTGCGAGCACGCTCGGCGCTCCGGCAAAATACGAACTCGCTGCAACTCCGCTGCAGTACGGGCGCACCGGACGACGGTCGTTCTTCCGCGATTCGAATGGCGCCGTGCACGCCGCTGACCGGCGAGGCGCGGTCGGCAGCGAAGCAGACCCCAAAGTGGAGTAGAACCCCCTGCGAAGCATCCAGGCGAACGAATAAGAGAATGTTCCCAAAAATTTGTGCGCTTGGCCGCTGGCAAAGCCTGAAAATCTGCGCTCAGCTCCAGTCATTGTTTGGGCTTTGTTTGTGCTCCGCAAGACTTGGCGCTACTATCGTGCGATTCGCTATGCCTCGCAGGCCACCAGCTCTATTCTTTCTGCTTTTCGCACTTTCTGTGCCCGCCTCCATTCGCGCGGCTGCCCAGTCACAAAACAATTTCACCTACGGGCCTCTTCCCGTCTTCGAGCTTCACAGCGGATTCTGGATCAATCTCCATCACACGCTCTACCACGAAGCCCGGCAGCGCACCGCCGCGGCGTCTCCGGACAAAAGCAGCAAGACCTCCGGACCAGCGCTGCACATCGAGCCGGATGCAAAGCCCACTCTCACGCCTGCCGAGCAGCATCAGTGGGACGATGCCGTCGCCTACTACGTTTCGAATTACGCTGCCAAGGACCTGCTCTTTTCCACCGAGCTCATCCAGTTGAAAGATCAGCTCGGCGATTTCGAGGATTGCGATGAACTCTCCGGCAGGAAGCGAAAATTCTGCGACGCAGGCTTGCCCGCAAAGCTGACGCAGGTCCTGGAAGCCGCGGCGCCTATCTACCGCGCACATCTCTGGCCAGACCACGATCGCGCCAACCGCCGCTGGATCATGCGCGTCGCCCCGCTCGTGCGCGAACAGGGCGTGGGCTTGTCGGAACGGCTTGCGGACATTTACCAGACGCGCTGGCCGCGCGAAAAAATCCGCGTCGACGTCACAGGTTACGCCAATTGGACCGGCGCCTATACCACGGCCGATCCCCTGCGGGTCACCATCTCCAGCCTGGACTCACGCAATCAGGGCACCGAAGCCCTCGAGGTGCTCTTCCACGAAGGTTCGCACGGTATCGCCGAGCCTGTGCAGGCCGCCATCATCCGCGAGTGCCGCCAGCGCGATAAAGCCATCCCTCGCGACCTCTGGCACGCTCTGGTTTTCTACACCACCGGCGAAGTGATCCGCCCGGTGCTTGGCTCTTCTAGCGCGACTGCCGGTGACCAGGACGGCGGCGGCCCAGGCGGTTACACTCCCTACGCCCTGCGCGAAGGCCTCTATCAGCGTGGCTGGAACGACTACTTCAAGCTGCTGCAGAAATTCTGGCAACCCTACCTTGAAGGCCGCGCCTCCTTCGACGACGCCATCGCCCGTATGGTCTCTTCGCTTTAGCCTTCGGGATTCCCATCCATATGCCTTTCTTCCTTTGCGCCTGCCAATTGTTCGCCGGACACCAATATGCTAGGCTCTCTCTTGCAAGAAATCGTCCGGCCTAGCGCCACGCAAGCCCCTGCGACGCGCACGCTATCTTCCGTTCGTCTCCGATAGACCCTCTCCTCCGCGGGAAAGTCTCTCTGGGAAGGACCAAAGCCCGGGCGAGGCAACCACTTCGAGGTTGCACCTGAAAAGGAAACAGACACGCCCATGCCTGGCCCACAAACTGCCCCGAAGACCGAGAAAGAGCCGGTCGAGATCAAGCTGGCGCATTCCCCGGATTCCGATGATGCCTTCATGTTTTATGCACTTGCCACCCACAAGCTCTCAACGCCCGGTTATAAGTACACGCACATCCTCTCCGACATCCAGTCGCTGAACGAGGCCGCGCTCACCGAGGCCTATGACGTCACCGCCATCAGCTTTGCCGCCTACCCCACTCTCCGCGACAAGTACATCCTGCTCGATTGCGGCGCGAGCTTCGGCGAAGGCTACGGCCCGATCGTCGTTTCCACCAAGTCCCTGAAGCCGCAAGAGCTTGCGGGCAAGCGCATTGCCGTTCCCGGCCTGAAGACCTCGGCCTATCTCGCCCTCAAACTTTACGAGCTGGATTTTGAACCCGTGGTTATGCCCTTCGACAAAATCATCGACGCAGTTCAGAAGGAGGTAGTCGGGGCTGGCCTTCTCATTCACGAAGGGCAGCTTTTCTTCCCGCAGATGGGGCTGCACCGCGTTCTCGATTTGGGCATTTGGTGGCAGGAGCAAACCGGCTTGCCCCTTCCGCTCGGCGGGAATGCGGTGCGCCGCGCACTCGGGCCGGAACTCGGCCGCCAAATCTCCAAGACGATCCGCGACAGCGTCTCCTACGGCCTCGAGCACCGCGAAGAAGCCCTGAACTACGCCATGCAATTCGCCCGCGAAATGGACACCGAACTGGCCGACAAGTTCGTCGGCATGTACGTGAACAAATGGACCTTGGGCTACGGCGAAAAGGGCAGGCAAGCCGTAAAAGAGTTGATCAAGCGCGGCACTAAGGCTGGACTTCTGCCCGGCCCGCCGACGGTCGAATTCCTCAGCGAATAATTATCGCCGCGATTCGGATGCAATCAAGCCAGCGCCGGATCATTTCTCCCAAGGAACAGACCCCGCTAGGGCTCGCCTTGACGCTATCCCGCTAATCACTTAGTGTCTTTTCTCTAGGATGCGAATCCAAAAAATATCTTTGGCGACCCTCTTCGCCTTGCTGGCCGCAACTTTGCTTCTGACGCCCGGCGCAAGTCCCCAAATGATCCCAACACCTGGCGATCGCGCCGAGGTATCCAAACCTTGGCCGCAGCAGGCGGTCCGCGCTCCTCACGGGATGGTCGCCACCGACGAAGAGCTTGGCTCCCAGGCCGGCGTGGAGATCCTCAAGCGTGGCGGCAACGCGGTGGACGCTGCCGTTGCCGTGGCCTTTGCATTGGCCGTCGTCGAACCTGCGGCGGGCAACATCGGCGGCGGTGGCTTCATGCTGATTCGCCTTGCCGGCGGCAAGACGACTTTCTTGGACTATCGCGAAACCGCTCCGGGCAAAGCCACTCGGGATATGTACATCGGCAAGGATGGCAAGCTCGATGCGGAAGCCTCCGTCATCGGTTATCGCTCTGTCGCAGTGCCCGGTACTGTCGCGGGCCTCGCGCTCGCGCTAAAAACCTGCGGATCCATGAAGCTGGCCGACGTGATGGCCCCAGCCATCCTTCTGGCCGAAAACGGTTTTCCAATCAGCGAGAGACTCGCTCATGAATTCGAGCAGGAACGCAAGGATCTGCAACGTTTCGCTTCTAGTCGCCATAACTTCTTGAACGACGGCAAAATGTTTCGGCCCGGAGATACGCTCCGTCAGCCGGAACTCGCCGCCACTCTCACGCGCATCGCCAGGAAAGGCGCCGCGGAGTTCTATAGCGGCGAAACCGCGCGCATGCTGGTCGACGACATGTCGCGGCTCGGTGGTCTCATCACGCTCGACGATCTCGCCAAGTACCGGCCGAAAATCCGCGAGGTCCTGCAAGCCAAGTACGAAAGCAATGGCCATGCCTGGGAAGTCCTGACTTCGCCCCCGCCCAGCTCCGGAGGAGTCGCGATCATTGAGGCGCTAAACATGCTGCAGAGTGTGCCGCTCAAAGGCTGGGACGACGTCGAAAGCGTTCACATGGTCGCTGAGGTCATGCGCCGGGTCTTTGCTGATCGTGCCTCCTATCTCGCCGACCCGGATTATTCAAATGTCCCCGTCGCTGGGCTCACTGATCCCTGCTACGCCAAGGAAGTCTCCGCTACCATCGATTCTCAGCGCGCTTCCTCCAGCAAAGTCATCAAAGCCGGCAATCCTCACACGTGCGGCGTGGCCGCAAATAACGCAGCCGTCAAGCAAACGCTTGTCAGCCTTGGCGAAGGCCCGCACACCACACATTTTTCCGTGGTCGATGCCGCCGGCAACGCCGTAGCCAGCACCTATACGCTCAACGATAGCTATGGCTCTCACGCCACCAGTTCCGCGGGTTTTCTCCTGAATGACGAAATGGACGATTTCACCACCCAGCCCGGCGTCCCGAATGCGCTCTTCGGGCTGATACAATCCGAGGCCAACGCCATCGCACCCGGGCACCGGCCGCTCAGTTCCATGACGCCGACGATCCTCCTCCGCGACGGAAAACTGAGTTTCGTCACCGGCTCACCCGGCGGGCCCACGATTATTTCTGCCACGCTCCTCAGCGTCCTGGATTGGATGCGCCTGGGCATGCAGCCTCAGGCCGCCATCAATGCGCCGCGCTTCCACCACCAGTGGGTGCCCGACCGCATCTTGATGGAGAGAACCTTTCCTGACAGCCTGGAATCGGCATTGAACGCGCGCGGCCACGCCACTCATCGCGTCGGACACATGGGGCTGGTCAATGCGATCGCCATCGATCCAGCAACCGGCGACCGGCTGGGCGCAGCCGATCCGCGCCACGACGGCGATGCCGTGGGATACTAAGGGAAAGAGACTTTTCGACGGGATCATGCAAAGACTACTCTCGACGTACCTGTTCGTATCGCGAAAATTGACTCCGGAACTCCTGGAGCAAATTGCCGGGGCCGGCTTTCAAGGTCTCGAGATCTTCTGCACGCGCAGCCACTTCGAATACTCGATGAAGCCGGAAATTCGCGCGATGGCCGGCGCGCTCGAAGCGCACCATCTGCAGCTCGTCTCGATGCACGCACCCACCAGCCGGGACATCAGCGCCATGCGCCAAAGCGGGATGCCGCTTTCCATCTGCGAAGTCGAGCGCGTTCGCCGCGTCCAAGCCATGGACGAACTGAAGCGTGCCATCGACGTCGCCGATGATTTGCCCTACGCGCGGCTCGTCCTGCACATGGGCGGTTCGCGCGAAATGGCCGATCCGCGCAAGCGCGATGCGGCGTTCAGCACCTTGGAGCATCTGATTCTGCACGCGCATCATGCGGGCGTCACCATTTGTGTGGAGAACACCACCAGTGAGATGGGCGATCCCGCTTATCTCCGTGCTTTCGTCGACGAAACCCGCCTTACCGGATTGCGTTTCAACTTTGATATTGGCCACGCGCACCTCTCCGACTCTCCGGAGGACGAGCGCATCGAAAAAAGTTTCTCGCCGCTGCGCGATCTTGTTTCTTCCGTCCACCTCCACGACAATCACGGCGAAAAAGACGAACACCTCCCTCCCTACGACGGCACCATCGACTGGTCCGTCGCCATCAAAACCCTCCAGTCTGCGTCGCAAACTAGTTTGCCGATGGTGCTGGAATTGAAGGGAAAAACCGGTCCGGAAGCACTCACGGTCGCTGAGCAACTTGCCGCAGCCCGTAAGTCCATGGATCGCTTTGAGTTAGCTTGGTCTGAGTAGGAGCTTCTCCCTTTTGCGGTGGAAAATGCGGATTCCCGTGGCTTAAACTGGCCCTGAATTCCAAAGGCAGGATTTAGCTGAAGGGCGATCTCACGGATTGGCTGGCGCGAGCAACGGCCGGCACGCGGGAAGCTCCGGTCACGCAGGAGATCACGCTGATCGCGCGTCAACTGCCCCTCAACCAGGATCCAGCCGATGGTATTCTGGTCGCCACCAGCGCTGGCGTTGGACTTGACGCTGGTTAGCGCCGACACACGTCTCCGGGGTCTTGGAATTGTCAAGAACGCTGGCAAACCGGTAAGCCTCACTGCCTTGCTCTGCTGGGCCTGCAAGAGAATTAGACTTCTCTGCTAAACTGTTCGTTTGGCACATAAGCAAATAACTTCACCATGACGACGATCACCATCGAGCAGGCAGGCAAGTACGACGGACAGGAAGTCACACTCAAGGGCTGGCTCTACAACCTGCGTGAATCGGGCAAATTGCTCTTCCCGATTTTTCGCGATGGAACAGGCATCATCCAGGGCGTCTGCGCGCAGAAGGAAAATCCCGAAGCGTTCGAATCGTTGAAAGGCCTGACGCAGGAGTCCAGCGTCATTGTCACCGGCAAAATCCGCGCGGAAAAGCGCGCCCCCGGCGGCTACGAAATCGGCGTCAGCAAAATTCAAATCGTGCAGAAAGTTCCAGAGAGCACGCCTTTCCCGATCCAGCTGAAAGAGCACGGCGTCGATTTCCTGCTCGATCAGCGCCACCTCTGGATTCGCACGCCGCGCCAGGCCGCCATACTCCGCATTCGCGCCGAAGCCATCCGCGCCGCACGCGAGTTCATGGACGGCCAGGGCTACACGCTCACGGACGCGCCCATGTTCACCCCAGCCGCCTGCGAGGGCACGTCCACCCTTTTCGAAGTCAACTACATCGACGACCAAAAAGCCTATCTCACGCAAAGCGGCCAGCTCTACGCCGAAGCCATCGCCATGGCTCTCGGCAAGGTCTACACGTTCGGTCCGACCTTCCGCGCCGAAAAATCCAAGACCCGCCGCCACCTCACCGAATTCTGGATGCTCGAGCCGGAAGCCGCCTACGTCGAGTTCGAGGAAGCGATGTCGCTCGGCGAAGGGCTCGTCAGCGCCATTGTGCAAGGCGTGCTCAAGAACAAATCTCGCGAGCTCGAAACACTCAAACGCGATACCTCCAAGCTCGAAAACGTGAAGCCTCCGTTCCCGCGCATCAGCTATGAAGATGCGGTTGCCTTGCTGAACAAAAACGGCAATCCCGCCAAGTTCGACGACGACTTCGGCGGCGACGAAGAAACCATCATCTCCAGCTCCTTCGATCGCCCAGTGCTGATCCACCACTACCCGACTTCGATCAAAGCCTTTTACATGCAGCCGGACGCACAGCGCCCCGAGCTTGCCCTCGCCTTCGACATGATCGCTCCGGAAGGTTACGGCGAAATCATCGGCGGCAGCCAGCGCATCCACGATTACGATTTGCTCCTGAAGCGCCTGCGGGAACACAACCTGCCCGAAGAATCTTTCCAGTGGTATCTCGATCTTCGGCGCTACGGCAGCGTTCCTCACTCCGGCTTCGGAATGGGCCTGGAGCGCACGGTCGCCTGGATTTGCGACGCCGAACACATTCGCGAAGTCATTCCCTTCCCTCGCATGATTTATCGCGTGTATCCTTAGGGCGGGGTAGTTCGGAAGTTTTCCCTCTGTTTCCGCAATTCTGTTGAGATAAGGACTGGCCTGGATTTTGTGGCCGGGTCTGCCGCTGCGCCACCCGCTCGGCCACTCACCAGTCACGGAGTCATCACATGGCCCAAAAAGTTCGCATTATCGGAGTCCCCATGGACCTCGGCCAAAGCCGTCGCGGTGTGGACATGGGCCCTTCCGCCCTTCGCGGCGCGGGCCTCCAGGCCAGCATCAAAAAGCTGGGGCTTCAGGTCGAAGACATCGGCAATCTTTCCGTCAAGCAGCCTGAAGAGATGCCCGTCGGCGAAAAGCGCGCCAAGTATTTGCAGGAAATTGCCGAGACCTGCGGCGATGTCGCCGCTGCTGCCGAAAAATCCTTAATTGAAGGATTTCTCCCGCTCGTCCTCGGCGGTGACCATTCCATCGCCGCAGGCGTGGCCGCCGGCGTCGCCAACTATTTCCGCAAGGAAAAAAAACAGATCGGCTACCTCTGGCTGGACGCGCACGGTGACATGAATACCCCCGAATCCTCTCCCTCAGGCAACGTTCACGGCATGCCGCTCGCCGCCATCATGGGTTACGGCGCGCCCGAGCTCGTCGACCTTCTGGGCTTCAAGCCTAAAGCCGAACCCGGCAATATCGTCATCGTCGGCGCGCGCGATCTCGACGCCCAGGAACGCAAGATCGTCAAGAGATCCGGCATCCACGTCTTCACCATGCGCGACATCGACGAGCGCGGCATGCGCGAAGTCATGGCCGACGCCCTCAAGTACGCCATGGACGACACCGCCGGCATCGCCGTCAGCCTCGATATGGACTTCGTCGATCCCGCCGACGCTCCCGGCGTCGGCACTCCCGTGCGCGGCGGTGTCACCTATCGCGAAGCCCATCTCGCCATGGAAATGATCTCCGACTCCGAGTCCATGGTTTCCCTCGAAGTCGTCGAGATCAATCCCATTCTCGACGAACACAATCGCACCGCGCTCCTCGGCGTCGAACTCGTCCTCTCCGGCCTCGGCCAGAAAATCCTGTGATCAGTCTTCAGTCATTAGTTGTCAGTTAAAGGTTCTACGAATATACTGCTCTCGGCCGCGGCGCCGATTCTTTCCCTCTTCCTTTTCGAACTGACAAGGCTAACGGTCAACTGTGAACCTCTCTCAACCGCCTCCGTTGTCAATTCAGAACCCAACCAAAAACAACCGCCCCATCAATTCTGTTTTTTCACTTATAACTAAGAACTGACAACTGATCACTCCCATGACCCCTGAGAACAAGAAAAGACTCCGCGTCGGGATCCTCTTCGGCGGACGCTCCGGCGAACATGAAGTCTCCCTGGCATCGGCGGCCTCGGTGATTCGCGACCTCGATCCCGACAAGTACGAAGCCGTGCCCATCGGCATCAGCAAGGAGGGCCACTGGCTGGTCGGCGCCGGCGCGCAGAAAATGCTGCCGGAAGTCTTGAAGAGTGGCCAGCGAGTGATGATGACCGCGGACCCCACTGATGCGGCGCTTGTAAAGCTGGACGGAAGCGGCGGCGGCCAGCGCATCGACGTCGTTTTCCCGGTGATGCACGGCACCTTTGGCGAAGACGGAACGATTCAGGGCCTGCTCGATTTGGCAGGATTGCCTTTTGTTGGCGCCGGCGTCCTCGGCTCGGCCATCGGCATGGACAAGGACGTCGCCAAGCGCTTGCTTCAAGTGGCAAAAATTCCTGTCGTGCCTTGGATCACCGTTCATCGCCACATCTGGGAAACCAATCCGCGAGAAATCCAAACCGCGATTGAAGAAAAATTTGCATATCCCGTTTTCGTGAAACCCGCCACGCTCGGCTCTTCCGTCGGCATGACCAAAGCGCACGTGCCTGAAGAACTAGCGCCCGCATTGAATCTTGCCTCCGAGTTCGCCATGAAAATTCTCGTCGAACAGTGCGTCAGCGCGCGCGAAATCGAAGTCTCCGTCCTCGGCAACCACCATCCAGAAGCCTCGGTTCCCGGCGAAATCGTCCCGCACCGTGAATTTTACGACTACACCGCAAAGTATCTCGAAGAAGGCACGCAGCTTCTGATTCCCGCCGAGCTCAAGCCCGCGCAAGTACAAAAACTCCAGAAGTACGCCGTCGACGCGTTTCGCGCCCTGGAACTTAGCGGCATGGCCCGCGTGGATTTCTTCCTGGAAAAAAAAGGCGGCAAGATTTTTCTTAACGAAGTGAACACCATCCCCGGCTTCACCTCCATCAGCATGTACCCGAAGCTCTGGGAAGCCAGCGGCATTCCCTTCCGCGAACTCATCGACAAACTAATCGCCCTGGCCCTCGAACAGCACGCCGAAAAAGCCCGCACCAAATACCAGATCGAGCTCCCCGCCGGCTCCGGCGGCGCACTGGAAGCATAGGCAGGCAATGCCTCAATCTCCGCTCAGGGCCTTTCATCCTCGCGGCTGCGCTCCTCGCATTCGCGCTTTGTTCGTCCGAGTGTCACCAAGCCTGCCCGGTCGAAGGAGCTATCGCCATTGTCCAATCATGTAAACTACGCAAGAAGTGCGCGATTTCACCGGCCCGCGCGAGTAAATTGTTATTAGCTCTGCTGCTTACGGGAGCTATGCTCGGCCAATTTCCGCTCGCTTGGAAATCGGCCCGCACGACACGGAGCCCGGGCACCGCGAGGTTCCCCGAAAGGTGGTCATGAAAAAACCGCTCTGGATGCTTGCCGCGATCCTGTGTTTTTCCGTATCCACGCGCGGTCAGGACCTCGATGCAAAGCTGGTGGACGCGGCTAAAGCAAGGAATACCGCGGAAGTGCAGAAGTTGCTCGGGGAGGGCGCGGACGCGAACGCGAAGGATAACGTCGGATGGACGGCGTTGATCTGGGCAGCCTATTTCGGCCGTACCGATACCGTGCGCACCTTGCTGGAGAAAGGTGCGGACGTGAATGCCAAGGGCAAGGACGGAATGACGGCGTTGATGAACGCGGCCTCTGCGGATTATAGGGACATCGTGCATTCCTTGCTCGAGAAAGGTGCGAATGTGAATGCCAAGGACAACGATGGATGGACGCCGTTGTTCTGGGCGGCCTTTTCGGGCCGTACCGATATCGTGCGCGCTTTGCTCGAGAAAGGTGCGAATGTGAATGCAATCGATGATAGCGGAAAGACGGCGTTGATGAGCGCGGCGGTTAGGGGCCATACGGATACCGTGCGCACCTTACTGGAGAAGGGCGCGGACGTGAATGCGAAGAGTAAGGCCGGACGGACGGCCTTGATGAGCGCATCCGATTTGGGGCAACTAGATACCGTGCGTGTCTTGCTGGAGCAAGGAGCGGATGTCGATGCGAAGGACAGGAAAGGAGACACGGCCCTTCGACTGGCGGAAAAGTACAAGTATTCAACCATTGTTGCTCTGCTTCGGCGCGCTCCCAGAGTCCCCCCGAGAAAAAGCGCAGGAAACGCAACCGCGAGCGTGCCGAGTGCCCCACCAACTGCGGCGGGGCCCACTTCAGCTCCGAAACCGCAACCGGCTTTGTCAGCTTTCCCGGCCAGTCAGGACCCCAATAAGAAGCTGCTGGACGCGGCCGAGGCCGGGGATACCGCTGAAGTGCAGAGCCTCCTTAGAGACGGTGCGAACGCGAATGCGAAGGGTGACTATGGAAATACGGCATTGATGGGCGCAGCGGTGAGGGGCCATACGGAAACTGCGCGCGCCTTGCTGGAGAAAGGCGCCGATGTAAATGCGAAAGGTAACACCGGGAGGACCGCTTTGATGGAGGCGGCGTTAGAGGGCTATACGGATACCGTGCGCACCTTGCTGGAGAAGGGTGCGGATGTGAATGCCAAGGACAACATGGGATGGACACCGCTGTTCTGGGCGGCCTTTTCGCGCCGTACGGATACCGTGCGCGCCTTGCTGGAGAAAGGCGCGGACGTGAATGCCAAGAATAAGTATGACGATACGGCGTTGATTCATGCAGCGTACGCGGGAGACACGGACACCGTGGCCGTGCTCCTGGAAAAGGGCGCCGATGTGAACGCCAAGGATGACATGGGAAGGACCGCGCTGATCGAAGCAGCCCGTCAGGGCCGTACGGAAACGGTGCGCGCCTTGCTGGAGGTCGGAGCGGATGTCACTACTCGGGATAAGGAGGGAGAGACGGCCCTCTCCAAGGCCGAAAAACACAACTATTCCGATGTTGTTGCCTTGCTCAAAAACCCTGCAGGAATCTTGCAGAGCAAAAAACTGAGAAAACCATCAACGAACACGCCTGATGTGTCTCCGGCCGTAACTCCGCCCAATTCGTCTCCTGTCGCGACCGGAGATGAGGGATTAGAAAAGGAGCCCTCGGCGCAGTCTTTCTACAGGATGGGACTCAACATGCGGCTGATCGAAGTTCTGTGGTCGCAAACGGGTGAGCTGGCCGCACGCTGTGCGGTTGGCCTTCAGCAAGACCTGAAAAAGGTGGCAGCCCCTGGCGATTTGATCGTACTCGCGAATCAAGCCGCCATCCAGTTGAAGTTACCGCCGCGAGAACGTGATGGCTCTGTTCCAGTTCTGATACGCGAGCTTCGCGTGCGTTTAGATATACTCTGCAAAGCGCAGACGGAGGGGCAGTTCTTTTGTACCGCTGGAGGATTCACGTATGACCTCACCCTGTTCGGCGAGGATGTGAAAGACCCGGGCCACGCCAAGGTGAATGTCGAAGATAGCCGGCGCAAGACTCTGCTGGTCACCAGCACCTTGGCCGCGCAGTGTTCGGCGAGCGCGGGATGCAAAGAGCGTGCCCTCTTGTATTTTACGGCTGCAGCCAACATCCTCAAGAAAGAGCAACTTGTCCCCGCAGACGGGTCTCTGCTCGTAACCGTTTCGGAGAATATCGGTAAAGCACTTGGCAGCGGTGAGCGCTGACTCCGAGCGAACTGCTTGGCGGGAAGCGAGCGGCATTCCCTTCCGCGAGTTGATTGATAAATTGATCGAGCTCGCCCTCGAACAGCACGCCGAGAAAGTCCGCACCAAATACCAGCTCGAGCTCCGCGCCGGCTCATCTGGCGGCCTCGAAGCCTAACTGAGCGCAGAATCAAAATTCGTAGCGCAGGTCAAACTGCATCACGCGCGGCTGGCTCAAAAGACTGGTATAGGCACCGAAGGTGCTTTGCGACTGCGTCAGTGAAGTAAGCAGCGATGCACCCACGCCCTGGGCGTTGTAGCGTGTGAGGTTGGGCACATTGAACACCTCCCAGCGGAACTGCAAACTGTGGTTCTCCCAAGGCATTTTCCAACGCTTTCCCAGGCTCATATCCCAACTGGCGAAGCCATCGCCACGCAAGACATTGCGCGAGCCCACCTGACCCGGCAAAGGCGGCGTGAACACCGCTTGCGCCGCGGCAGGGTTGGCGAAGGGGCTGACGAAAGCATAAGGTTTCCCAGTAGCGTCGGTGGTCAGGAGGTGGAAAATGCCTGGATTCTGTTTGGCACTCATCTGTGCGATTGCCGTGAGGAACCAATCCGTGGGCCAGCGCTGGCCGCCATCCACGCTGAAAGGAAATCCGCTGGTCCAGCGGGCCAGGCCGGAAATCTGCCAGCCGCCGATAAAAGCATTCAGCACTCTGCCAGTGTTGCGGCCCAAGGCCCGGCCTTTCCCAATCGGAAGATCGGCAATCCAGTTGAGGTTCATCTGGTGAGTGAGGTCATAGTCGGAGACTGCGCGAGCCAGGTTCGGGGAAAAAGAATTTGCCAGGCGGCTTCCAACAAGACCGATATTTTGATAGCCATATACTGAAAAGCCGACGCGCGATGCCGCCGAGGTGAGATCAATGGATTTGGAGAACGTATAGTTGAAATCGAACTGCACTCCGTGGCTGAATTGCTTCCTCAGGTTTACCTGGAGCGCGTGATAGTTCGAAGTGCCGATGGAGCTCCATCCATACATGGAGAATGCCTGATTGCTCAAGAACTTGCCGGACTGGCAGAAGGACCCAGGGCACAGGCCTGGCAACATGCTCTGCGGGCCGTTGAAGAAATAGGGCACGCCAGAGCCAGTGTTGTCTCCCAACCCCCCGTACGAGTCAATATCGGCTAGCCCTACAATCTCGTCGCCGATCACTGAAAGAGCGGGGTTGTAATAGAGGTCGAACACACTCTGAAGCAGGCCATCCGTAGTGTTGGTCGTGGACGGAGTAAACCCGGTGAAGAGATCAGAATACTGAGTGGCCCCGTTTCGAAGTGGCGGCAGCATGTCCACCCAATATTGGGCGGTCGGGCCCAGCATCGCAGCAGTAACGGTGGAAATTTGGGCTGGCGCGATGCACGCCTGGTAGAGGTTGGCCGTTCCACATGGGTTAGGCCCGGTAAGGTTGGCCGTGGCAAAGGTCCTCGCCAGTTTGGAAAGGGCAGCTGCGGCCGTGTAGTAGTCAATCCCGGTCTTGGGGTCCACGATATCCAGCGGCTGGGCGAGATCGCGTTGCGTGAGCAGTCGGTGCGCGAAGCGGCCAACGTAAGATAGTTGCAACGAGAATCGTTTAGGCAGCTCGCGACCTATAGAAAAGTCAACCGCATACGCGTGAGGGGCAGGGTGGATTCGTGCAGGGGTTTAACAGCCATAAAAGTTAGACGGTTATGGTTTGTTCTGAACTTTCCCTCTCTCGCTCCTGTATCCTGCACCTGAATGCGTCCCGAGAGCTTTGACTCTGCTACGCGCCCGGAGCTGCGCGAGATGGTAGTCCG
>WNFC01005457.1_pt1 | contig 17283 bp, 16 predicted proteins | sample 5400541 | NCBI WGS metagenome assembly WNFC01 (sample SAMN13153342, study PRJNA577476) | soil metagenome | isolation source: 120 cm saprolite under Douglas fir tree site 2 hole 2 replicate 1 | place: USA:California | collected 2015-04-18
AACGCCATCGGCGGCGCCATCCGATGTTGCGTGATACTCATAAGGAAGCAGGTCGTTGTCGCAGTGGCCTCCAGTAATGCTCAGGGCCGGGCCGCTGACCGGCATTCGAGGACCCGGCACATCGCCTGCGTTAATAGCATCCCGCAACGCGACGTCGCTATATCCGCGAGCGCCGACATTACGCACCGTCGTAAAACCCGCTTCAAGCGTGAGCCGCGCGTTGTGCGCGCCAGTAAGCGCTTCTCGAGGAACGGATATAGGCAGTGTTTCATATCCAAAATGTGGATCGAAGGTGAGATGGGTGTGCGCATCGATCAGCCCGGGCAGAACTGTCGCGTTCGGCAGATCAATTACCTTCTCGCTGGGAGAAGCCTTAAGTTCTGAAGCGGGTCCGACACTCGTGATCCTGTCACCTTCAATCACGATCGCCTGATTGGCGAGTAGTTTACCGCTCTTGACGTCCAGCAGCTTGCCCGCCCGCACCACCGTGCGCCCAGAAGTCTGCGCTAAGATTGCTCCAGCAGCGCGAGCAGTATTAGAAATGTTGTGCACAAGAACTTTGTTGAGGCTGTACTTTTGCTCATAATGCTTTCTCTCCGTGATCTATCGGCACTACGGCGTCGGCTTCGATTTCTACCAGCATATCTGGAGAAACCAGCGCAGTCACCGCGATCATCGAGGTCGCCGGCCGGATGTCTTTGAAGACTTCACCGTGGGCTTTTCCTACTTTTTCCCAGTCAGCGATGTTGGTGACGTACATCCGCGTACGCACGACATCTTGCAGGCTCGCACCGGCTTTTTCAAGAGCTGCAGCAATGTTTTTGAGAGTCTGAACCGCTTGCGCGTAGGCATCGCCGCGTCCGACAATGGCGCCGTCGGGCCCGGTCGCAGTCGTTCCCGCCACATGCACGTGTTGCCCAATCTTCACTGCGCGCGAGTAACCAACGACCGGCTCCCATGGTGTGCCACTCGAAATATTTGTTCGCTGCATCGGTTTCATCTCTCCTTCAGGCGCGTTGGAATCTTCCTGCAGATTCTTGTTCGCGTAATCGTAGGGAATAGATTGTAATCGGGAATCTCTTGATTCGCCTTGAGGCACAGGTACTTGCGAGGCGCCTCCGTTCTTAGCAGCCGCCGTGCTCATTTGCCAATAACTCATAAGTGAAACCTTCTCCGCAATCGGGGTTTCTAATTAAGTAGCAGTGAGGCGGACAGATGACTTACGAAAGTCACTTGTATTTGCTTCCCGGCTGCGATAACAAAGGCGCATGGCCTGAAACTGGCGACCGGCGCAGGAATCGAGGAGGACCCATGATTCCCGAAGATCATCCGCTGCAGAAACTCTTTATGGAGCTGGTGGGACAGCACTATGCCCACGAGATTGGGATTCGCGATCCCGAACTGGTCGGATACGTGGCGCATCTACTGGCGGAATTCTGTGATGCCGAGCAGCTATTCAAACTGCAGAGCGTCCTCGGCAAGCCAATCACCGACGTGGGAGAAATGTTGCTGCAATCGGACCCGGTGTTTGGCCCCGCTCCCTCGTTTGATCGCGAGAGACAGATCCGCAAGCACATTGGCGACTACACCCTGTTCTTCGCTGGAATGTATCCCGAGAGCATCAATCATCTGCGCTTGCGCCATGATCGCCTGGAAAATTTTGTGGACTGGATGAAGGCCGGCAAGGAAAGCTACTACATCGTTTCGAAATTCGATTGTTTCGAATACACCAAGGTGGCTCCGCTGTTTGAAAAGCTGTCAGCTCGATTCGAGCAATGCGTGTACGGACTGAACTGTGTGAAGAATGACCTGCAGGAGATGCAGCATCCCATCGTTCTCCGGAGCAACGAACTGCTGATGTAGTCCGAGCAGAGGCGGTTAAAGCTTTTGATCTGGTGCACGACGATAGAAACTCAAGGCTGCATCGCCCTGCTGCAACGTGCGACTCCGCTGAAGATCGCCGAACTTCTCCCCGGGATCGAACCGCTTTTCGTGCTCGGCAATCACCAGGGCACGCTCGCTTAGGTTCGAGCTCCCCAGAATCTCCAGAGTCTTTTGATAAGCCTCGCGCAGTCGGTAAGGAGGATCGAGAAAAATGTAATCGGGTTTGATCTGCTGACGCGCGAGTTGGGAGATTGTGTGCGCGCTCTCCTGCTGCAGAATCTGAAAACCTTCGGTGATGCCCAGCGATTGCAAATTCTGGTGCACAAGGGCGACGGCGGTTTTCGCACATTCCACGAAATAAACCATCACTGCTCCACGGCTGAGTGCCTCGATTCCCACCGCGCCGGTCCCGGCAAACAGATCCACCCACACGGAGCCTTCGAGTGCCTGTGGATTCCCAGCAGTGAGCACGTTGAACAGGGTCTCGCGTAAGCGGTCTGAGGTTGGACGGATATCCAGGCCGCGCAAAGAGAGCAACGGGCGGCCGCGAAATGTTCCTGCAATGACGCGCATGGATTAATTCTTTCCGACCGTGTTCCCCCCTCCACGCAGCCGGAGCTCTAACCGTATAAGATTACAGAAAGAGATGAGGAACTGGTCTATTCCGGCGGGCAGAATCTTTGGGGTCGAGATTCGCATTCACCTGTCATTCCTCCTCCTTCTGTTTTTCGTTGCCTTGAGTGAACAAAGCACGCACGTCGCCACCAACCCAGTGCGCGGGGCGGCTCTGGTAGCCATAATCTTCGGTTCGGTAGTTTTGCACGAACTCGGGCACGCATTGGTGGGCAGACATTCTGGAGTCCCCCCGCGAGCGATCCTGCTTCTGCCCATCGGCGGTGTAACCATCTTCGACGAAGCGCAGCCCGCCCTGCCGGCGAACTGGAGGCGGGACGCAAAGATCGCAATTGCCGGCCCGGCGGTAAATTTTGTGATCGCGGGAATTTCTGCAGCCTTTCTCGGCCTGGCCATGCCGCAGGCCCGGTTCTGGACCGATCCCTTTGTGAGCTCGGGCAATCTACCGCACAGCCTGGTGTGGGCGAACCTGTGGCTGGGTCTTTTCAATCTGCTGCCCGCCTATCCCATGGACGGTGGACGTGTGCTGCGCGCGGTTTTCAGCCGCAGCATGGATCCGGTCAGCGCGACCCGGCGCGCGGTCAGCATCGGCCGTGGCTTCGCTGTGGCTTTTTTTCTCGCCGGATTCTGGAACAGCTGGTTTTTTGTGATTGGAGGGTTCCTGTTCCTCGCCGCCCAGATGGAAGACCGCTCGGCCGTTTTCCAGTCGGTGCTGGAGACCGTGCACCTCGAAGACATCATGCTGACCGACTTTGCCACGCTCTCCCCCGCCGACACTCTGGAGGACGCTCTGGAAAAAGCGGTGCACTGCCTGCAGGATGATTTTCCCGTGATCCGCAGCGGCGACATGGTGGGCGTGGTGTCGAAACAGAAGATCCTGCAAACCCTGCGCAGCGAGGGAAACGGCTATGTGCAGGCGGTCATGAGCCGTATCTTCGACAGCCGACGGCTCGGCCATGTGTCCGTTGACCCCCGTGTAGAGGCTGGGTACATCAAAGTCGGGCGCCTTGTAGATCAACCCTCGATACTGCACCCGCAGAGCGAAGGCTTTCCGAAGGCGGTAGTCCGCTCCGCCACCGTACAGAAACGCCAGTGCCCTCTGGCCGGTCGCGCCAAAAGGCGATAGAAATCCATCGATATATTGATTACCCGGATTAAATTTCAGGCTTCCTCCGCCGACAAAAAAAAAGGGCTCGATTCGTTCGGTGTGAAACGGACTGAGCACATACGCGCCACTGAATTCGGTTATCGCCGCCTTGACCCGAAACGTATCAGGAGGGACGGAGAAGACCTGCGAATTGCTGGTGTGACCGAGGTTTACTTCGATCCCATGCACGTGGTTGAATCGGTATCGGAAGGTACCGAGAAATCCGCCCGAAATAGTCGGCTTCAGAGTGACGCTGCTGAGCGATGCAGTCGAAGTCTTGCTGAAGACGCCGATGTAGCCGATACTTGCGTCGAAGTGCCCCTCGTCCTGCGCGAAGCCAAACGAGGCAAATACAAGAACCGTTGTAGCCAGCCCTACGGTCTTCAGAATCCGCATTAGCACCAGCCTTTCGTTGGCTTCCGATTTATGTGCAGCGCGAGACTAGTCCAGATGAACTGCCTTGACCTGCTGGACTGCGGCGATGCCGCGCAGTTCGCTCACCACCGCTTCGGGCACGCTTCCATCTACGTGCACCACCGCAATGGCCTCTTGCGGAACCCCGGGCTGCGCTTCGCCACTGCGGCGGCCCAAGGAGAAGTTGGCAATATTGATGCCATGCTTGCCCAGAATTGTCCCCACTTTGCCGATCACGCCGGGCACGTCCTGGTTGCGCATGTAGATCAGGTTCTGCTCCAGCGGCGCCTCAATGTCAATTCCGTCCACCTGCAGCAGGCGTGGCGTATCTTCGCGTAGTACCGCGCCTTTGACAACGTGCGTTTCTTTCTGCGTCTTGATGGAAATCGAGAGTACGCTGCCGGCCCCGCCAGTGGAAGCTTTCGGCTTGCGTTCTTCGCGAACGGTGAGGCCGCGGGCCGAAGCCAGGCTGGCAGCGTTTACCAGATTGGCTTTTTCCTCGACCACAACGTTCAGAATTCCCTTGATCGCGGCATTGCGGATGAGTTCAGTTTTCCATTCGGTAATGTGTCCGGTGTAGCTGAGCGAAATTTCTTCCAGCGAGCTTCCGCTGATCTGCGCCAGGAATGCACCCAGCCGCTCCGCCAACACGATGTAAGGTTTCAGAGTCAAATACTCGTCGTGCGAAACCGACGGCACATTGACCGCGTTCTGAATGACTCCATGCTTCAGATATTCCTTTACCTGCAGCGCGATCTGATGGCCTACGGCTTCCTGGGCCTCGTTGGTAGAGCCGCCGATGTGGGGCGTGAGGATGACGTTGTCCAGTTTCTGCAGCGGCGAATCCTTCAGTGGTTCGTGCACAAACACATCCAACGCCGCCGCGCCCACTTGTCCTTCCTGTACCGCGGTCGCCAGAGCGGCTTCATCCACCAGTTCGCCGCGGGCACAATTGACCAGCCGGACTCCACGCTTCATCTTCTTTACGGATTCCGCGTTGATCATGTTCTGGGTTTGCGGAGTCAGGCCGACGTGCAGCGTGAGATAGTCGGCGGCCGCATACACTTCTTCGAGCGTGGCCAGATGAATCCCATTCTCTTTCGCCAGCGCTGAAGCAACGAACGGGTCATGCCCGATGATCTCCATCCCGAAGGCCCGCGCCCGCTTCGCCACCTCCAGACCAATCTTGCCGAGGCCGACGATGCCCAGCGTCTTGCCGCGGAGCTCGGTGCCTTGCAGCGACTTCTTTTCCCACTTGCCGGCATGCGTCAGCGCGTTGGCCCGGGTAATGAACCGCGCCATGGACAGCATCAGCCCCAAGGTATGTTCCGCAACCGCCACGGCGTTGGCGCCGGGAGTGTTCATGACCGCGATGCCCTGGCGGGTGGCGGGCTCAAGCTCAATGTTGTCCACGCCAACGCCCGCCCGCCCGATCACGCGCAGCTTGCCGGCATTGGCCAGCAGCGCGGCATTCACCTGCACCGCCGAGCGCACCAGCAGGGCATCGGCCGTTTCCAGTTGCTGGGCCAGATTGCCGTTTAACTGGTCGGCAGTGACCACTTCCCATCCCGGCTCGCGCAACAGATTCACTGCCGAGGAGGACATCTTTTCCGCAACCACAATTTTCATGACGATGATTCCTTTACAAGAAAATGACAGCCTTCAGACACTCTGAAATTCCTGCGCTTCTACACTTTTCTCCAGCCACTCCGAGGAGAAGTTATGAAACTGCTGCCAGTGAAATTGTTTACCGTCTTGTTGTTTTCCGTCCTTGCGGTTGGATGCGGCTACTCGCATTCCACCACGCCTGTTCAGCCGGGCACAATGCCCGTGATTAGCGGACTCATTCCCCCCATGGCAAATAACAGCACAAGTGGCGGCGGCGTTGCCTTCACCCTCGAAGTCGATGGCAGCAAGTTTAACTCGGATGCGGTTATCAACTTCAATGGCGCGCCTCAGACCACCACCTTCGTGAGCTCTTCCAAGATCACGGCTATGATTGCCAGTACGGCGATCGCGACTGCGGGAACTGTACCAGTTACCGTGACCAATCCCGGCAAGCCCGGTGGTCAGTACGGTGGTGGCACCCAGCCTTCGACTTCGACCGAGATGAACTTCACAATTAACTGAGGACGAAGCACTGCCTGGCACACAGTCCTTTAAGCCCCCACGAGTTGTCGTTTATCAGCAACGCTGCGCGCAAAAACTTCCTGGGCTGCACGCACCGCAGTGCCGTATTCGACCGAGTTTCCTGTGACCGTAGCGAGCACGTGCTCGAGGGCCGCCAGAATCCCGACCGTATCCAAATAATCGTAGTAGCCGATGTGGGCGATGCGGAACAGCTTGCCTTTCATGTCGCCCTGCCCGTTCGCCACTACCGCTGAAAACGACTCGCGGAATTCCTTCACGATCTTGCCGGAATCGAGCCCTGCCGGAGAATTGATGGCGGTGAGGGCGGCTCCCGGAGCGGAGGTGAACAACTCCAGTCCCAGCGCTTTCACGCCGGCGCGGGTCATTTCGGCGGCGAGTTCGGCGTTATCCACCAGCGCCTTTCGGCCAGTAACCAAATCGCCGTTGCCCATCTGGCGAATGAAGTCGAGCGCTGCGCCCAGAGCGGCAAAGAGCGATGTCGCTGGAGTGTACGCCGTCTCGCCCTTGGCTGCCGACTTGCGCTCTTTGCGAAAGTCGAAATAGTAGCGCGGATTCTTCGCCGTCTCCATGCGCTTCCACGCGCGCTCGCTCACCGCGCAATAGGCGAGGCCGGGAGGAATCATCAGCGCTTTTTGCGATCCGCCAATAATGACGTCAATTCCCCAGCCGTCCACGTCGAAGTGGGTCGTGCCGAGACCGGTGATAGCGTCAACCACCAGCAGGGTGTCGCCACCACATTCACGCACCAATTTGGCGATTCCTTTCACATCGTGGCGCGCGCCGGTGGAGCTCTCGGTCGCCTGCAGGTACACCGCACGAATCTCAGGAGTAAGCCGGGCGCGGACTTCATCCAACGAAAACGTCTCGCCGTAAGGCTTCTCCATCACGTCCACGTTGCAACCATAAGCCTTAGCCAGATCGCGCCAGCGTTCACCGAATTTGCCAGCGGTCAGCACCAATATTTTGTCACCCGGAGATGTCAGGTTTGAGACCGAACCCTCCATCACGCCAGTGCCGGACGAGGCCAGCACCAGAACGTCGTTCGACGTCCCGATGAAGTCTTTCATGTCGGCAAGCACGCGGGTGAACAGGGCCTTGAAATCCGCAGTGCGGTGATGCGCCGTATATGCGGCCATTGCGTTCTGGGCCGCCGGCAGAAGCGGTGTGGGACCCGGTGTAAAAAGACGATTTTTCAGCAGCATGGGAATAGTCCTTTGATATGAAGTCGGGGAACTCAGGAATACCCATTAGTGTATCGCGGAACGCGGGGTCCGTGGATCGGTATCTGCTATGGCGGGCATCGGGAAAAACGATGACGTCTCAGGACACTGCTGGAGGGCGAGCCGGAGGTCGGCCCAGGTGCGCTGGCCCTGGCATAATTTCCGGTTTGCTCGTGATACGTCCGCTACGAAGTTCTGCTGTGCGAGCGGAGGAGTTCATGTTCGCCAAGAGTGAGGAATAACTAGTTGGATGGAGTCTCTCTTCGAGACGTTCCAGCATTCCGGAAAGCGATCAGAAGTTCTCCAACAACCACACGTTAGAACCCTCGGTGTGCTGCAAAAGGGCTAGGGGGCCGCCATCCGGAGAAGGCATAGCGGGCGATACCCCCGTTGATCCCTTCGGGTTTGTCATGCCCTACCGGCCAGTGCTACCTACCGGAACCCCTCCACTACGAAGAGGTTCCCTTCGGAGTGCTCGATTCCAGAGAACAGAAAAGTATGGCCGTCGGGCGAGAGGCTGGGGCCCCAGATGACGAACAGGCCTGGCAGCTCGGCAATCTTGTGGACATGCTGAGTGACAAAATCGAAGTACTTGAGGGAAAAGTGACGCGGGGAGCCATTGCTAACCGCGTCCGCCGCGAACGCCAGCGGCTTCCTACTTGCCTCCTTATCGAAAACGCCTCGGGTCCGGCCCGTCTGCCTGGAAATTTTTGTGCCGAGGCGTTTCCGATCAAGGCTAGCGACAAACCGGAAGTGGAGCTTCGGTATTGAGGGAAGGTGAGTGTCAAATGAAGATCCTTACACTCTTGCCAGGTGCAATCCAAACCATTTGTGCCGGTCGTACCAGGTCCGTTCCAGCTTGAATCCCGAAGCGCAAAGCATCTGCTCGACCATTTGCAGCGTGTATTTGTAGCTGTTCTCGGTATGGATCCGTTCTCCTGCGGCAAACTTCACTTTCACTCGCAAGGCTCGCAAAACCGCCACTTGCGCGCGTGTGCTTCCCAGATAGATTTCCATTCGTGAACCTGACGGGTTCCATTCCGCAACGTGGCGAAAGGATTCCACGTCGAAATCGCCGTCGAACTCGCGGTTGATCCGCCGCAGGATGTTTCTGTTGAATTGCGCGGTCACGCCCTGCGCATCGTCGTAAGCGGGAACCAGAATCTCCGGGCTCTTCACCATGTCGGTGCCTAGCAGCAGCGCGTCCCCCGGCAAGAGATGCCCGCCAACTTTGCGGAGCAGCGCGACGGCGTCGGCCGAATCAAAGTTGCCGATGCTGGACCCGAGATACAACACTACCTTGCGGCCTGGAATGTTCTGCAGAAAATTGAAACCGTTGCTGAAGTCCGCAATCACGGGACGGACCAGCGCTGCGGGACAATCATCCCGTACCCGTTTCTCGGCTGCGGCCAGTGCGGCGGAAGAAATGTCCACCGGAAAATACTGGACTCGCAGCTGCTGGCGGGCAAAGGCGCGCAGCAAGGTCCCGGTTTTGGTGGCGGTGCCTGCTCCCAATTCGACCACGGAAACAGGACAGCCGGCGGCTTGGGCAATTTCGCGGGAACTCCTCTGCAGAATTTCCAACTCGGTACGCGTCGGGTAATACTCGGGCAGCTCCGTGATCTGCTCGAACAGCGCCGAGCCCAGATCGTCATAGAACAACTTGCAGGGGAGAGTCTTCGGCCGGGACGTCAGGCCAAGTACAACCTCATCCGCGTAGTCGGGAACGGCGACCAGCTCACGAGCAGTCGTTTCACGGGCATTCATTTGGCCAGCCTGATGCCCATGAATTGCCAGCGGGCGTGGGGAGGGAAGAAATTACGGTAAGTTGCGCGAATGTGGCTGCCGGGCGTGGCGCACGAGCCGCCCCGAAGCACGAATTGGTTGCACATAAATTTTCCGTTGTATTCGCCAACCACGCCTTTCGCGGGCGCGAATCCCGGGTACGCAATGTATGGGCTCGACGTCCACTCCCACACATCCCCAAAAAGCTGCTGCATGCTGGGTCCGCGCGCTGGTTGCGGATGGAAGCCGCCGTCTTCCAGGAAAGCACCGTTTGCAGATCGGGACGAAGCAGATTTGGCCGAACCAGATTTGAGCGAACTCTGGACCGCAGCGATCTCCCATTCTTCTTCCCGGGGAAGCCGGGCGTTGCTCCAGCGCGCGAAGGCATCGGCTTCGTAAAAGCTCACGTGACACACCGGCGCAGAGGGATCAACTTCCTGCATGCCGGAAAATGTGAATTCCAACCACGTTCCGTCATCTTTACCGCGCTCCCAGTACAACGGCGAATTCCAAGTCTGCGCGCAGACTGCGTCCCATCCGTCGGAGAGCCACAGCTCAGGCTTGCGATACCCATCGTCCCGCATGAATTCCAGGTATTCGCCGTTGGTGACCGGGCGGGATGCGAGGCGGAATGGCTGCAAGAGAACTTCGTGCCGCGGGCCTTCGTTATCAAAAGCAAAGCCTTCGCCGGCGTGACCGACCTGGTGAATGCCTCCCTCGAAACCAATCCACTCGAGCGGCGGAGCGCTGCCGACGGCACGCGGCCGACTCACATGCTCTGGAGGCAGCGGCATGGACCACAGCGCATGTTTGAGGTCAGTGAGAATCAACTCTTGGTGCTGCTGCTCGTGATTCAGGCCCAACTCGATCAGCGCCGCCGAGCTTTCATCCCCATCCTCGTCTTCCAAATGGCGCAGCATGGCATCGTCCACCCAGGCGCGATAAGAGTGCACTTCTTCGAGGCTGGGCCGCGACATCAAGCCCCGCGAGCCGCGCAGAGGATGCGATCCTAATTGCTTGTAATAGGAGTTGAAGAGGTGTTTGTATCGGGAGTCAAAGGGTCGATAGCCGGGAACGTGCACGCTCAGGATAAAAGTCTCGAAGAACCATGTGGTATGCGCCAGGTGCCACTTAGCCGGGCTGGCGTCGGGCACGGACTGCAGCATATGGTCTTCGGCGGAAAATGGCCGGGTCAATTCAAGCGTAGTCTTGCGAATCTCCTGGTAGCGACGCCGAAGCGGACTGGAAGACAACTGCTGCGCGTGGCTGGCGTGCATCGTGCTCTCCAAAAAACACAGATTCTAGCCCAGCCGCAGGAGGACGCGATGGGCTGCCCCACCATGGATGCGCGGGTGGGCGATATTGTTACATTTTTTCGGACCAAAAATCGGATGAGATTTACCGGCCTGCGGTTTTCAGGGAAGCCGGGGTTTTGGAATCAGCCGGTTACGTGTTGGTAATAAGACGCGAGGGCCAGGGGATTAATTTTCCGAAGAATCCATGGGAGGAAGCCTAAGCTGACTGCGGGGCGACGTAATCCGGCGGTGGAGCAGCGCCGGCGCCGAAGAAATACTGCTCCATCTGTTTGACAATGACTTCCTGATCTTCGCGGCGGGCCGGGTTCAGGCGGTATTCATTGAGCAGCATTTTGCAGAATTCCGTCCACTGGCCCCACGCCTGCTGGGAAACATTCTCGTAAATCTTCTGGCCCAGTTCGGTGTCGAATGGTGGCTCTTCCAGGCCGGGAAGGTCCTTCTGCAGTTTTACGCAATGAACAATACGCTCCGCCATGATGCCATCCTCGCTGTTCAGGAAAATTATCTCACAGCGGAGGAGAAGCACAGCCTCACGTAGGCAAGGGTGTCGGCGCTCCACAAAAATAGGTGAGGCCCGCCGTGGCGGGCCGTCTGGCTCCGTATCGAGTTCCCAGGTGCTTTGCTGCAGTGTTTACCGGCTCGGCGGAGGCGTTGTCCCTGGAGTTGTGTTCTGGGGGACCGTAGGAGGCGTAGTGCTCGGCGGATTCGTTGTCCCTGGCGCCGGCGTACTGGTGCCTGGAGGTGTCTGCGGAGTCATGCTGCCTGGTTCGGTTTCAGGGGTGGGAGTTGTGGGCGGCGTTTCCGGAGTCGGCGTATCGGGAGTGGTTGCCGTTCCGGGAGTCGGGGTTGCCGTCCCAGGAGTCGGAGTTGCCGTCCCTGGGGTTGGAGCAGCCGTTCCCGGAGTCGGCGCAGCGGTTCCCGGAGTCGGAGCAGCGGTTCCCGGTGTCTGCGTTTGTGGCGTTGAACCGGGTTGCGATGTCCTTGGAGTCGGCACGGCAGTCTGAGCCATCAGCCAGATCGCCGAAAGCAGCATGCAGAAAATCAGCGTTACTTTTAGTTTCATGGCAGCGTCACTCCTCCGATGTGATTTTCGTATCTCTTAATCGAAATCTAGGCCTATTTGGGTGCTCGGAGAATCCAGCGCGCCACCTAACTTCACAAGGGGTTTCCGGTACAGCGAAATAGGGGGAAGGTCACAACCGCCGGACCAGCGGAATCGTAACTGCCGTGAATTACAATACATCCATTCAGCCCTGAGCCGCAGTCTTACAGAACAGGAGGTTGATCCTGACGATGGGGGCTGGGTCTAAAGCTCGTTAGGTTCGGGCATCCGTGCGAGAGCAGTTTCGGTTCAGTTACTGCGCTTTGACCTCAACCCTTATGCGCTTCTGGTACTTTTGGCGGTTCACCCCGGCGATGATTTTCCTGTTAGCGGGGACAGGCGCTGCGCAAAATACGACGCTCATCAGTCTTGACCAGGCCATTGATCTGGCGCTGAAGCACAATCATTCCATTCAGGCCACGCGGACTCTGATTCTGCAGAATCAGGCCCAGGAGATCACCGCCAATCTGCGGCCCAATCCGATCCTGGGAGCGGATTCCCAGTTCATCCCAGTGTTCAGTCCGCAGAATTTTTCGGCGGACAATTTGAACCAGACCCAACAGTTCGACATTGGGATCGGGTACTTGTTCGAACGTGGCCGCAAACGCCAGCGGCGCCTGCAAGCCGCTCGCGATGAAACTGCGGTGACGCGCGCCCAGGTTGCCGACGCCGAAAGAACCCTGGCTTTCAACGTGGGCCAGCAGTTCGTCAACGTCTTACTGGCCGAATCCACTCTGCAGTTCGCGCTCCAGGATCTGCAGAGCTTTCAGCAGACTGTCGATATCGCCGAGGAACAATTAAAAGCCGGATTCATCGGGGAAGGCGATTATCTCAAGATCAAGCTGCAGCTTCTGCAGTTTCAGACTGACGTGTCCTCCGCCCGGCTGGCGAAGGTGCAGGCGCTGGTTGGCCTGCGTGAATTGCTGGGCTACAACGCGGTACCGGCCGATTATGACGTGATTGGCGACCTGGCGTACCAGCCGCTCAAAGGGAACCTGGAAGACTTGCAGATGAGGGCGTTGCGAGAGCGTCCCGACTTCCATGCTGCGGAATTAGGGATCACGGCGGCACGCAGCCAGATTCTTCTGGCCAAAGCGAACGCCAAGGTGGATGTGAATGGCACCGGTGACTTTTCGCATGTTGGTGGCCAGAGCACAGCTTCGCTCTTTGTGAATTTTGAATTGCCGCTCTTTAACCGCAATCAGGGAGAAATCGCACGCACCGGTTACGCGCTTACCCAGGCGCAAGAGCAGCGGCAGGCGGCCAGCGACACCGTCCTCTCCGACGTAGCCAATGCCTACGAGGCGGTGAGGAGCAATGACGAGGTGGTGCAACTCTACACTTCCGGGTATCTTAAGCAGGCGCAGGATTCGCGCGACATCAGCCAGTATGCCTACAAACGCGGCGCCGCCAGCCTGTTGGATTTTCTCGACGCCGAACGCAGCTACCGGTCGGTGCAGCTGGCCTATCGCCAGGCGCTGAGCTCCTATATGACCGCGTTGGAACAACTGAAGGAAGCGGTGGGAACGAGGAACCTGCCATGAATGTCCGTAGGGTGAGCGTGCGTAAGCATAGTTGGCCTAGGTTGACTGCATTCGTCGCCATATCGGCGATCCTGCTGGCGCTGGCTGGCTGCGATTCAGGATCGACTGCGGCGAACTCAAGAGCGAAGAACTCAAACGATGCCGAGCTGTTTACCATTCCACAGCAACAGATGTCGCACGTGCAGGTACTCACGGTTCAGCCCACAACTCTGACTCGATCTCTGCGGCTGACCGGAGCGGTGGCGTACAACAGTTTTCGCACTACGCCGGTTATCACCCAGGTTAGCGGACCGGTCAGCAGGGCAGTGGTTGTTCCCGGGCAGAGAGTAAGCCAGGGCCAACCCATGTTGTACGTCGCGAGTCCTGACTATTCGCAGCTCCGCACCAACTACTTGAAGGCTAAGGCCGCATTAGCTCTGGCACAAAAGGCCAACGCCCGAGCTCAGGACTTGTACCAGCATCACGCGATTGCCGAACAGAATGTGGAGCAGGCCGAAGCGGCCGAAGTGCAGGCGAGCGGCGACCTGGTTGCGGCGCAAGCTGCCCTGAAGGTCATGGGAGTCACCGATCCCGATGCGCTGGTCAAAGGCCCGGCGTCTTTTGAGGTTCCGGTGAAGGCGCCGATCAGCGGCTTGGTCGTCGAGCAGGATGTGTCTGCAGGCCAACTGCTTCAACCCGGCACCACCCAATGTTTCATGATTTCCGATATCAGCACTGTCTGGGTGCTGGTCAATGTCTATCAGAAGGACATGCCTTACGTGCGCGTGGGAGATCCAGTCACAATTCAGACCGATACCTATCCCGAAGTCTTCCAGGGGCGAATCTCATACGTCGCGGCCTCGCTCGATTCGAACACGCGCACCTTGCAGGCGCGCATTGAGACCAACAATCCCGGCGAAAAGCTGAAAAAAGATATGTACGTGGTGGCGACGGTGAACGCCGGCACCATTAAGAACGCGGTTGCGCTGCCGGATGTCGCTGTCCTGCGGGACAGTGAGAACCAGCCCTTTGTCTATGCCGCGGCATCGCCGAACCAGTTTGGCAGACGCTCAGTGACACTGGGAGAAAGTTTGAATGGACAGACGGAGATTACAAGCGGGCTGAAGGCCGGTGACCAGGTCATCGGAAACGGCAGCTTGTTTCTGCAGTTTGCGAACTCTCTGCAGCGCTAATCCCGAATGTCGCGAACTTTGAACAACGTCCCGAAAGCTCTGGCAGCAATAACGACGACCATCGTGTCCACCACAACCGAATGATCCATCGAATCGTCCAAGCAGCGCTGCGGCAGAAGTTCCTGGTGCTGATGCTGACCGCGTTCATCACGGTCGCGGGAGTCATTTCATTTCAGCGGATGCCAGTGGATGCTTATCCGGACCTCGCGCCTCCGCAGGTCGAAATCATCACCCAATGGCCGGACCATGCTGCGGAAGAAGTCGAACGGTTAGTCACGCTTCCGCTGGAACTCCAGATGAACGGGGTCCCGCACATGGTGGTGATGCGTTCCATCTCGCTCTACGGGCTATCGGATCTGAGACTGACCTTCGAAGAGAGCACTGACGATTACGCTGCGCGACAGGTTGTTTTTGAGCGGCTCGCCCAAGCCACACTGCCCACGGGAGTAACCCCGAGCATGGCGCCCCTGTTCAGCCCCAGCGGTCTAGTGTATCGCTATGTGCTGGAAAGCCCCGACCGCAGTCCCCAGGAACTGAAAACTATTGAAGACTGGGTGATTGCAAGAGCCTATCGTTCGGTCCACGGCGTAGCGGACGACTCCGGCTTCGGTGGAACAGTGATGCAATATCAGGTCCTGCTTGACCCGGCACGCATCTACGGGTATCACCTGACCATTCCTCAAGTCACGGCCGCGTTGGCTGCCAACAACTCGAATGCGGGCGGCGGCTTCTATTCCCAGGGCGGGCAGTTTTATTACGTTCGCGGCATCGGGCTAGTGCGCAACACGGGTGATATTGGCAACGTCGTGGTGGGCGCCAATAAGGGCGTGCCCATCCGAGTGCGTGACATAGGAGATGTAACCATCGGGCACGCGCCGCGCCTGGGCGAATTCGGCTTCCAGAAGAATGACGACGCGGTCGAGGGCGTCATTCTCATGCTGCGTGGGGAGCAGACCCAGAACGTCCTGAAAGACGTAGAAGCCAAGACCGAAGACCTGAACCGCCACGTGCTGCCCCCCGACGTTAAGATCCATCCTTTTTACGACCGTAGCATGCTGGTGGACTTGACGACGAACACGGTGGAAGCGAATCTGCTTCGCGGCATGGTGTTGGTTTTGCTGGTGCTGATTTTCTTTTTAGTCAGCTTCCGCGCCGCGGTCATTGTTGCCCTCACCATTCCGCTCTCGCTTTTGTTTGCCTTCATCGTGCTGCACGCGCACGATGTTGCCGCGAATTTGCTTTCCATCGGAGCCATTGATTTCGGAATCGTCATCGACGGTACCGTGGTGATGGTTGAAAACATTTACCGCGAGCTGGCGCTGCGGGAGGGACAAAAGTACAACCTGCACGAAGTCATTCTGGCCGCCGCCAAAGACGTGGACCGCCCGATCTTCTATTCGGTGGCCGTCATTCTCGCCGGTTATCTCCCGATTTACGCTTTGAGCGGCCCCTCGGGAAAACTGTTCCACCCCATGGCTGAGACCATGTCTTTCGCACTGGTGGGCGCGCTCATCCTGACGCTCACGCTGGTCCCAGTGCTGGCCTCTTACTGGTTCAAGCAGGGCGTGCGCGAAAAACAAAACCGGGCCTTCGAATGGATGAAGCGGAAATACGCGGTGCAGCTGGATTGGTCGCTCAACCGGCCGAAGACAACCATGTTGATCGCGACTCTGCTATTCGCAGCGTCCCTGCTGCTGGTGCCCTTCATCGGCGGCGAGTTCATGCCGCACCTCGACGAAGGTGCGCTCTGGGTGCGGGCCACTATGCCCTATACCATTTCTTTTGAGGAGGCCAGCAAGATCGCTCCGCAAATGCGCGCCATCTTGATGTCTTATCCCCAGGTCACGGTGGTGGGTTCAGAATTAGGACGGCCCGACGATGGCACTGATCCTACGGGTTTTTTTAACTGCGAATTCTATGTTGGCCTGAAGCCCTACAAGGACAAAGCCTGGACCGGCGAGATCAGCGAGAAAAAACAACTCATCGAATCCATCAACCAGAAGCTATCGGCCTTCCCTGGGATTATTTTCAACTATACCCAGCCCGCCGAAGATGCCGTGGACGAGGCCCTGACCGGCCTCAAGAGTTCTCTGGCGGTCAAAGTTTATGGCGATGACCTGAACGTGCTGCAGGACAAAGCGATACAGATCAAGAACACACTCTCCAAGGTGCGCGGGTTCACCGAGCTTACTGTAGTGCGCGAACTGGGCCAGCCCAGTCTGTTGGTTGACGTGGATCGCGACAAGATTGCGCGCTACGGGATCAATGTTGCGGATGTGGAAGCTGTGATCTCGGCGGCAGTCGGCGGGCAGGCGGTCACCCAAGTGATTCAAGGAGAGAAGCTGTTCGACCTCGTTGTCCGCATGCAGCCCCAATTCCGCAGCAGCGCGCATCAGATTGGCAACCTACTAGTCGGGACTCCAGACGGGCAGCAGATCCCGCTCAGCCAGCTTGCCAATATTATCCAGGGGAATGGCGCGTCTTTTATTTATCGCGAAAATAACTCACGCTACATCGGCGTGCAGTACAGCATCGAAGGGCGCGATCTGGAGCGGGCGGTGCAAGACGGGCAGGCAGCCGTAAACAAGGTCGTGACCCTGCCGACGGGCTACACCATGCAGTGGGGCGGCGAATACAGCCAGTTCCTCGAAGCCAAATCGCAGATGTACTTTACTGGTCCGCTTGCGATTGTGCTGATTTTCATGATTCTGTTTGCGCTCTACGGCAATTTCAAATTCCCGGTGACCATCGCCATCGGTGTGATCATGACCCAGCCGGTGGGTGCGCTGGTGGCGTTGAAGCTCACCCACACTCCCTTCAGCGTTTCCTCAGTGCTGGGGTTGATGGCGTTGCTGGGGGTTTCAGTGGAGACTGCCGTCATTCTTGTCTCCTACATCAACAAGCTACGTCAGGAG
>WNFC01003378.1_pt1 | contig 17277 bp, 10 predicted proteins | sample 5400541 | NCBI WGS metagenome assembly WNFC01 (sample SAMN13153342, study PRJNA577476) | soil metagenome | isolation source: 120 cm saprolite under Douglas fir tree site 2 hole 2 replicate 1 | place: USA:California | collected 2015-04-18
AGCTTCAGAACGAAGGCACCGACACCGACGCCTTCCTGCAGCGTCTGCTCGAAGGCTTCCAGGCAGAGATCGACAACCCCACAGACGAACCCGAGGGCGAAGTCACCCAGTAGCGGAAAACATCGGACGCAGTTTACTTGTGCTTGTAGTCCTGAAACAACTCCGGGAACTGCTGCCGCAGCGCCGCAACCTTCGGCACATCGCAGACTTGAATATACGGATTGTTCGGATTTTTCTCCGCATAATCCTGGTGATACTCTTCGCCGTCATAGAACGCCTTCAGCGGCACCACCTCGGTCACAATCTTCTTCGGAAACACATGCGCCGCATCGAGCTGCGCGATATACGCCGTCGCAATCTGCTGCTGCTCAGGCGTGGTGAAAAAGATCACCGAACGGTATGACGTGCCCACGTCAGGTCCCTGCCGATTCAACTGCGTAGGATCATGCACCACGGAGAAGAACACGCGCAGCAGCGTTCCATAGCTAATCCTCGATGGATCGAAGACTATCTTCACCGACTCCGCATGCCCGGTCGTCTCCGAGGAAACCTGATTGTAAGTAGCCGTTTCGGCTGGGCCACCTGAGTAGCCCGCTGTCGTCGCGGTCACACCTTTGATCCGCTGAAACGTCGTCTGCACACCCCAGAAGCATCCGCCCGCAAAGACAGCCGTCTCATGTTTGGACCCGGTATTCGGCTCATCCATTGCCAGAGCTGGAATCGGCTCTTTTCTAGTGGCCTCTGCGCCCATCACTGTTCCCATAATCATCCTCCTGCCGCATGTAATCAGTAACACAGCAACTACAACAATACCCAGCCCAATCAATCCTGCCCTTATACCAGCGGTCATCGCTCTTCTCCGTTCAATACCCTCTGTTCGACGCCGTGACATCGCCAACGGTTACATCATTTTTATGAGGTCAAACCCCCACTAGGCGACACGCGCACGTCCCTGAATCTCGATATAGACGTGAATCAGACTCACCGCCGCCGGGGTAACCCCCGCAATACGACTCGCCTGCCCCAGCGTCTGCGGACGCACCCGCGACAACGTCTGCTTCATCTCGCTCGACAGGCCGCTAACCGCACCGTAATCAAACCAACCTGGAATCGCCCGCTTCTCCGCCCGCCGCATCTTCTCCATCGAGCGTCGCTGCTGATCAAGATAGCCCGAATACTTGATCTCCGTCTCCACCGTCTTCATCTCATTACGAACCCACGCGGGCAACCGGGCCACTGAATCGGGTGCCCCATATCTCGATTTTGAGATGGGTGCATCGTGCGGCGCACGACCGTTTTCTTTCCAGTCCAGCGAGATGCCATCCATGGCTGCAACCCATCCCCCAAATACATCGCAATTCTCAGCCAATCGATCCCGCAACAAGGGCGCAATCTCCTCAACCGAAACCTCCGGCCGCTTCAAAAACTGGGCAAACGTCTGGCCGTTCACTCCCGCTGGATCGCCGTCGAGCCGCGCCAGCAGCTCCGCAGGCAGCTCCTCCGCCCGCACCCGAGCCGCATTCAGCAGCTTTTCAAAAGCCGCCCCCCGCGCCTGCTTCGCCTCATACTCCGCCCAGGCTTCATCATGGATCAACCCCAGCCTCCTGCCATGCGGAGTCAGCCGGCTGTCCGCATTATCAATCCGCAGGTGCAGCCGAAACTCCGCCCGCGAAGTAAACATCCGGTACGGCTCATTCGTCCCTTTGCTGATCAGGTCGTCGATCAAAATGCCCGTGTAGGCCTCAGTGCGATCAAGCGTAAACGTCTCCGGCGTTTCGCCGCTCAAGGCTGCCCGCGCCGCCAGAGCCGCGTTGATCCCCGCCATCAGCCCCTGACACGCCGCCTCTTCATACCCGCTCGTCCCGTTGATCTGCCCTGCAAGATACAGCCCGGCAAATGACTTCACCCGCAGCGTACGATCCAGCTCCGTCGGATCGATCGCATCGTACTCGATCGCATAGCCAGGCCGCAGCATCTCTGCGTTTTCCAGCCCTGGTATTGAATGCACCATCGCCGCCTGGACCTCCATCGGCAAGCTCGTGCTCATGCCATTGATGTAGACCTCATGCGTATTCAAACCCTCCGGCTCCAGAAAAAACTGGTGCCGCGACTTCTCCGGAAACCGAACGATCTTGTCCTCGATCGACGGACAGTACCGCGGCCCAATCGCCGCAATCTGCCCCGTATACATCGGCGAACGATGCACATTCTCGCGAATCAGCCGCAGCGTCTCCGGCGTCGTATGCGCGATGTGGCACATGATCTGCCGTAGCGGAATCTCTTTCGTCCGAAAGCTGAACGGCGTAGGATCGCTATCGCCCGGCTGCTCCTCAAACTTGCTCCAGTCAATCGTCCGGCCATCGAGTCGTGGCGGCGTCCCCGTCTTCAACCGGCACTCTCGCAGTCCAAGCCGCTTCAAAGCCTCACCCAGCAAAACCGAAGCCGGCTCCCCACTCCGCCCCGCCGTGTACTGCTGCTCCCCACAATGAATCAGCCCATTCAAAAAAGTCCCCGTAGTCACAACCGTCGCCGCCGCATGGATCGTCCGTCCATCCCGCAGCTTCAAACCCCGCACCACCCGATTCGCGCCGACCTGCTGACTCGCTAACTCGCTGTCTTCCACAATCAGGTCCACAACCTCGGCCTGCTTGATGAAAAGATTCTTCTGCCCCTCCAGCACCTCACGCATCTTCACCCGGTAGAGCGCCTTATCGCACTGCGCCCGCGGAGACCACACCGCCGGCCCACGCGAAGTATTCAGCAGCCGAAACTGTATCCCCGTGGCATCTGCAACCTCGCCCATCACCCCACCCAGCGCATCTACCTCACGCACCAGATGCCCCTTCGCAATCCCACCGATCGCGGGATTACAACTCATCTGCGCAATCAAATCAAGATTCAGCGTAAAGATCGCCGTCCGCAGACCCATCCGCGCAGAAGCCATCGCCGCCTCGCACCCAGCGTGTCCCGCACCAACCACCACCACATCGAACTGTTCCGTAAAGCTCACACTTCTATTTTAGGCTCTCCGGCGCATTTGCTTTACAACTCGCGCCCCAACAAACAACAATCAGCCATGCGCCCTCACTTCTTCCTTGCCTCCGCACTTTTGTGCGCTTCGTTTCCTCTCCCGCTTCACGCGCAACAACTCCCCGCGGCCATCACCACGGACCCTCCGCCCGACAAAGCCTATCCCGCCGCCATGGAGAGCTTCCAGATCCCCAGCCACGGAGCCATGCTCAACGCCCTCGCCTACATCGCCGAGGGAGCAGGACCGCACCCGGTCGTCCTCCTCCTTCACGGCTTCCCCGGTAACGAAAAGAATCTCGATCTCGCGCAAGCCATCCGCCGCGACGGCTGGGACGTCGTCTACTTCGACTACCGCGGCTCCTGGGGCTCACCCGGCGACTTCTCCTTCACCCACTCCATCGAAGACACCCAATCCGCCATCGCCTACCTGCGTGACGCGGCCCACGCGAAGAAACTGCGCTCCGACGCCGCATACATCGTTCTCATCGGTCATAGCATGGGCGGATTCATGGCGCGCTACGCCGGCGCGCAGGATCCCGCCATCAAAGCCGTCGGCCTGATCTCCGCAGCCGACATGGGCGTCGACAAGATGCAATCCCTCAAGCCCGCTCAGGAGAAGGAAGCGACAGCCCGTCTCGCCGCCCACTTCGCTGCCGAAGGCATGGCGCCCCTCGCCGGCTGCACCCCGGAGAGCCTCGCCAAAGAGATCATCGCGAACGCAGCAGTCTGGAACGTCCCCAACCTCGCTCCAAAGCTCGCCAGCCGCCCCGTCCTCGTCATCACCTCCGACGACGGCCTCGCACCATCCAACGACGCCTTCGTCGCCGCCCTTCATAAAGGCGGCGCGACCGACATCTCCACCGTCCATCTGACGACCGACCACTCCTACTCCGACCAGCGCATCGCCTTAGAAAAGGCCGTGCTGGAAGCCCTCGAACATCTGCAACACAAGTAGCAAAGAATTTTCGGGCCGCAGCAGACATTGACCACTCCTCGTCTCGAAGCATCTAACCAGCGCAAGGAGATCGAGCGCTTGAATACAGCAACTCTCATTCTCGGCAAATCACTCTCAGGCCACCCTGCCCTCTCTACGCTTGCAATCTTTCACTTCAAGCGTGGTTGGTTCTTCGCGATCTTCGTCTTCTGCACGGTGCTCGTGCTCGCGAACCTGGTGCATTACATTCTGTTTCGCGTGCTGCACCGCAAAGAATCGATCAGCCACCCCCTCGGCTGGGGGTTGCAGCAACACCTGGGGAAACCCGCTCGCGCAATCTTTCTTCTGACCTGCCTGCTCATCGTCCTGCCCGTAATCCCTGAGCTGCCGAACAATATCGACGCCCTGCTGCGGCAAGTATTCATCATGTTGACGGTGGTCGCACTCGGCTGGTTCGCCATCGGCTGCATCTACGTACTTCAGGCCTTCCTGCTGCGGCGCTTCGACCTCACGGCCGAAAATAATTTCCGGGCCCGCCGCTTCCATACCCAGTTCCAACTCTTTCGACGCGTGCTCATCACCTTTGTCGTCGTCATCGACATCGGTGCTCTGCTGTGGACCTTCAACGATCCGCGCATCTGGCACTACGGCTCCGGCTTGCTCGCCTCCGCCGGCATCGCGTCGCTGATCATCGCCACCGCCGCCAAATCTACCGCCTCCAACTTCTTCGCGGGTCTCCAGATTGCCATCACCGAACCCATCCGCATCGACGATGTCGTCGTCATTCAAGGAGAATGGGGCCGTGTCGAAGAGATCAACTCGGCCTACGTCATCGTCAAAATATGGGACCTCCGCCGCCTCGTCGTTCCCCTGAGCTACTTCATCGAGAACTCCTTCCAGAACTGGACGCGTCACTCCTCAGACATCCTCGGCACCGCCTTTCTTTACGTCGACTACTCCATTCCATTGGAAGACCTGCGAAAACAGCTCGAGGCGATCGTCCATCCCTCGCCCTTGTGGGACGAGAAGGTCTGTGGCCTCCAGGTCACCAACCTCACCGACCGCTCCATGGAGTTGCGCTGCCTCATGAGCTCCCGCAACTCCAGCGAGAACTTTGATCTGCGGTGCCTGGTTCGCGAAAAAATGACCGCGTGGATCCAACAGAACTACCCCAACGCATTCCCCACAACGCGTTTCGCCACCCATTCCGACGTCCCTCCAGACCAGACTGGAGATCAGGGTCTCCTCCAACATCCCGCACAACAACCAGACCGACAGTTCCGGTCACTTTCCTGACGAGGTCGCAGCATGCTTACCCACAGCCCGCTCATAGCCTTCATCCCCACCAAAGACACGACACGCGCCCGCCGCTTCTACGAAAAAATCCTCGGCCTGCGCTTCATTAGCGACGACTCCTTCGCCATCGTCATGGACGCCAACGGAACCATGGTCCGCATCGTCCGCGTAGAAGACTTCACTCCCTTCCCCTTTACCATCCTCGGCTGGCAGGTCAACGACATCCACAAAATCATCGCCGAGATGACCGGCAAGGGTGTAGAGTTCACACGCTACCCCTACTTCGAGCAAAGCCCCGATGGTGTCTGGACCGCCCCGGGAGGCGCTAAGGTCGCATGGTTCACCGACCCCGATGGCAACACCCTCTCCATCTCGCAGCACTGAATCCCTCGCAGCACGCAACCTCTAGAACTCCACCCTGATTCCCAGCTGCACCTGCCGCTCCGGCGACTGCCCCGTCGACGCCGCGGTAAACGTCCCGAACGGCTGCACGTTCAACCCCTCCGCCGCCACCGTCGCCGCATTCTGAAAAATCAGCGGCGTCACGCCATTCGTCTCCGTGCCCACAAGAAACGCCCGCTGCATAATCGCCGAGTAATTCACACGGTTGGTCAGATTAAAGATCTCCACGCTCCCGCGCATCCGCACCCTCTCCGTCACATGCACGGCGCGGCTCACGCGCAGATCGAAACGCCCCGTATCCGGCAGCCGCAGCGTATTCCTCCCCACCGTCGGCAGATACGCCGCGCCACCCGCGCCATTGATGCTCTCATGTCCACCAGCCAGCCGCGTGCCTCCAAAGATGTCGAGACTGTACGGCCTGCCGCTCGACTCCGTAAAAAGCGGCGCAACCGTCCACCCATTCGCCGCAACCCGAATCCAACGCCTTTCGCCAGATAAAATCGGCTCCCAAACCGCACTCGCCAGGAATTTATGCGGATAGTTCAGCGCCGACAGCCCCTTGTCATACAACACATTGAAGGGATCGAACTGGGCATTCGTCCGTGGCGTAGCGCCGCCCTGCCCATAGTCGATGGCCTTCGCCCAGGTCCAGCTAGTCCGAAACTCAAAGCCTCCACGAAGCCGCCGCCGCGCCTCGAGCACCATCGCGTTGTACGTCGCATCCGCGTTCGAGACGATATCGGTCACCGGCCCAAAGCTCGTATTCACCCGCTGCGAATAGAACGGAACCACGAAGATCTCTCCGTCCCGCACTCCAACCGCACTCGTCCCTCCTTGCAGTTGAAACGTCTTCGTCGCCGTGGCCGGAGCGATATTGATATCGACAGAGTTCGGCAACTGCCGGTCGATATTCACCAGATACGTAGCGCTCGCAATCACTCCTGCACCAACTTCGCGCTCTATCGTCAAGCTGCCCTGCTGCACCGCCGGAAGCCGAAACCTGCGATCAAACACCATCGCCGAGGTCGTCGTCGTTATAGCAGAGGGCGGTGTCGTCAAGTAAGCGCATACATAGCCGAAGCCCTGGTTCGCCACCTGCGGACAATTTGTAACCGTAGTAGGTGTAATCAAAATATGTCTCGTCGAAGTAGCCATCGCCGTATCTACCAGCGCGCTCCGCACCGTCGCACCCGGCAGCCGCCCAAAGAAAAGACCATATCCAGCCCGCACAATACCACGGCCAGGCCCAAACGGCTCCCACACCACACCGAGGCGCGGCCCGAAGTTATTCCGGTCCTCAGGAAACACACTCGTCGCGCCTGTCTTACCGAACGCCGCATCCAGGACCGCATTCGGTTGCTGCGGCAAAGGCAAAAACTCATACTCATAACGCAACCCGGCATTCACCGTAAGCCCCGGTCTAACGCGCCAATTGTCCTGCAGAAACCCCGCCCACTCCTGCGTATCAAACGACACTGCCTGTTGCCCAAAGCTCTGCGTAAATGAGCGGAAGCAGAAATCATGCACCTTCGAAACGATCGATGGACACCCGCCATTCGGATAGGCGTTCACATTGAACGTATAGTCCGTAATCCAGTCCACCAGTCCGCCCGCGTGCCCCGATGTCGTCGAGCTGTCGTAGTGAAACGCCCCCTCCGTATTCGTCAGAGAACTAATGTTGTCATGCACCAAACTAAGATCGACGCCCGTCTGGATTTGATGGCGGCCACGCGTCCAGGTCACCATATCGGCAAGCTGCACCTTGTTCTCATCGGGAAACGACTTGCGCCCCAGCGAAGGTGAGCTCCCAAACGTAAATCCATTCGGCCCAATCGCGATCTCCGGCGCAAATCCACCCGGCCCCACCGCTGGCTCCTGCGGCAATGGAGCCTGCGCCTGTTCGTACTGCAAATCCCGGCCATACTGCACGCGCAGCTCCTCGCTGAGCCTCGGCGTTGCCTGCCACATCCATCGTCCCAGCAAAGCATCCACCTTGCCATAGGTGCTGCCCAGACTTGCCCTGCCGACATCCACCACAGGCGCCGACCGCACACCTGCCGGAGAACTCGACCGCGCCCGATCATACTGCACACTCACCCGGTGATGCTCCGTCGCCTGCCAGTCCACCTTGCCGAAGTTGACCGTCTGGCCCTGTCGCCGCGCAATCGTTCCCGTCAAACTGTCCAGGTAGTTCAACGCCGCATTCACCTTCGCCGGCGTCACGCCCCGGTTGCCCAGCAGTGCTCTCTGCGTCGGCGTCAGCGCATAGAAATTTGGGTCATTGGGTGTCGATATCGCCGGAAAGTCCCGCACCTGCTGGTCATACGCATAAAAGTAGAACAATTTATTCCGAACCATTGCACCGCCAACGCTGCCTCCAAACTGCTGCCGCAGGTCGTGAGGCTTCACCGCTCCACTCCCAACCACCCCATCGACATAGCTGGTTGCAATCGAGAAAGGATTCGTCGCGGCCAACGCACTCGTCCGAAACAAATAGAAGCCAGTCCCATGCAGATCGTTCGTCCCGCTCTTCGAAACCGTAGTGATAATGCCCCCCGCAGCATGGCCATACAGCGCCGAGTAGTTCTGCCCGCTCACACGAAACTCCCGCACCGCCTCCTGCGAAAACGTATAAGCCATTCCCGAGTGACGCCCATACCCGCCACCACCGGACGCGCTTCCTACCGTGATACGGCTCGTAACCCCCACCTCCGCCGCATCCTCGGCCTCCGCCCCACTCTCAATACCAGTCCCCCGCGGCACGGACCCGAAGCTCTGATCATCATCTCCGCCATCGATCCGGCTGCTGTTCTGCGTTGAAGCCACCCCGCGAAAACTCAGCAGCCCATCTCCTTCCGGATTCGCATTCGCCGTTGGCATCAACAGCGCAAACGTCTGCCAGCGTCGGCCATTCACCGGCAGCCGCTCGATCTCATCCGGAGTCACAACACTCCCAACCGCAGCCGACGACAGTTCGTCAACGCCCACCGCAACTGGGGAAGCCGCTGCCTGCACGGTCACAGAGGTCGCCACACCCCCCACCCGCATTCGCGCCTCCACCGACGTCACGCCTCCCACCTCGACCACCACCGGCTGCAGCGTCAACCCGGCAAACAGCGCATACTCCACCTCGACGCGGTACTCTCCCGCAGGCAGGTGCGCCACGAGAAAATCTCCCTTACCCCCCGTCGTCCCACGATTCATCGTTCCATCTGCGACGTTCTGCACCTGCACCACCGCGCCCACCAGCGCGGCCCCACTCCCATCAACGACAAAGCCGCTGATCGCACCATCCACCGAACTCTGCCCCCACGCGCACGTCTCTACCGTCGCAGCAGCACAGCACCACAACAAGCAGGCCCGGACAATCTTCCTTGCGACCGCGCCAGACTTCGCGCGTCCCACACACAACGACATTGACTCTCCGCGGAAATTCGTACCGCTCTACACCAAGCCACGGGAAATATTTACGAATAGGTTCAGCTCCTCCCCTGACCGTCCGGGGGCGGAACATCACAGCGACATAACTTCGGCACTACACGAAGATGATAAGAGATTAGCCGCAGACCGACGAAACTTCGAAAAGAAAGTGAGTAACCGCAAAGAGTCTCGCGAGCTGGACCGCTCTCAAAACAAAAGGGCGGCAGCCGAAGCCACCGCCCTTTGTCCAATCGATCTGTCCAATGAATCAATGTCTCGGTTAGAACTGCGCCCGGACGCCAAGCTGAATCTGCCTCGGAGCATACGAGAACCCGCTCGTGTTGGTAGCAGTTGCAGCGCCAAACGTGGGAACAGCGGTGGTGTAGGTGAGTGTGTTGGTTTTGGAGGCCGCTACACTGCCAACCGTATACGCGGTCGTATTGACCGTGGTCACGTTCTGATGGTTCGCGATATTGAAACTCTCAGCCAGAAACTCCAATTTGACCCGATCGGCCACGTTGAAGCGTTTGGACAGACGCAGATCCACCACAGTAGTTTTTGGCTGCTGCAGACCAAGTCGCTCGAAGCCTGGCAAGCGGAAAGTTCCATTGGAACCATTGACGCCGCCAAATCCAGCGATAACGCTTCCCGACGACGTATACCCGGGAGTTGAGGTGGTCGAGGTGAACCCGCCGGTAGTACCGATCGAGTAAGGAAGTCCGCTCTGGACCTGAAGGCCCGGAGAGGCCTCAAAGTCGTTCAGCAGATAGCTCTTCCAACCTGTGTACTTCCACGGCGCGGTGACGATGGCGCCCATCACGAGACGGTTAGGAATGTTCGTGATCGAATTGCCATACTCCGCCCGGATATTCTGGGGATCCAGAAGATTGTTCGCCACGGTGGCCGTCTGGTTGTTCTGCCCAAAGTCCAGCGCATGAGACCAGGTGTAATTTGCGTTGAACTGCAGGTGATTGGAGAAGCGGTGGTTGATCTGGGCGACCAGACCCTGATAGTTCGAGTTCACACCGCTGAAGATGTCCGTCAACGAACCAAAGTTGCAGTTAGGCCGTGCGCTGGTGCAGCCCGCGGTGGTGTTTCTCGGGTAAAACTTCGACGTAAAGGTCGAACCGTTGGGCAGAATCCCCTTGCCGGTGGAGTCAATCACGTTGTAGGTGATCGAGGTGGCGGGATTCAGATTGATGTCTGTGAAATTCGGCAGCCGGCGTCCGAGCGTTCCCAGCCAGGTCACGCTCATCACTGTGTTCCAGCCCAGGTCCTGCTCGACGGTAAGGTCGGCCTGATTGATCCATGGAGCCCTGAAGTTGCTGTCGAAGAAGACCGAGTTCGGCGCACCTGCCAGACTTCCAGTCGCGATGACCTGTGGAAAGGCCGGCGTAGAGTTCACAGTGAACTGACCCTGTGGCGATCCCGTGTTGACCAGTGCGTTGTAGATAGTGCCGTTGAGGATGCGAGCAAAAAACACGCCATAGCCGCCACGCAAAATCGTCTTCCCTGAGCCAAACACGTCGTAGGCAAATCCGACTCGCGGACCAATGTTCGTCTTGTTGGACGGCAGGACACCGGTCTGGGGAATAGCGGGAACGACCAGGGTGTTGAAAGGCGCCGGCAGCTTCTCATACTCATAGCGAAGGCCAGCAGTAACGGTCAGGGCCTTGGTGACTTTCCAGTTGTCCTCAGCGAAGAAGCCAAAGTCCCCGGTCTGAAACTCAACGCCCGGAATGCCGAAGCCCTGGACGTAGAGGCTGGTGTAGTTCTTAGCGCGGCTTGCAGTGGCCGCACTCTGCGAAAGATAAAAGTCGCTGAAATAGGCGGTGAGATTGGAGTAGGCATAGACGCCGAAGCCGGAAAAGAGATTGTTGATCCGGTCGTCGGTATGAACATAGTCTCCGCCAAACTTGACGTTATGCCTGCCGCGAACCCAGTTCAGAGTATCGGCAAGCTGCCAGCGGCGTTCATCCGGCAGCGCAGCGCGGTTCAGGAAGTTCGGTGTACCGAACGCAAACGCGTTGGTGATGGTAACGCTCGGCGGGGCGCCCAACGGGTTGGTATATCCGCCGCCGGTGGGTCCCATCAGGTAGGTCTTCTCATACGGGGTAGGCGTCTGGCCGTACTCAAACTCGAAGTCGCGTCCGTACTGGTAGCGAGCCTGGTTGCTGATGTGGTTCGTGATAACCGTATCCAGCTTGGCGATCCCAAACGTAACGTCCACGTAGTCGTTGCCAAAACTGCTGACGCCGTTGAACACGACAGCAGAAGTCTGGATTCCCGCCGGGGACGCCCAGCGCAGGCGATTGACCTCGAACGAAGCATGGTTCCGGGAGTTGACCTGCCAATCGATCTTCGGGAAGAAGATCGTCTGAGACCCCGTGCGTGGCACCGCACCCAGCATCGTGTTCAATCCAGCGATGCCATTGCTGTAGTTCGTCGCCGCAGCGGCATAGGTCGCGAGACCGAGGTTCGTCTGTAGCGTGCAGGCCGCGGCATCAATGGTGCTGGGTGCCGCTCCGCCCGTTCCGCCGCAGACTTTGCCGGCAGGGAGCGTCGCATCAGGCAGCGCATAGAAAGTGGTCGGATTGCTTGCAGCTGCGACCGCGGGAAAGTTCCGCTGGAACCGGTCGCCGGCAAAGAAGAAGAAGAGCTTGTCCCTGAAAATGGGCCCGCCGATCGCGCCCCCATACTGCTTGCGCACATCGACTGGTTTGAAGTGCTGCGCGACATAGGGACCACCCGGCGTCAGCTGGACGTTCTGGGTGGTGGTCGCAACCGACCCCGCCCATTCCGCGTCGCGGTCAAAAAAATAAAGCTCACCGTGAAATTGGTTGCCGCCACTCTTGGTGATCGAGTTGACGACACCGCCCGCCGAGCGGCCATACTCCACCGAGTAGTTCGACGTATTGACCTGGAACTCCTGAATGGAAGCCTTTGCTGTCGAGTAACCGGCGCGCGTACGGCCACGCTCCTCGGAGAAGTAAGCCTGATTGTCGTCGGCGCCATCCACGGTGACGTTGTTCATCAGCGTGCTCTGGCCGCGGAAGCTCAGCAGGCCAAAGCCGTTCGCGTCGGACACCACGCCCGGCGTAAGCAGCGCATAGGCCGACCAGCGGTAGTTGTTCACCGGCAAATCCTGAAGCGTGCGCTGGCTGATCACATTCGCAAGCTCTGGAGAGGTCGTGTTAAGCGCCGGCGCCTCGCTGGTCACCTCTACCGTTTGCGCCGTGCTTCCCACAGGCAGCTTCGGCGAGAGGTCCGTCAGCTGACCGACCTGCACAATCACCTCGGGGGACTTGAAGCTTTCAAAGCCCGTCGCTGTGACCGTCACCGTATAGGTCGAGGGCTGAAGATGAATCGCACGGAAAAAGCCCGAGTCATCTGTAACTACTACCTGCTCTGCATTGGTTGCGTTGTTGTGGATGGTTACCGTCGCCTTCGGAATCGCCAGACCGGACGAATCCTGCACCGTCCCGCCAATCGCGCCATCCACCGCCGACTGCCCATACCCGAAGGATCCAGCTCCCGCACACAACATCGCGATCAACAAAAATCGCACAACATTCTTCAGAATGATCGTTCGCATTTTCGGTCTCCTTAAAATCACAGCCGCCGCATACAGGTTCTTTTTCCTGCCTGTTATTCGGTCATGGATCGGTACGACTACATTCGCACACATCGATTAACAAATGATTACGGTGAGGTCCATCAGTATACGGAAAAGACCAAATTCCCCACAATCAAAACATTCGTTGCCACCCGCGCTCTCCCCAATGAGCAACAGAATCAGTAACCTGGCCACTTCCACACAAGCTTGTACACTGGAGATTGCATGTTTATTGATGAGGCACGAATCCGTATCAAAGCCGGTGACGGTGGCAACGGCTGCATGGCCTTCCGGCGCGAAAAATTTGTTCCCAAAGGCGGCCCCTCCGGCGGCGACGGCGGTCACGGCGGCGACGTCCTCATGTCCTCCTCCCTCAGCCACAACACCCTCGTCCACTTCCGCTTCAACCCAGAGCACAAGGCCCAGCGCGGAGGCCACGGCCTCGGCTCCAACTGCTCCGGCCAGGCCGGCGAACATACCACCCTCAAAGTCCCCGTCGGCACTCTCCTCTACGACGACCACACCGGCGATCTCATCCACGACTTCGCCCACCCCAACGAAACCATCGTCATCGCCAAAGGCGGACGAGGCGGACGCGGCAACCAGCACTTCGCCACCAGCACCCACCAGGCCCCGCGCGAGCACGAACTCGGCCGCGCCGGTGAAGAGCGCGCCTACCGCCTCGAGCTTCGCCTCCTCGCCGACGCCGGCCTCGTAGGCTACCCCAACGTCGGCAAGTCCACGCTCATCTCGCGCCTCTCCGCCGCCAAACCAAAGATCGCCAACTACGCCTTCACCACCCTCGAGCCAAATCTCGGCGTAGTCCAGGTCGGCGAATACCCCCACACTGAGTCCTACACCGTAGCCGACCTCCCTGGCCTCATCGAAGGCGCACACCTCGGCGCCGGCCTCGGCATCCAGTTCCTCAAACACATCGAGCGCACCAGCGTCATCGTCCACCTCGTCGACGTCTCCGACTCCAGCGCCGCTGTTTCCGGAAGCGCACGCCCAGACCCAGTGCACGACTATAAAGTCATCACCGAGGAACTCAAGAGCTTCGACCCCGCCCTAGCCGCCAAGCCCACCATCCTCGTCGCCGCAAAGGTCGACGTAGCCAATCCAGAAAAATTAAAAAAACTCACCGCGATGGCGAAGCGCCGCAAGCTCCCCTTCTACAAAATCAGTGCTGTCACCGGCGAAGGCATCGATGCCCTCAAGTACGCCATCGCCGAGATGGTCGCGGCCCACCGCACCATCGACCTCGAGCCACCACCACCCCTAACTCCCGTCAAGCTCAAGCCCAACTACCCTCCACCGCCAAACTCCGCAAGGGGCCGCGCGTAGTACCACCGGTCTGGTCGCTCACCGAGTCGAACGCACATCCACTGGCATCGCCACCACCGGCGAAGCGGGAAACAAACACACAATCCCCACCGCATAGATTGCCGCGCCAGTCCATGCCGGCGCCAGATGAGACACGATCAGGTAGTCCATCGGGTAGTGCACGCCGATCGCGCAACCAAACCCTGTCATTCCGCCAACCAGCAGCGCCTGCCACAAGGCAAGTGTCGGTCGCGCCTTCCATACAATCGCCAGCACTGTGAGTCCGCAACAGGCGAGGCCGCCGCCAAAACCCGCGCGATCATGCGCAATTAAAGGGACAAGGTGCGGATTGATCGCGTTCAGTTCTGCGGCGCTGAACCCGAGGTAGGTGATGTCCTGCGGCACAAAGACCACCGTCGAACCCAAAATCGTGATCACCGAGCCAGCCAGGGCCATGCCAGCCCCGACGAACAGCAGACACGCGCGTCCAAAGCCCACCCGCGTCCCCAGCGCCATCGGCATGCCTGGCCGAAGCAGGCTACGCCAGCTCTCACGCCGTGCTTCCAGAAGCCCATGGCTCTTCCAGATGCCGCCGATAAACAGCGGCAACAACGCGGCGGTGGCGACGCCGTGCCACGAATCCAGGTACCCGTAAATCCGGTACGCAAGGAAACTCAAAAACCCCACAATGCTTGAGAGCAGCAGCGTCCACCACGCCCACTCCTCCCCCTGGCGCAGCGGAAACGCCAGCAGCCACAGGTACAGCGCGCCGATCGCCAGCAGAGTGCCGCCAAACGAAACCCTGTCGTGGAAGATGAAGTGAACGATGCGGCACTGATGCAGATCACACAGCGCACGCGGCTGCATCCCGAGAAACGACACATCATGCGGCAGGAACGTACCCGTAGCCGACAGAAACAACGCAAAGATGCCCGAGAGCATCAGCCCCAGCGCCACCAGCATCAGCAACGGACGGCCGTCACCCACCAGCGCTGTCAGCAGTCCGATGGTGTCTTCCGCCGCGAAGGGAACTCTGGAGTCTCGGGTATTCATCTTCAGGTGAGCAGTAACACCGGCGATTCTACATGGACTGCATCTCCCATAACCCGCCCGCTGTCCGTGATAAGTTTGTGCCGCGGAGACAATTCATGCCCAGGCTGTCCTCTCGATCCCTCGCGGCCCCATTTCTGGCGCTCTGTCTACTCACAACCGCAGCTCAGGCTGCCCACCCCGTCGACCCCCTCCAGGTAAAGACCGACAAAGGCGTAGTCGAAGGCACACTCACCAACAACGATCAGGTTCGCGCCTTCAAGGGCATACCCTTCGCCGCCCCGCCCGTCGGCAATCTCCGCTGGCAGCCTCCACAACCCGCGTCGAAGTGGAAGGGTATCCGTCCCGCCAAAGACTTCGGCTCTCACTGCATCCAATCCGCCGGCTACCCCGACATGGTCTTCCACGACCCCGGCCCCAGCGAAGACTGCCTCACCCTCAACGTCTGGACACCCGCCGACGCCAAGCCCGGCACCCTCCCTGTCATGGTCTGGATCTACGGCGGCGGCTTCGTCAGCGGCGGCACCTCCGAGAACCGTCAGGACGGTCAGTTCCTCGCTCATCGCAACCTGGTCGTCGTCTCCATGAACTACCGCCTCGGCATCTTCGGCTTCTTCGCTCTCCCCGAACTCACCGAGGAGTCGCCTCACCACGCCTCCGGCAACTACGGCCTCCTCGATCAGACCGCAGCACTCGAGTGGGTCAAAAACAACATCGCCGCCTTCGGTGGAGATCCCAACAACGTCACCATCTTCGGCGAGTCCGCAGGCTCCATCGCCGTCAGCGCCCAAATGGCCTCGCCCCTCGCACGCGGTCTCTTCGCCAAGGCCATCGGCGAAAGCGGCGGAGCCCTTTACGGCAGCAGCGGCCTCAACTTCCCGTCCCGCGAGTCCGTCGAACAGCGCAACGCCGCATTCGACCAGGCCGTCTTCGGCAACGCCACCCTCGCCGACCTGCGCAAACTCTCGGCCGACAACATCCTCAAAGCCGCAACCGCGAAGATCGTCCCTCCCCCGCCCCGCTTCGGCCCCGACGTCGACGGCTACTTCCTCCCCGACTCCGTTCCCAATATCTACGCTGCCGGCAAGCAGGCGCACGTTCCGCTCCTCGCCGGTTGGAACGCCGACGAAGCCCGCGGCCAGGTCATCATGGCCAAAACCAAACCCACCCCCGCCAGCTTCGCCGCAACCGCCCAGACCGAGTTCGGCGACAACGCCCAGAAATTTCTCGCAGTCTATCCCGCAACCACAGACGCCGAAGCCCTCGCCTCAGCCGGCGACTACGCTGGCGATCGCTTCATCGACTACTCCACCTGGCGCTGGCTCGAAGCCCACGCAACCACCGGCAACGCCCCCGTCTTCCGCTACCGCCTCGACCTCAGCTCCCCCGGCGACAAAAACCACTCCGCGCTCCTCGGCGCCTTCCACTCCGACGACATCGAATACGTCTTCGGCACCCTCGACTCCCGCCCCGAAGCCGTCTGGCGTCCCGAAGACCGCAAGCTCGCCGAACAGATCGGCGCCTACTGGACCAACTTCGCCCGCACCGGCGACCCCAACGGCCCCGGCCTTCCCCACTGGCCCACCTACAACGCCGCCGGCAAAGAAGGAGCCCAATGGCAGGTCATGCACCTCGACGCCACCTCCGAAGCCAAACCCGACACCCAACGCGCACGCTACCTCTTCCTCGACCAACTCTGGGGCAAACCCAAAAATTAGCATCGGGTGCCCCATGTTCGCGACAGCCTCATCGTCGCTAACGTGGGGAGTCTCTCTTCCCCCCCACAACCCGCCACCACCCCATCCCACCCTCAATCCACGCCGGGTGCGGGTGCCCCATTCATGCGGATCGCATGAGTGGGCATTCGCCCGGCAGCGCGAACCACTCCACCCAACCCAGAACACGTCCTTTCTCTCCGACGATCCCCACCCACACCGCGCCATCACCCACCAACAACCGGGTGCCCCATCTTCGGCGCGCATTTTGCGCCTAAGGTGGGTATTCGCGAAGCGAACAGCCTTACACCTTACTGCAACGTGCTAACCTCAACCCGGATGCCCCCGACAACGAATCACGACAAAAACAAGCTCTACTACGGCGACAACCTCGAAGTCCTTCGCGACTACATCCCCGACCAGTCCGTCGACCTCATCTACCTCGACCCGCCCTTCAACTCGCGTCAGGACTACAACGTCCTCTTCGCCGA